>ERZ1643246.3622-NODE-3622-length-13025-cov-4.389591_pt1 | contig 13025 bp, 4 predicted proteins | sample MGYA00579265_ERZ1643246 | MGnify/ENA primary metagenome ERZ1643246 (study PRJEB29033, sample SAMEA4952261) | chicken gut metagenome | biome: Broiler Chicken; feature: Gastrointestinal Tract; material: Caecum | place: Ireland | collected 2018 | study: Broiler... | reverse complement strand
GGAATCTGGCATATGAATACGGCGCGCTGGGCGATCATGAAAGAGCGCTTGAATTAACAAGGAAGGTATATGGACTGTATAACAAGGAGCTGGGAGAGGATCATTTCAAGACGATGACATCACTCGGAAATTTGGCATATGAATATGGTAAACTCGGCAATCATGAAAAAGCACTTGCGTTAACAAGGAAGGCATATGAGTTGCACTGTAAGATACTGGGAGATGAGTTCCCCGTTGTGCAGAGATTGCTCGGGAATTTGGCATATGAGTATGGCGCACTGGGCGAACATGAAAGAGCGCTTGAATTGACAAGGAGAGTATATGAGCTGCGTTGTAAAGTGCTGGGAGAGGAGCATCCGGATACGGTGATATCACTCCATAATCTGGCATATGAATACGACGCGATCGGCGATCATGAAAAAGCGCTTGAGTTAAGGAAGAAGGCATATAATCTGAGCTGTAGGGTACTGGGAGAGGAGAATCCCGATACACTGACAGCGCTCAGAAATTTGGCATATGGATACGGTGCACTTGGCGAGAATCAAAAACCGCCGTACATAAATAGACTTTGCCTATTCAACTTCTCTTTCTCTCAATCTTGAGAGATGGGGGGATTTCGTTTTTTTCTACACCAGAAAGGAGCACACGCAAGTGTTGTGGCATATACCATGGGTGAGATGGTAAAAGCCCATGATTTAAATATTTTTAAATATCTGACTTATATCCTGGAGCACCGCCCAAATGAAGATATGAGAGATGAACAACTGGCATTATTGGTTCCATGGAATGAGGAAGTCAAAAAAACTTGTAAAAATAAATAGAGTAAAATACTCGCATCCAGATGCTTTGGCATCTGGGTGTTATTTTTTTGCTAGCACCTTGAGATAAGATGCTTACCTTGGAAAACAGAAAAGATTGTACTGAATGAAAAAAATCAATTTATCTATGTATGATATAAATTCAATATAAACGATTATTGCACAAGAAGAAAATTTTGAAAAAAGAACATTGAAATTTAACTGAATATTTTTGGTAAATAGACAGAAGATTATCTGGCTGATAGTTGAGAGGTATGATATTATAAAAATAACGCAAAAAAATGTAGTATTCGACAAAACGAGATGTTATGAGGAGAGAATGTTATGAAGAGGATACAGCTATTTACAATTTGTACAGTAGTTTGTCTGTTTTTTTCGCTGTTAGTTTTAACTGACATGACGAGATTATCAGAGGTCTGTGCTGCGGATAGTGAAGTTTCTGCTGCAAAGAAGATTATCTCAGTGGTATATGACGATTCCGGCAGTATGTATGACGAGAATTCCAGCTGGTCGGCGGCGAATTATGCAATGCAGGCATTTGCAGCGCTTCTGAATGAAAAAGATGAGATGTATATTACATATATGTCTGATGTGGGATACGAGACGGAAGGTGCTGTTGATATAGATCTGCATAATGTGGATAGTGCAGTAAAGTGGATTCGGGAAGGAGAAAAAGTCGGACATTCCGGCGGTACTCCTATGCGGTCTGTGCAGATTGCTATGGACAAGCTGAAATCTATCCAGGAGGATGATCCGAATACGCAGTTCTGGTTGGTTATACTAACGGATGGAGCGATGTCTCCGGATATTAACGGTTATTCAGATTTGCAACAATTGCTGAATGATTATACGGGTACAACTATGAGTAATGGCAGTCAGATATACATTAATTATATGGGTATAGGTTCTGCTGCGGTAAATATTCAGGGAGATTTAGCAAAGGGTCTGGATTCTGTTCAGGCAGGGACAGATATCGTGTCTGCCTTGTCTAATATAGCGAACCGGATTTCGGGACGGATGGAATTTATTTCAAATCAGATGTCTCAGACGGATGCCAGGACATTAAAAATACATTCTGACATTCCATTATATACTATTTCTGTTTTTTCTCAGAGCTCAAATGCTCAGGTGACGGGAGCATCTTCTGAAACGAACCTGACAGTGGAGCGGAATATACCTTTGAAGTATCCGGAAGTAGATACGGATACTTCCGATACCTCTCTTTTTGGAAATGCGACATTGATCACAAACGGAGATAAGGTAATCCCGTCGGGAGATTATGTGATTTCGTTTTCTGAGGACATATCCCTTGAAAATCTGGTCGTTATGTATCAGCCAGCGATTGAAATGAAAGCAGAGATTAAGAAGGGCGGCATTGCTGTGGATGATCCCCATACGCTTCGAGACGGTGAAGTGATTGATATCGAGATCATTCCTACAGATCCGGAAAGCGGAGATCCAATTCCGGACAGCAGTCTTCCAGAGGGAATTATATGGAAAGTCGGCTACAGTGTGGATGGGCAGGAAACAGATTCCGCTGAAGGGAAGATATTGACCGGAGCAGAAGTGGGCGAAGGAGAAAATCAGATTACATGTACCATGCAGATACCCGAATATGTACCCCAGGTGCAGACGATTTCTTTTACTCCTGTGACTGCGCCGGAATATGGTATTGAAGTAATTCAGCCGGGTGATTCAGTCTATAACAGAGGCAATCTGGGGATTGATGGCAGCAAAGGCGGATCCGTGACATTCTGGATTACCGGTGACGGGGAGAGACTCTCAAAAGAAGAGACTCAGGGCCTATCTTTGGAACCTGGAGATGTTCATCTTGACAGCAGCGGGGTACAGGGGATTTTGAATAAGATTGGCTTTATGAATGCTACGCCTGGTATTAAGCAGAATGACGACGGGTCATATACTTTGTATCCGAAATCATCGTTTCTCCCGGTATTTTTTTTGAAAAATGGGAACTATACGATTGCAGTTGAACTGGAAGGAGAGCCTGCAGAAGGACAGGATGTCAGTGCTCAGGGATGTTATTCGTTACAGGGAAATCCTTCTGACTGGCTTGGCCTGGTGCCGATAATTATATTGCTTTTGATTATTATATACTTGATTTATATTTTCTGTTTTAAGGCTAAGTTTGAAGGACAGACACTCTATATTGATGTTTTTGCACCAGCAGGCAGTATGGGCGAAGGAAAAAAGCTGTCCCCTCAGTGTACACAGGTGATACTAAAAAAATACGGCGGAGATCTGTTTCTTCCCAAAAGTGCCTGCACCAGACTGGTCGATGGAATCCGAATAATTGCGGATGGCAGCGGAGGAGCATATATTAAAAAGAATACAGTTCTGGCGTATGACGCTTATGGCAACTCGGGCGCAAATCCGGAAGAATTTTATGAAGATATAGCGTCCGGTCTGAAGCAGGTAAAAGGAAAAGAGAGAGATGTACCGCAGATTATTTCGCTCGGGTCGCAGGCGTTTTACCTTAAGCAGAAGAAGCGTCTGTACCGGATTACAATGAAATAAATAAAATAGTTCAAAAGAGGTATTATTAAAATAAGAATGAGAGATAAAGGAGGAAATGAATATGCCGATGAACAAAGTTCCAACACTTTTGGTAGGATTAGGAGGAATTGGATGTTCCATTGCTGACATGGTGTCAAGCCTGCTGAGCGCGGAGGACCGGGCGTATGTAGGGGTTATTGGAATAGATACGAATGTGGAGGATTTGCAAAAGCTGAAGATTAAGTATATCTGCACCAGTGATGAGAGACTAGTGAAAGATTATTTGATTGAACGGCCTGAATACAGGAAATGGTTCCCTGTAAATAAATTTATTGTGAACAAGGGAATGTCGACCGGAGCCGGGCAGATTCGTGCTATTTCGCGTCTAGCCGGGCTGGCGTCGCAGCAAGCCGGACGCTTTATCCCTATGACTGAAGAGATAAAAAGGATTTTGAAACATACTGGAGATAAAAACAATGCAGCATTTAATGTATTTCTGGTAGGCTCTATCACAGGAGGTACAGGATCAGGTCTGTTTCTCCAGATGCCATTCTATATCCGCCGGTTGATGAAAACAGAGTATGCTATTGACAATATCCGTATTCGAGGAATGTTTGTCAGTGCAGATATTACAAAGGATGAACAGCCTTCCGATATTAATAGAGATGCTGTGATGGTAAATGCCTATGCCTGTATGAAAGAGCTGAACGCATTCAATTTGACACAGATTATCAAAGATGAGGAAAACCTTCTGGACAAGGAAAAGAAGAGAGAAATCAGAAAAAGCATTATGAAATCCAGATTGGAGGATGAGTTTGGGTTTGATCTTTTTGAAGATCTCGACATAGAAGAGTTAGATGCCGATGCAGATGATATTGCATCCGAAGGTGCAAATATTCCATATGATACATTCTATCTTATTGAGGGTACAGATAACCAGGGTGGAGTAGGAAATACTTCTTTAGATTCCATCGAAGCACAGATAGCCAGGATAATCTACACGTTGCTTTTTACCCCAGTGAAGGCAGTGGATGAAGGTACTTTGGATAACGGGATATTGGCTGATATGGAAGGAGGTGGCATGAACCGATATTCCAGTGCCGGGATGTGCGTGTTGAAGTACCCCTTTGAGCAGGCAAGGGAGTATGTGACATTGAGATGGGTTAAAGATTTGGTACAGCAGGAATGGCTCCTTCTTGATAAACTGTACGAGACAGAGCGCAGGGAAGCACAAGATAGGCTGAAATCGGATCCGACAGTTAAGATTCCGCGAATGGAAGAGGCTTATGTCCGCCTTTTTGATAAGGAATCCCGCGGTGGAGAGGGGTGCCGTCTTGCCAGTCTCAGAAGTCATGCGTACATAGAGGGAAAGGATGCCGCTTCTGAAGCCGTCTGCAAATCAGCGATGCTTTTAAAGCGGATTGATGGAGAGGTGGAAAGAATTCTTACCCAAGATGCAGTCGACTTGGCGAAAAAAGAATGTAAAGTCAATATGAAGCTGACAGAGAATCTGGATCTGGCAGATAAGGAGATTGCCCGGGTTTATGACGAGTTGGAAAATCTGGAAAAGATTATGGATAAAATTGTAAATGAAAGCAGATACCAGATTGCAAATGAAGTGTTCCCTGTCAGTCTTGAGTCATTGAATATGAAGAAGGACAGTGCTTTATGTATATATCGTACATTTTCGAATATTCATCCTGTGGCTGCCCGATTTCTCTGTTATAATCTAATTTTGGAGCTGGATAAAAGGATTCGGAATCTTGAAAGAGCGCAAGCAGGGATTGATTTGAGAGAATATGAGAATATTGATTTTTATGAAGATGCGGCAGACGGCACTCAGGATGCGGCAGAGGCAGTATCTCTGATCAGGAATAATAAAATGCCGGTTATTAAGTCCGGAAAGAAGCCGCTTCGCATCCTGATCAGCAAGTTTCAGCAGATGGCTTCTATGCAGGTACAGACGCTGGATGAATTCGGCAGGAACTCATTAAAACTTTCCACTTATCGTAAGCTGAGAGAGCGGTTTGGGAAGATGGCTGAATATTACGCAGAATTTTTCAATGATATTCAGTCACAGATTCAGATCAATAATACAAGGCTTGGGATTCTGGAAAAAAGCTTCGTAGAGGATCCTTTTGGACAAATTTACGTATATGCATCTGCAGATGCTTTTAACCGCATGTATCAGGAATTTAAGATTAAGGCAGAGTTTGAACTCCCTGAGAGTGCCGATCAGGCAATTTTCAGAGGTGTATTTGATGAAGTATGTATTTCTCTTTCGGATAAAGAAATTGAAAAAACAGAAATGGAAAAAGTACAGAATGCAGAACAGATGAAAAAACGTCTGCATGATCTGTTCGATACAGGAGTCGTAGATTCTCTTAGGACAATCGTGGTGACAAAAGGTTCAGGGGTGGTGGATCTCTCCATCAAACAGGCAATTGAAAAAGAACTTCAATTGAAAAAAGGTCTGCGTCCGATGGCAGATAAAGAATATGAAAATAAGAGGATTGCTTATGAACGCGAACTGCTGGAAAAGGCGCTTCGCATAGCAGCTCCGATGTTTGCAGTCCGGCCAAAGAAAGACTTTACAGAGACAATCTATATTGCGCTGAATCCGGCGGCGGCTGAGCTGAAAGAGGGAAAACCGGACAAGGGCGTAACCAAAGATAAACTGGTACCGGAAAGGAATGAGGCGACAGATAATCAGCCGGTTAATGTCCTGATGGAACCAGAATTCTCGAAATATGAGATGGTCTGTCTGAAAGCAAAGCATAAATATTTGATAGAGGATCTTGTAAAGTATGGTAAAAATTCTGATTATGCAGAAGCGTATGAGAAACGAATCAGTCATCTGGACGAAAAACCTAAGGAGGAGGGCGAAGACGCTTATAAAACAGTAGTAAATCCACATCTCAACAAATATTGGCATGAAGAGGCGTTCGTACCGGAGATTGGTGCGAAAGAAAGAGAGAAGGGGAAAAAAGATATACTGAAAGCATTTGTTTATGCAATGGGAATGGATATCTTTGTAAGAGAACCGGAAGAAGAACTGGATAACAGAATCCTCTGGTATTTTACCTCTGGGTCAAAGATGATACCGGTTCGAAGTAAAGGACGTCTGATCGGAAACGGATACGAAGCTCTTTTCTCGGCATTGCGTTTTAACCGGAAGATAAAACGATACATACTAAATCGCTCCCAGGTAATGATGAGAAATATCAAGGGATATCTGGATGGTGACGAGATGCTGGATATGATACAGGACACATGGTTCATTGAAGATCTTGTTCAGTCAGCCCGCAGTGTCGAGGACGATGAAGATGAAAATATTCTTGATATCTTTCTCAAGATGTATCCGAATATGGATAAGGAGGAATGGGCAAAACTGTTTGAAGGGCTTCAGCTTGTGCTGTTCGAATTTCTGGAGTTTATGTTTGATAATAATAAGCGGAGAATCAACGAGGCATATCAGCTTATACTGAAGCGTGTTTATGGTTATAGTAAAGCAGGTATAAAGGAAAGAACAAAAAGGCAGCTTCTGCAACAGGGGGACAGCATCACCCAGGAATGTGAGCTTACCAAAGCGGAGGGCAAAGTGAGAAATCATATTCTTGATTTGTTGAAGCAGAAATATATCTAAGAGAAACAAATTTTGGACGGTGCGGCGCGCATCCGGCGGCTGCACCATTTTGAATCTATTAGAATTTTGTCCTAAATGGAGGAGCGAGATGGGAGGAGGCATCCGATGGGAAGTTTTAATTTTTATATTAACGTCGATCAATGTCTGAATATGTCAAATTTTGATATGTTTTTCTATAAGCTTCAGAGCGAGAAGAAATTTCATCTGTCGAATGTACAGTTTTTTGATGATGAGGGAAAGCATTCCCTTAAATCAGCTTTTTATGAAATACGGAGCTATATGGATAAGATGCCTTTTCTTGTCCAGGATTATAGACTGATTTTTGGAATAAGAGAGACATTATGCAGAGAGATATCGTGGAAAGAGACGATTCTCTACCGGCTTTTGAAAATTTATTATGGGTTGAGAGACGCTAATATTTATATTAAATCCAGGGACGCGGCAGATAAAAATGTAAGCATCATTATGCTCTATGATACAGATTTTACGGTTGGTTCAGATAATTCTAATGAATTGAAATATAATCCGGTCAGAGATTTAGCGCTTCTTATGAATTATATTGGGATTGAGATTCAGAATGAACTTACGGAGGAAGAGATCATTGATGGCTTTCAGATATTTCTCGACAGCAAAGAACAGGAGTTTTACGAAGACACCGTGACACGCCGCTTCGCGGAAGAATATATTAAATGGGTGGACAGGCGTGGAATTTCAAAAAGAGGGGCAGTGGAAACGGATATGGAGGAGCTGTTGGCAGTAGTCGAGGAGGAAGAGAGCAGGGCTGACAGTAAAAGGGGGACGAAGCGGAATGTCCATAACATATTGTATACATTGATCATGTTTACCTCTGAATGCGTTGGACATTACTGTGTATTTACGAAAGAAATCAGCAAATACAGTTTAGATCAGAATCTTCTTGCGCTTCTTAGTATTGTGGATTACATTACATCTGATCTTCATCTGGAGAAAGAGGATGGAAATTTGCGTACAAATAAAACTTTGCAAGAAGAGAGTAGGAGAAACTGGGAGCGTGCCAATAATGATACTGGTATTCAACAGCGATATGGTATGATGATTGCAGAATATAAAGCAAGACTTCAGATCGCATTACGTGAGAATACACGAAGAGGAGGAAAATTTGAAGGAGACATGCCGGCTCCGTCCTATTCCTTGCCGGAGAGACTACATGGATCCAGGGAATTGAAATTAAAAGATAAGGATATATATAAAAAAGAATTTGATGAGATATTGCAACAGTTTCTCAAAGACAGTATTAACAGGAAGACAGCTGAATCAAGCTGGCAGAAAACATATAAGAACCTGAAAGATAAACTTGAATCTATGGATGAAGAACTGCAATTGTATGCCCGAGATATTAGTGTAAAATATAAAAGTCAGTTGGAGGATAGGAAAATAAAAAAAGTGTATAGAGATGATACCGGGGAGAACTATTCGCTGGAAGATGTGGACAAAAAAATTGAATTTGGTAAACAGCAGCGGATTAAACTACTCGATAAACTGAAAAAACCGCAGATGAATCCTTCTTTGACCTTTCAGGATCAACTGAATTTTGAGCATACACTGGAACAGTGTAATCTTGAGGTGACTTTTTTTGTGAAATGTCATAAGATGGTGAAGCTTTTGAACTTTTTCCTTCTGATATTGATTGGAGGAGGGATATTCTTTCTCCACTATATCATTATGCAGGGATATCTTTTCTCGGATGTGGAGAAGCTGTCGGCATTTCTTTTATATATTGGAGCAGTATTTATATTATTTTTGACTGCCTGGATGGCTCCGTATTACTACTTTAAGAAAAAAATTAAAAGGACTTTGGAAGAACTGAAGAACAAAATGAAACTTTTTATTGACGGATATTTTAAGAAAAAGGAAAATTTTCAGGATTATATCAATACAATTAATGAGTTGGATGCGGTAACTTCGCATATTGACAGATTGCAGTCGATAAAAGAAAGTTTGTCTGTGGCATCCAGAAGACGTCTATGGCATAAGGTTCAGATACAGGAACATCTGCGAAAAAGTGGTTATTTCGACAGCCTACTGTATTCTCTGGATTATTTCGGAGATTATCGGAACAGGCATAAATCAGTTTCACTGGACGAAAAGCAGGATGTAATTCACAACAGACTGTACTGGCCGCAGGGAGAACAGGAGGGAGAATATGCTTAAATTAATAATTTATATTATCTTTCTTCTGGCTATATGCGGATTTGCTTGGCTCTGTCATAGGATGGTCCGGGCCAGCAGATATGATCTTGGAGAGAGGTATCTTCACTGCAGATATCTTGCCGCGTATTTTATCCTACTGGCAGTACTGTATAATCGTTATACATTTTCTTATATTTTACTGCTGCTAGATCAAGTGATTAATTTTGAGCCGCTTCAGGGATTCTGGAATGTAGTTCTTCCGATGAGAAGATTCGAACTGGTATATCTTGTCTTAAGTTTTATTCTCAGCAATCTTTGGTTCATCATTATAGCAGGAATTTTATTTCTGGTTGTGAGATTTATTTTTCACGGAAGCTGTCAATATATTGACGTGAAAGAAATGGATCTGCCAGGGCGCCTTTGTCATCTGCCATGGGCAGTGACTTCCTGTTTTTTCAGAGAAGCTGAAAATGATGGAGTATTCCGGGTGACAGAGAAGGGATTTACCATGAGCCTCTGGGCTAAAAGGATGAAGTATGTTTTCTTTTTGCTTGGAATGGGAGAAATTATTTTTCTGACAGTGGGGATTTTTTCATCGTCAGAGTTTTATATAGAGCATGCGGTCATCCTCGTTCAGGGCTGGTATCTTTTGCCAGCGGCAGGCTTTCTTCTGTTTGAACAGATTCAGTATTTTCTGGAAGATGCAGTGGACTACGAAGCAGGATCTTTCGGAATAGAGAATATTTCGGAGCACTTGGAGGGCGATATGGAAGTGCTGGTTCAGCTGTACAAAAATGAGCTGAAATCATCAGGGGCACTTCTTGCTGATTATGCGTTAAAAGACATCCGGGTATTGAGGGACGGTCTGATACACAATAGTCTGGATCAGGATCAGATTGAGGTCTGCAGGCAGCCACAGGTTCTGAGTATTCTAAACAACCAGCTTAAGGAGGCTGGAATAAATCAGAATACAGCATATCAGAATGCTCTTGCAGCAATGCTCAATGGAAGATCAATCAATATAAGAGACTGTGCAGAGGGAGAATTTCTTGTCTATCTGGCTGCATATATGAACTTTTTTGTATCGCAGGAAAAAACATTTCTTATACTGTGCAACAGCAGACGCACAGCAGAAAAGTTTCGTGAAGCGCTTACGGAAAAGCTGAATACGATTAATAAAATATATAGCATATGGAAAATTGCAGATATTAACAATGCTGACAGTAATGAAGAAATGAATATCCTCGTCTGTTCCTATCATGATCTGGTGACCCATAGTCTGGTAGAAAAACGGCAGGATTTTTTTCGGGTACTTCAGGGTGTGGTTCTGACAGATGGTGTCGGATTTTGCGCTCAGGGCAATGTACAAAAAGAAATGATTTTTGCAGAGCTTGGAAAAGTACGCCAGAGACTCCAGTATGTTCTCCTTTCACAAATAGACAGTGATTCATTAAGAACAGCATTTGAGTATTATACAGGAAGAGAATTGATTCCGTATAAGAATGATCAGCTACCGGGAAATATGTATGTCATGGTTTGGGCAGAAGACAGCAGTTATAAAATACAAAGGAAATTGGGAATCGGTAGTGCGGAATCCCCATATCTTGGAGTATCTCTTCCTCTTTCTCTACTAGCTGTAAAATATGACATGCCCAGAGTTCTGGTTTTTGCAGCGGATGGAAAAGGATACTATACTTATCATGATGCTATGACGATGAGCCGCCAGGAAGTAAAGATGTATTTGAGAACTGATGTGGATTTGGACAATGTCATCCGCTATAACCAGTTTCCAGGTGAGAACTGTTCAGATTTGGAAGTGATGGTTCTCTATGACAAGGAGTATAATTTTTATAATCTTATCTGGGAGTGGATGAAATATGGAGGAAAAGATCAGACACTCATACATATCGTATCACCTTCCTATATGTTGAGAGAATATTTTGTTGCCAGTTTGGAGCAAAATATTTTGCGCAACAATGAGTTTGATGCTTTGATTGGTTACCGATCAGGTATGCAGCATACTCGTTTTTTGGAATTGCTTCTGCAGTTATGTAACGCCGGAGTAGATGAAGAGGAGTTAATGCGAAAGAATCAGGAGTATGGCTGGGGATATGAAAATGTCAGGGATCTGCTGTCTGCGTGTCTGATTAACGTACTGCACACACAAGAGTTCTACAATATTTATGAATGTTTCCGCTTTGAGGAATACTGTTCATTCCAGGAATCGGAAGACCGTTTTGTACATCGAACTCTTGTGCGCCTGACCGATGAAAATATAAGAAAAAGAATACAGTCGAAGCTTGTGTTTGCTAAACAGATTACACGGGGCAGTGAGGAAAGAATGCTTCCAATCATAAAAGGAAATCTGTATAACTATTATCTTCGTGATCAGGTTATTCCGCTTCGTGGACATTTGCATCGTATACTTAGTATGAATGACGGAATTGTCTTTACAGAACAGACGATGACCGCAGATAAAGAGGAGTACTTCCAGTCAGGAGAATTTGTCTTGAAAAATCTGCGCAAGACCGATGAGTGTGTGGATTTTGATATGTTAGATTTTAACATTTACACAGCAGATGTCAGTCGTATCATCTATGGATACTGGAGTTCTACATATGAAGCTGCGCTTCAGAAAACGGGAGTAATGAAGTTTAACAGCATATGTAATAGTTGCGAAAATCCTCTTGTTGTCAGAAACAGAGACGTGCAGATTATGGAAGTGCGAATGAAGAAGTCTTATTTTACAGACGGAGGAGAACGGGCAGTCCTACTTGCCGGCTTTATGTTTCGTGAATTGTTCCGTACGCTGTTCCCTGAAAATTATATGAACCTATATGCGGTGACAGAATACGAACCGAAGGAACGGTATTGGGAGCGACTGATTGGAGATAGCTCGGAAATTCCACTGGAAGAAAAAGTTCACAGCATTGTACCATTTGTGCGTAGAGATGACAAACAGGGAGAAGATGAATTTTCCAGTCTGTATATTATTGAGTTTAGTAGCCTGGAGATGGGGATGATTTCTAGCTTGTATGCTGGAAGAATGCTTTTGTTTCAGATGGCAGCAGCTTATCTGGAATGGTATCTTACGGAAGAGTCGGGTGCATCCTGGCTGAAACTGGGAGGAGCAGATACACCGGAATGTTTTGCTCCGAAAGAATTGCTGGACTTCTGTCGCAGGGTGCTTCCATCTTATGAGGAGAAAAAAGAAGTGGAAGAAAAGAAAAGTCAGCCAGAAATGAATATAAACTCGACTCATGTATGCTCATTTTGTGGAAAACCGGCACTGTTTATTTATAAGATGAGCGACGGAAGAAGCATGTGCCGTAGCTGTAAACAGCAGCAGGTGAGCATGAGGGAAGAAATCATGGACTTATATCTAAATACCATAGATTTTATGGCAAAAGGATATCATATCAGTTTTAAAAAGAATATTCATCTCAGATTGAAATCGGCGGAAACGATTCGTAAACGCTGTCAGATGTCTGGCGGCGGACGCGTCCTTGGATTTTATAATGACAAGAGCCGTGAACTCTGGATTGAAAGCCGTGGACCGAGAAATGCAGTGCAGGATACCATGATACATGAGCTGACCCATGCATGGCAGTTCGCGGAATTGGATTTGAAGAAACTCCAGAAAAAGAAAGCAGAGGAATCTCTTCTCTATCTGGAAGGACATGCGTGTTATATGGAGGTGGATATCATGCGGAAACTCGGGGAAGAGGAGTATGCGGAATTCCTTGACTGGCAGTTTGAACAGCGCGACGATGAATACGGACGGGGATATCGTATGATTAAAAAGATTATTGCAGAAAAGGCGTCAGAAGGAAGTCATAATACACCATTTGCGGTTATGATGGATATTGTAAATAATC
>ERZ1643246.3620-NODE-3620-length-13029-cov-7.731540_pt1 | contig 13029 bp, 10 predicted proteins | sample MGYA00579265_ERZ1643246 | MGnify/ENA primary metagenome ERZ1643246 (study PRJEB29033, sample SAMEA4952261) | chicken gut metagenome | biome: Broiler Chicken; feature: Gastrointestinal Tract; material: Caecum | place: Ireland | collected 2018 | study: Broiler... | reverse complement strand
GAGCTTATAGAACGTCTCCTTCTGCTGAAGACGGTTCATCAGGTCAAAATCAATATACGGAGCGATGATATTGTCGTCCAGCTCCGCTTTGTGCTTACTGATCAGAGCTACATAGCTGTCGCCGCAGCCGATCAGCACAATCTTTTTATCTTTATGTTTTCTTGCAAATCCATGTACGGTTTTCAGAAAATAATCATCCGTGTCAATCTTTGGATTGGCCCGGTATTCGATGATCCGGCTCTGGTAGCTCGGCCCCGTCGGATATTTCCCGAAGATATACGTCTTTACCTGATACTGCTCATAGAAGGCTCTCGCCACACTGTAGGTATTGATGTCTCCGCCCAGCAGAACCGGTATGAATTCTCTTGACACAAATTCCATAGTTTTTTCCTCTTTTCTCCTGTTTCACGTCGTTTTATTATACCCCTCACAGAAACCGCTGTCAAACGCTATCCCTGATCTTTCGGATCCTCTTCCTCCTTTTTCAGAAAGGCGGCCCTTACGACCGCGTCTTCCCCGAATTTCTTCCGGATCTCATCCAGCGCCTGATCCAGTTTCTGGTGTTTCGCATCCTTTTTCTCCGGTCTTCGTTCCCTGGTCTCCTTGATCGTCTCCATATAGTCAAACAGATTCATCTGCCGGGGTGCATTCTCCTCCAGAAGCTTCGCCGTTCGGATGCCAAGGAGCCGGACGGGCATGCCGTTCCACAACTCATGAAACAGCTCGCAGGCTTTTTGATAAAGCATGGAATCCGCCTGGGACGGCGGTGAGATCTGGGTCTGATGGGAGACGTTCTGGAAGGTGGCATAACGAATCTCCACAGTAATGCTTCCCGCCTTCTTCCCGGCTTTTCTCAGTCTCCCGCCGACACTTTCCGCCAGCATCAGAAGCACTTTCCTTGCCTCCTCTTCGGTCTGGACGTCCTCGGACAAGGTGGTGGAATTGCCGATTCCCTTTGCCTCTTCCCCCTCGGAATGAACCACATCCTCTCCCTGTCCGTTGGCAAACTCCCACAGAAGCCTTCCATGGCTTTTCAGATGGACTTCCAGATAATCCGGGTCTGCCTTTGCAAGCTCTCCTATGGTGCGGATCTCCAGCTTTTTTAATACCTCCACGCTTGCCTTCCCCGCCATATAGAGATCTGACACCGGAAGGGGCCACATCTTCTCCCGAATCTCTTCCGGAAACAGGGTATGCACCCGGTCCGGCTTTTCAAAATCCGACGCCATTTTGGCCAGAAGCTTGTTGGTGGAAATACCGATATTGACGGTAAAACCCAGCTCTGTCCGGATCCGGTTCTTGATCTCAAAGGCCGCCTCGACAGGCGTGGAAAAGCGGTGGGCTATCCCCGTAAAGTCCAGAAAGCATTCATCGATACTGAGCTGCTCGATATCCGGGGTATAACTTCTTAAAAGCTCCATCAGTCTCCTGCTGTACCTGGCGTACATCTTATGGTCCGGAGGCTCCATCCGAAGCACCGGACACTTCCGCATGGCGGACACCACCGGTTCTCCGGTCCGGATGCCGTACGCCTTTGCCGGAATGGACTTGGCAAGGACCACCCCGTGCCGGGACTTTTTGTCACCGCCGATAATGCAGGGAATCTCCCGGATATCCTCCTCCTCTCCCCGCTTTAAATATTCGATCGCTGTCCAGCTCAAATACGCCGAATTGACGTCTATGTGAAAAATAATATGGCGCATCGCTCCAGCCTCCTTTTCCTGTTCCCTTCTATGGTAACAGCAAAAGAAGCAGGATTCCAGTAAAATCCTGCTTCTTTTTATTCTTTCCGTATCTTATCCTTTCATTCCGCTGATCGTGATTCCTTCCTCAAACTTGGACTGAAGAATCAGATAAAAGATAAACGGCGGAAGAAACGTCACTGCGGCTCCTGCCATCGTCAGTCCCACATCGGTATCATACGCCGTCTTCATGGTACTGATGGCCAGAGGCAGCGTCCTCATGGCATCCTTCGTTGTGGCAACCAGCGGCCACAGGAAGTTGTTCCAGGCCCCCACAAAGGTAAAAATCGCAAGGGTCATCATGGATGATTTCACAAGAGGAAGAATCACCCTCCACAAAATCTTCAGATCTCCCGCTCCGTCCAGCTTGGCGGATTCAATCAGCTCTTTCGGGACTCCAATGATAGCCTGCCGCATGATAAAGACTCCAAAGGCCGTCGGGAGTGGCAGGATCAGCGCCTTAAACGTATTGATCCAGTCAAATCCCCGGACGATCAGATACAGCGGCACGATGATCACCTCAGATGGCACTACCATCGTCATCATGAGGAAAAAGAAAATCTTGTCGTTTCCCCTGAATTTCAGCTTTGCGAAAGAGTATCCCGCCAGACAGCTGCACACCAGCGTCAGGGCGACTCCGCCAAACGCTACGATAATACTGTTGGTCAGATACTGAAGGAAATTATTTTTTGTAAAAATCTTAATATACTGTTCCAGCGTTGCCTCCGACAGACTGAAACTGAAATCGTAGGCATTGACTGTGCTTTTCAAAGACATCAGAATCATATAGATGAACGGAAGCACACAGAACACCGCTGTGATCAGTAAAAGGATATCACCGAAAAATCCCGGAAGTTTCTTTCTGATTTTCATGTTCCGTCCTCCCCTCTATATCTCTGAAGCTTCCCGCTTCATAAAGCCTTTCTGAAGCACCATGACAGCCAGAACCAGAAGGAACAGCACGTTGGATACTGCCATCGCGTATCCGGCCTTTCCGGTTTTAAATGTCAGGTTGTAAGCATAGAATACCATTGTCATGGTAGAGTTGGCCGGACCGCCTCCGGTCATTGTGTAAATCAGCTCAAAGCTCTGAAGCGAACTGACCACGCTTAAAAACACATCCATGATAATGGCCGGTTTCATCAGAGGCAGCGTGATATAGCGGAGTCTCTGAAACGTTCCTCCGCCGTCCACCTTTGCCGCCTCGTAGTAGCTGTCCGGTATGGACATCAGCGTGGCGAGATTCAGAACCATATAGTATCCGAAACTCTTCCACACCATGATCATGGATACCGTGATAATTGCCGTCGTGCTGCTTCCAAGAAGCATAGCGGTGTCGATCCCTAGAAGTCCCAGCAGATCCGAAAACACTGGAATTCTTGCGTTTAACATGGTTTTCCATACGGTACCGACAACTGCGTTGGATGAAATAACCGGAATAAAGATCGCTGCTTTGGCAATTTTACCGATCAGCGTGTGCTTTCTGGATGCCACCAGCACCGAAAACAGCACGGATAATACAACCTGAAGCGGGACAACCATTACCATGACTTTCAATGTGTTGACTACCGCCATATGCATCTTCGGATCGCTCAGCATCCTCTTATAATTGTCAAGCTTTATGAACTCCGGATCCAGAAGCAGATTGTACTTTGTAAAGCTGAAAATCAGCGAGATCACCACGGACCCGACTACAAACGTCAGAAGGATCAGGCTGATCGGCATCACATAGCCGTACGGCGCGATAGTCGAAAAAATGTTTCTCCTTTTTTTCATCTCCTGCTCCTTTGCTCAGTATCACACCATATGTTTATTCTTTGTCTGCCCAGTATTCATCCAGCGCCTGATCTGCATAGTCTGCCGCATCATCCATTGCCTGCTGAGGTGTTTTGTTTCCTTCCATCATGCCCTGAAGTTCAGATGCAAGATTCTGAAGGATATCACTTCCGCACGGTCCTACCTGAAGCGGACGGTATTTGTCTCTGTCTTCCGTTACGATACGCTCCATTTTCGCGTCGCCCTGATATGGCTCGCTCTTGGTAAGCGGTGCTCCGGATGCAATCTTGTGGTACTCTGTCATGAATTCAGATCCTGTGATGTACTTGATCAGTTTCATGCAAAGCTCCGGATTCTCTGCCTGGGAAGATAAGGTCAGACAGTCTGTCGCTCCAAATGTGCCATAGTCTTTGTTCTTTAAAGATGTCACATAGTTCCAGTTCAGATTCGGATAAGATTCTTTAAAGAGTGTATCCTGAATCGCAGAAGAACGTGTCACACCAAATGCAGCTTTGCCCTGTCCGAAGATCGTGGAGAATGCATCTTCCGCTGCAAGAGACATCATGTTCTCCGGCATGTAGTCCTTCAGGCTGTAGAAGAATTCTGCCGCTTCCACACCTGCGTCATCGTTGAATTTTACGCTCTTATAATCATCATTGTAAATATCGGTTCCTGCCTGCCATAACAGACTGTAGAAATATGCATTCAGAAGATAGAGCATATTCATGCTTCCATTGTTGAATCCAACCGCATATCCATACTGGTCGATCTTTCCGTCTCCGTCTGTATCCTTTGTAGCTTCCTGGCAGATCCGCTTGAAGTCATCCCATGTTTCCGGCGGCTGTTCTCCAAGTTCATTTAAGATGTCCTCATTGTAGTAAAGGACAAATGGAACTCCTGTTACGATCGGCCATCCGTACTGTCCGTCCATCATATATCCGTGATCCAGATAGAGATACTCGTCTCTGTCCTCGTCCGTGACATATTCGCTCATATCCGCAACTGCTCCTGAATCGATGTAGGTCGGGAACATTTCCGCATACATATATCCGATATCCGGAAGCTCGCCGGATGCGGCGCCTGTGGACCATTTCTCCTCATAATTATCCCATGGCTGGATCTGGATGTCGATTTCACAGTTATTCTCCTCCTTGAAATCTTCCAGAAGCGGCTCCCAGTTCTCCAGCATGTTGTCATCAAGCGGCGGACACCACATGGTAATCGTCTCTTTTCCTCCGTCACTGTCTTTTTTGTCATCACTGCCGGAACTTCCACATCCTGCAAGAAGTCCTGTGACCATGGCCGCGCACAGCAGCGCACTTACCAGTTTCTTTTTCATAATTGCTCCTCCTGTATGATAAAATGTTACATATGATATCATTTTTATGATACCATGTTGTCGTTCCGGCAACAAATTGATTCAATCTATCGATTTTTATTTATTGTTTTTTTCTATAACCCAGATTCCAGCCGGACCTCATCCATCCAGATCTCCAGTTTCTTCCATTCTGTATGATACGGCACATCACAGCCACTGGCACTGATATAGCCTTTCGGGCTGTCACCAGCCTGCCGGATCTCCCTTTGGATCTCCATGCGCAGCTCTTCTTCTGATCCCTGCAGCAGACATTCCACCGGAGGTATGTTTCCCATAATGGTCATATGGCTTCCCAGCTCCCGCCTGGCTTCTTCCAGATCCATGATATTGTCCAGACTGACAGCCCGGATAGGCATCTCCTTGAAATAGTCCCAGACCTTTCTTGTATTCCCACAGATATGCAGGGACGGCTTGACCCCCATCTTGTCCCAGGCATACTCCATGATCTCTGTCAGATAAGGAAAAACAAGTTCCCGAAAATACTTCGGAGAAATCAGCGCCGGGGAGGACACCGGGTCCGCCATTCTGAGCCCGTCTGCATACGGGGCCAGCATGTCGATGCAGTTTTTCATCGTATCCGTCACCAGTCTCAGAAGCCGTTTTACCTGTTCCGGTTCTTTTCTCAGATCCCGCAAAAACTGCTCCACTCCCCTTAAATTGGCTGCAATGGTAAAAGGTCCTCCAATGCTTGGGGCTACATCCACAACACCATCCGCCGCTTCTTTCATCCGCTCCAGCGCCTCCCGGAAAAACAAAAGCCGCTCTGACTGTTCCGGTCCGACCGGTTCCATCTGATCCAGCATCCGGTAATCAGTGAGAAATCTTCCGTCAAAATAGGGCATTCCTTCCTCCGGATAGACTACTGTTCCTCCAAGAGCTTCCAGAATCCCGCATGTATTCGGCCCCAGACTCAGTTCATCATGGCCCAGACGGTTAAATGCCTCTATCTCCGTATCCACCATCTTTTTGGCATCGTGCCAGTATTCCCTGCTGGATGTTCCCGTGAGTCTCCCGGAGAGTTCTCCGATAAAAGGGATCACCATGATCCGGTCCGTTTCCTTCCCCTGCTCCATAGCAGCCCGCCTCTCATGGGGCGTCATCCGGTCACGGACATTTGCTTTTGCTGTTCTCACTCGTTCCGCCTCCCTTTGATCTCCGGAAAGATCATGCTTTCCGTAAAAATCCGTTCATAATTTTCTGTCTGGGCAAGTTCCATATACTCTATGGTTCCCGCCAGTGCTTCCATCTCTTCTCTTGCCTTTCGGGACATGAGCGTCATATATGCCCCGGTTTTGGATGTATTTCCCACATAGACCAGCCGATCTTCCACTTCCTTTGGAAGAATCCCGACGCCGGTCAGAAATTCCGCCGGGAGATGCGCGCCGAACTGTCCGGCGATCAGAACCCTGGACAGATCCTTCATCTCAATACCCGCTTTCTTCAGCAGGGCCGTAAATCCGGATAAAATGGCGCCTTTTGCCAGCTGCACCTGCCGGACATCCCCCTGGGTAATATATAGATCCGGCTTTTCTTTCAGGACAAACTCCCGCTTCTTTCCATTCAGACGGATCATAGGATAGCGGTAGTCCTCCGGAGAAAGATCCTCCTTTTTGACGAAGACGCCGGTCTTTTTGACCAGTCCTGTCCGGATCAGCTCTTTCACCGCAGCCAGGATTCCGCTTCCACAAAGTCCCTCCGGAGCCGTATCCCCGATGGTGGTCAAGACTACGCCTTCTTCTGTAATTTTCACATCTTCTACCGCACCGTCCGCAGCTCGCATGCCGCAGCTGATGTTCATACCTTCCAGGGCCGGCCCGGCAGCACAGGAACAGCTCAGGAGCCGTCCGTCACTTGCCAGGACGATTTCTCCATTGGTGCCGATATCTATAAACAATACCCGCTCCTGTTCTCTTTGAAGTCCACAGACATAGGCCCCTGCCACAATATCCGCTCCGATATAGGCAGAGACAGACGGCAGACAGTAAAGTATGGTCTCTTCTCCTGCCTTCAGTCCGATCTCCGATGCTCTTCGCGTCTGGGCCTCTGTGAACACCGGACGGTAGGGAGCTCTTCCAATAGGCCTTGCATCTACGCCAAGCAGCATATGCAGCATCGTACAGTTTGCCGCCACATGAATCCTTTGAATCTCCTCCCGGCAGATTCCGGCCTGCCCGCAGAGCTTTTCCATCTCGGTATTCAGAGAATCCACAATCGCAGCCTGCAGATCTGCTGCTCCGGTGTCCGGGTGGTCATACTCATAGGTGATTCTTGTCAGCACATCCTGCCCAAACTGTTTCTGGGCATTGAGCATCGCTCCCTGTGCCACCACCTCCCCGTCCGAAAGCCGGACCAGATCCAGTGCGGCTGTGGTTGTCCCGATATCCACCGCCACTCCGTAGCCATTCGTATACTCTTTCTGAAATTCCGGCACATATCCGGATGTCAGAACCTTTCCTTCCTTTTCTTTTCCAAGAAGCTCCACCTGCAGATCTTCTGTCACCTCCACCTGACAGGCGAGACGGATACCCGGATGTTCTCCGGATACCACTTTTACTCCGCATTTTCCGCAGGTTCCATTTCCATTACACGGGTTTTCCACAAAAAAGCCCTCCTGTAAGAGGGCTTTGAGCAGATTGGTGCCGTGTTCACAGGAAATGACCTTGCCGCTTCCCATCACATGAATCTCAGGCATCATCTTCCTCCTTTCGGACCGCCTGCAGCACTGCCCGGATATTTGCCAGCGGGGAACGCATTCCCAGCCCGCAGGCCGGTGCAATGATATCCGATCCGTTTTTGATACAGTTTTCTGTCAGTGTTTCTACCTTTTCCGGATCTCCGAACTCCAGCGTATATGTGCTGACGTTTCCCATCAAGGTCCGTTCTCCCAGTGACGCCCGCGCTTCCTTCATCGGCACAACCGAATCAAAGCTCAGCGCATCACTGTGAATCTCGTCCACTTCCCGGTATACCGGATTCATATGTCCGCAGATATGCACGATCGTCTGAGCTCCCGCCTCCTTCATGGCGTCCACAATCTGATTCACATACCGGACCGTAAACTCTTCAAAGAACTTTGGTCCCAGAATCTCTCCCGTAGCGCTTGGATCCGACAAGGCGATCACATCCGCTCCCGCCTCAATCTGCGCCTTTCCAAACCGGATCAGCTGATCTGTCACAAACTGCAAAAACGCATGTGCGTCCGCATTTTTCTTCCGCAGCTCTTTATAGAATACAACCGGTTCCATCAGGGAACTTGCCGTGCTGACCGGACCGGTCAGATTGCCCACAATCGGCACATCCGTCCCTTCCTGTTTCAGAATCCGGATGGCTTCAAGGACAACTCCTGCTCTGCCGTGTTCCGGACGGATCTGAGGAAGACGCTCCCATCCGCTGACTGTGTCAATCACATAGCCTGTGACATGAGGCTCATAGATACTGGATCCAAGATCGACCTGGGCTCCCATCTCTTCCGCTTCAATCGTCATACAAAAAGGTACGCCGTAGTTTTCAAAGCATCCCTGATCATAGACCGCCCTGGCAAGCCCTGCCATCATCTTCGGATCTGTGTGAGCCTGGGGCAGATAGATCTGTACCGTCTTCATCAGCTCTTCCGTAATCATATTCATCATTCCTCCCGGACAGATACAAGGCGTTCTGTCCGCCCTTTCCCCGGAAAGAACCGTTTTTAATCGTTCTTTTGGTGTCAACATTTCCTTTTCCTTTCTCTTTTCCTATGCCATGCAGAGCAGATCTTTCGCAAGGCGGACCGCTTCCACCGCATTCTGGGAATAGCCGTCGGCCCCGATCTTATCCGCATAATTCTTCGAGACCGGGCCGCCGCCCACCATGACTTTTACCTGATCCCGGATTCCCGCCTCTTTCAGCAGGTCGATGACTGTCTTCATCCCGCTCATGGTTGTCGTCATCAACGTAGACAGGCAGACCAGATCCGCATGGGTCTCCTTTGCCGTATCCACAAACTTCTGCAGCGGAACGTCCCTGCCCAGGTCAATCATCTCGAACCCGGCCGTCTCCATCATGATCTTGACCAGATTCTTTCCGATATCGTGGGTATCTCCTTCTACTACACCGATGACTGCTTTTTTCTTCGTCTCCGGATCCTCCTCCGGCAGATATGGCTTCAAAACATTCAACCCTGCGTACATGGCATCTGAGCAGAGGAGCACATCCGTCACAAAATATTCTTCCTCTTCGAACAGCACACTGGTGCGGTTCATCCCGTCAATCAACCCCTCCATGATTCCTTCCAGGGCCGGATATCCCGCATCGATAAACTCCTGGGCCGCCTCAGCCACATCTTCTTCCTCCATGTCCACTACACCATCGGACATTCTCTTTAACAATTCTTCCTTTGCACTCATGCTGACTCCTCCTTACTGCTGTCCTTGGGGACAGTCTGATCTATCTTCCTTTTCTTTGATCTCTATCGTCACCAATTTGCCGGTTTTTATGACCGTTCTGCTCCGATTGATACACATCTGCGCCGGAAATTTCGCCTTTCCTACTGCATAGACACAGGCCTCCTGATAGGTCATCTCTCCCGGAAGCTCCAGGCAGGCTTCTCTTGCAAGCCCGGTCCCTGTCATGGCAAAGGCCGTTTTCGGACAGAGAATCATTGCCATATTCTCTCCCAGAATGTCTGCCGCTCTTTGAAGGAACGGATCCGTAAATACCCGTGTCATCCATTCCATTGATTTAGGCCCCAGAATCATAAGACTCCCTGCCGAGTCCGCATAACTTACCATCCGGACTCCAGCTTTTTTTAACTCCTCCAGAAGACGAAGCAGTTCCTGCCCGGTCTTACGAAACAGCGCCTCCATCTGCTCCGGCGATTTCCGGATTCCCTTCAGCACATATTTGAGATCCGTCAAGGTATTCCAGATCGTCAGCGGGCCGGACATCTGAAAAAGTACTTCCTCCCCCTGTTCTCTTAAACTCCGGCATGCCGAAAGTACTTCTCCAATCCGTCCATTGGAAAAATCGATCTCAGGCAAAGACTGCAGCTCCTCCAGGCTTTTGCAGACCGGCTCCTTCGCTCTTGGCCCGGATGTATCGCTTCCGTACCGGACACTGCCTCCCAGCGCTTCCGCCTCCAGCGTGTGATCAAACGGAATCGTACAGTACGGCTTTTGGCTCTCCTCTTTCTCAAGAAGAGCAAACCGAATAATCTGATCCCTTTCCGTATAAATTTCCGGGATCGGAAGCGCATACTTTTGAATCACTTCCAGCATCTCCTGATCTGAATCCTCCGGTTTACAATCATAATCCCGAATCATAACCCTCGCCTCCTAAACTTCTTAACTATAACCGTATCATAAACAGGCTCTTTTAACTAATAGATATTTTCTATAAGTTATATAGAAAAAAAGCTGCCATTTCCGTACTGGGAAACGGCAGCCTTTGTTCATGCTGTCATTATGATTCCTGGTATTCCATCGGTACTCGTCCGCCGGTCGTTGCGGTCAGTTCTCCGTCTTTTTCATCGATAATGATCGTATCGCCCGTGCTTACGTTTCCTTCCAGAATCAGTTTCGCCGCAAGGGTCTCCACATATTTCTGCAGATAACGTTTCAGCGGTCTTGCACCGTACATCGGGTCGTATCCGCCGTCCACGATGTGCTGTTTTGCGGCCTTGGTCAGTTCGATATGCAGATCCCGGTCTGCCAGACGCTTGTTGACATCTTTGACAAGCAGATCCACAATTCCGGTAATGTTGTCCTTGGTCAGCGGACGGAACATAATGATCTCATCCAGCCTGTTCAAGAACTCTGGGCGGAAGTGGTTCTTCAGATCGTTCATGACAAGCTCCTCATTCTCCGGACGGATATTTCCGTTTTCATCAATTCCTTCCAGCAGATAGGAAGAACCGATGTTGGAGGTCATAATGAGGATAGTATTCTTAAAGTCCACAGTACGTCCCTGGGAATCGGTGATCCGTCCATCATCCAGTACCTGTAACAGGACATTGAACACATCTGGATGTGCCTTTTCCACTTCATCAAACAGGACAACGGAATACGGTCTTCTCCGAACCGCTTCTGTGAGCTGTCCACCTTCATCGTATCCTACATATCCCGGAGGCGCTCCGATCAGTCGGGACACGGAATATTTCTCCATGTACTCACTCATATCGATACGTACCATGTTTTTCTCATCGTCAAACAGACTTTCTGCCAGTGCTTTGGCAAGCTCTGTCTTTCCGACACCGGTTGGTCCAAGGAAGAGGAAGGATCCGATCGGCTTGGTCGGGTCTTTGATTCCGGCCTTGGAACGAATGATCGCTTCTGTTACTTTTGTGACTGCTTCGTCCTGTCCGATGACACGTTTATGCAGCTGCTGATCCAGATGCAGTGTCTTGCTACGCTCACTTTCGTTGAGCTTTGCAACCGGAATTCCGGTCCATCTGGAGACGATCTTTGCGATCTCTTCTTCTGTCACACTCTCATGGACAAGAGACATATCTTCGTCTTTGACTTTCGCCTCTTCTTCTTCCAGCTGTTTTTTCAACTGAGGGAGACGTCCATACTGCAGCTCCGCCGCCTTTTCCAGGTCGTAACTGCTCTGGGCTTTCTGGATCTCCTGATTGACACTTTCAATCTCTTCCCGGAGACGGTGTACTCGTTCAAGAGAGGATTTTTCATTATCCCACTGTGCTTTCTGTTTTGCAAACTCTTCCCGGTTTTCCGCCAGTTCCTGTTGCAGTTTTACGAGACGCTCCTGGCTGAGCCGGTCGTCCTCTTTCTTAAGAGCCGCCTCTTCAATTTCCAGCTGCATGGTACGCCTGCGGAGTTCATCCAGCTCTGTCGGCATGGAATCCAGCTCTGTCTTGATCAGGGCACATGCCTCGTCCACAAGGTCGATGGCCTTGTCCGGCAGGAACCGGTCCGAAATATAACGGTTGGACAGGGTAGCCGCTGCTACCAGGGCACTGTCTGTAATCTTGACTCCGTGGAATACTTCGTAACGCTCTTTTAATCCACGAAGAATCGAAATCGCGTCTTCCACTGTCGGCTCATCTACCATGACCGGCTGGAACCGCCGTTCCAGAGCAGCATCTTTTTCAATGTATTCCCGGTATTCATCCAGGGTAGTTGCACCGATACAGTGCAGCTCTCCTCTGGCCAGCATTGGCTTTAACATATTGCCTGCGTCCATGGAGCCTTCTGTCTTGCCTGCTCCTACAATCGTATGAAGCTCATCGATGAAAAGAATAATCTCTCCATCACTGTTTTTCACTTCTTCCAAAACGGCTTTCAACCGTTCCTCAAATTCGCCCCGGTATTTGGCTCCAGCTACCAGAGCACCCATATCCAGTGCGAACAGTTTTTTATTCTTCAGACCTTCCGGCACATCGCCTCTGACGATCCGCTGTGCCAGTCCTTCTACAACCGCGGTTTTACCGACACCAGGTTCTCCGATGAGTACCGGGTTGTTTTTCGTTTTTCTGGAAAGGATCCGGACTACATTCCGGATCTCGGCGTCACGACCGATGACCGGATCCAGCTTTTGTTCTCTGGCCCGTTCTACCAGATCATATCCGTATTTATTCAGTGTATCGTATGTTGCCTCCGGATTGTCGCTTGTCACCCTCTGGTTTCCACGGACTTCGGAGAGCACCCTGAGGAAATTCTCACGGTTAATGCCGAATTCCTTAAAAATCTGCTTGACTTCACGGTTGGCATACTTCAAAAGTGCCAGGAACAGATGTTCCACAGAGACATATTCGTCTCCCATCTGTTTTGACTCATCTTCTGCATGGATCAGAACTTTATTCAGATCCTGACCGATATAGAGCTGGCCGCCCTGTACCTTTGGCCGTTTCCGAAGGGCCTGCTCTACCCTTTCAATCAGAAGATTCTTCTCAATTCCCAGTTTTTCCATCAACTTCAGAATGAGGCTCTCATCCTGTGTCAGCAGAGAATAAAGAAGATGCTCCTGTTCAATTTCCTGATTTCCGTATTCGTCTGCGACTTTCTCGCATCCCTGTACCGCAAGCATAGAATTTTGTGTGAATTTGTTGATATTCATACGCTTCTACCTCCTTACGAATGTTTCATCTATCTACAGTTTCTGTTTGTCTGTTCTATCGACGATATAACAATAGCATGTTTT
>ERZ1643246.3618-NODE-3618-length-13032-cov-11.975495_pt1 | contig 13032 bp, 15 predicted proteins | sample MGYA00579265_ERZ1643246 | MGnify/ENA primary metagenome ERZ1643246 (study PRJEB29033, sample SAMEA4952261) | chicken gut metagenome | biome: Broiler Chicken; feature: Gastrointestinal Tract; material: Caecum | place: Ireland | collected 2018 | study: Broiler... | reverse complement strand
CTTATAAATAAAGGGCTTGGGAGATTTTGCTTTTTAAAAAGTGTTTAAGTTGAGAAAATATTATCATATTTTTACCCATTTGAAAAGAGAAGTTATTTTGCCTTCTCTGTTACTTTTAATTTATTTGCAATTTTTTCTAAACCTTCTATATATTCGGTAATCTTCCCCTTTTTAATTTTTAGCAATGTACCATCTTTTATCTTCAATTCGCTAATTTTTGTTGCTTTTGGATTGCTATTTTCCGTTACATAATAAGGCTTATTAAAACCATTATTTAAATCTAAATAATAGATCTTAATTGCATTTTTTTGCTCATCTTCATAATAATTTGCATATGTGATGTAAGCAGAAGCATTTGTTCCAGTAGAATCATATGCTAAAACATAATATTCATTTTCCGGATTATTTAAAATAGTTCCAACAATTGCCGTGTTTGTACTTATTTTTCCAGTTTGATAAGTTAATTCTGCAACATTTGATTTAACGAAAAATTTGCTAAGAAAATAGACCCCCACAATTAATACAATAATAATTAGTAAAACCAAAATAAATTTTTTGATTTCCTGAGACTCTTCTGTTTGGTATTTGATATTTTGTTTTTTCATTTCACTTCACCTAAAGGTATTATACAAAAAAGGATTTTAAAATGCAAATATTATTCAAAAAAGCAGAGAAGTTTATTTCTCTGCACTCACAGTTTGATTGTTATAACCAATACTTTCACCTATTGCTAATAATTCAGCTGTAGTCAAATCATTTCCTGCCAAATAATAATTAATATTGTCCTTTGTCCAAGTTAGAGAATTCGTGCCTAAAGCTCCAATTGTATCATTTACGATTAAAGGATCTCCATAAACTGGTATGATTTCAAATTCATCTGCCATTACACTTTTTTCTTCGACAAGTACAAAGTTCTTTTCACCTCCAAATGTAAGAATTACCCGATCTCCAACATCTGTATTTACTTTATCACTGCTAGATAAATACGTATTACTTGGTATGTATAAAGGATATAGTATATTCTCTATTGCACCAGTTTCTTCTGTACACGAATCACCCTCACATGGAGCTTTTTCTTCTTGACAATTTTCTCCCTCACAATTTTCTTTGCAAGTTTCTTCATCCGTACAATCTTCTTTATTTTCTTTTGTTGTTTCTTCTTTTTCTTTAATGTATTGTTCTAATTTAAAATCGTCTTCTTTTAAGTTAGCTTTATAATCGACACTTGTAAATGTTACTTTCATTTTTAAATTATCTTTTTCATCGTATACTTCTGTCTTTTTAATAGTATTTTCTTTATCTATCGTTATTTTTTGATAAGATAATTCGGGATTATTTGGATAATTTACTTTTGATTTTACGACAAAATTTCCTTCAATTTCTTCTACTTGGCTTTCGGTATCGTTATTCATGTCTGTAGTTATTGCTTTTAAAATATAAGCTTGGCTCGAATTATCCGGCCATTCACTTTGAAATTTGAAACTTTTATTTAACGAAGGTGTAATCACTATAACACACAAAAGTTTTAAATTTTTATAGTATCTTATATATTATTATTAAATTTATTTATTTTCTATTTTATCTTGCGATTCAATATATTTATAGTTTAAGTTATTATTTTTTGTGATTACTGATTCTCCTAGTTTTCTTTCAAGATCATCTCTAGCAACTTTGGCAGTATTACCACCCATTCTTGCTATTTTTTTGTTTTGTTCTAAACCATAAGGCTTATGTTTTTTAGCAAGTTCTCTTGTTGCTGTTTCTCCTAAATCTGTTAAAAGAACTTCTATATCAGTCATATTATCTCTTAAAGATTCTTTACGAAGTCCTTTGAATACTTTATATTCACTTGCTTTCATTCCAGACCATTCTTGATAAATTTCATTTGTTAGTATCCCATATTCATAATTTTTAGTGATACCGCCATCTTTCCAAACATCAGTTAACCTTTTTCTATCAACAATCCCATCTAATCTATCCTTAATCCACTTATCACTATATCCTCGTTTTCTATAATAATCTACTGCTCTGTTAATAGCAATTTCAGGATCAAATACCTCATCTATTCTTTCGCTACCTAAATTAGCAAGCCAAAGTTTAAAAGGTTCAGCTTTAGGACTAGGAACTGATTCAATTAATCTCAATATTCCTTTAGTATCTAAAGTATCAGTCAAATAATTTTTTCCATCTTTTTTTGACTTCATTTTCAGTTGGTTAGTATTGCTAACCAACTGACTGCCTTCTTCGTTTAATTTGTTTTTTAACCATTTCCAATAATTTCTAGATTTTTCGTAATCATTATTTGTTAATGCACTAATAACATCAACAACACTGAAATAGTATTCTTCTTTTTCATTATTCCAAATACTTCTTATTTCATTACCCTCAAAAAGATTTGATATTGTTTCTAATTTATCTTTACTCATTTATTACCTCCTTTAAATCAACTTAAACTTATAATATATATCAATATTTTTTTCTTCATCTATCTCTATTCTATCAATTAGTGAACTAATTAATGCTCGAGATGGATTTTTCATCTCTAAAAATTCTTTAATTTTATCTAGATAAAAATTATCATTAGTTTCCCCATTATTTTCTAAATTATATAGAGCTCTTTCATATTCTAATTTCTTTCTCTTTAATTCATTAATCTCTAGAGTCAAGTTATTGTAAGTTCTCTTATACATTTCTAAAGTTATATTTCCCTCTAATTTATCATTGTAGCAAATATCTATTTTTTTATTAGCATTTTCGATTGCTGTTTCTAATCTAAATATTTCTCCCTTAATACTATCTTTTTTCTTTTTGATTCTATCATTTGTTTTTAATATACTCTCAAGAGTTTTTTCATCTAAATATTTCTTTGCCATTTTTCGTAAATTATCTAAAACTATATTTTCTATAATTTGATATTTAATAGAATGAGGTGTGCATACATCTTGTTTTTTTCTTTTAGCCCAATAATTACAATTACCATAAATTCGGCTAACCTCTCCATATTTTTTAGTTTGTTGTTTATGTTCTCTAAATCCAATCGTATGCTTACAATCTTTACAATATATTAAACCACGAAGTAAAAGTTTATCAGTTATGCCATTACCTTTGCCACGATTTTTATTACTCTTAAACATTTCTTCGGCAAGTTCAAATGTTTCTTTAGCAATTATGGGTTCTACTGCACCAACTGATATAATCCAATCATTTTCTTTATTATGAACTCTTTTTTTAGATTTGTAATTAACTTTCCTTTGACGACATTGTGTCAGATTTCCAATATAAGTTGGATTTTTAAGAATATCATTAACTGTCCTCGTTGCCCAAACACCATAATGAACATTGTCTTGTCCTAACTTCATATTTTTTTGCATACTAGGTGTTGGTATATGTTCACTTGTTAAAGTGTCACATATTTTGCTTAAACTATCGCCACTTGTAAACATATCAAATATTCTTCTAACCACATTAGCAGATTCTTCATCAATTTCAAGTTTGTGCTTATCTTCTTCATTCTTTTTATAGCCATAAGGAGCGTATGCTCCAACAAATAAACCATTTCGTTTTTTAGTATATAAAGAACTTCGGAGTTTATTTGATATATCTTTAACATACATATCATTAAAAGCACTTTTAAATACTAACATATCATTTGCTGAACTATCTCTTTTAAAAGTATCTACCCCATCATTAACTGCTACATATCTAATGTTATGTTCTGGAAAATATCTTTCTACATAATAACCAAACTCAATATGGTCTCTACCTAATCTTGATGTATCTTTAGTTATAATCATATTTATTTTCTTTTCTTCGCAGTCTTTAATCATACGATTAAATCCTACTCTATCAAAAGTTGTTCCAGATACACCATCATCTATATATTCATCTACAAATAATAAATCATTATCTCTAATATAATTTAAAAGCAAATCTCTTTGTGTAGAGATACTACCACTCTCACCTAACCTTTCATCTTCTCTAGATAATCTTAAATATATTCCTACCTTATAGGTTGTGTCTGTTACCATTTCTACTCCAATCTATAAGTTCGAGATTATATCGGTATTTATTATACCATTATTTTCGTATAAATTAAATTCTTTATCTAGAAAAGATGCTAAAAAATTACTTATTAATTCATTAAGTGTTATTCCATTTTCATTAAAAATATTATTTACTTTATATTCTTTTTCCATAGGGCACCTCTATAAATGTATATGCACCTAAATTAATATTATTTTGTATAAGTTTGTCTATCTTCATTAAATACCTCCTTTGTCTAAATTTGCTGTTTTTTCTAACATATTACATTCAATCCTTTCTTCTTTTTTATTCAAACTCTTTTAGTAGTTCTTTCATTTCTTTTAATTCTTCTTCGGTTGGTGGAATAGATTCTTCTCTTTTACCATTCCAAACTTCTACACCATCTGGATCAATTCGTATATGAGGTCCACTTTTACCATTTATTAGTTCATTTTGATTATTAGCAATATCTATTACAGTAATAAAACTTTGTATGTTATTGTTAGTAATATAAGAATTAAGGTAACCTTTAATAAATACTTTAGTTCCTTTAACAAAAAAATCTTTATAGATCGTATAAAGATTTCGGTTAATATTTAAACTTGAATATATTTTTCTTTTATCATATTTTAAGGTAGTTAAACCAAACTTGATATAATCTTTATTATTATCTGTCACATTATTTATAGTTCCAGATATTATTATCTCATTTAAATCAATTTCCATTTTTTGCTCCTTTCATTTTAATTTATTTAGTTATTTAAATTATTAAAATAATTTTAAATTTATATTATTTATTATAATTATTTATTAATATTATTTATTCTGTTAGAAGATTCTTGCTATTATATATAGCAAGATACTGCTACTAACTATAGAAGATATTTGCTAAATATATTCTTCGTATATTAGGTTCATTTTCTACTTTAATATATTTTTTTCTTTTTAATGAAGTTATGCAACTTGTAATAGTTCTCTTTGATACTTTCATATGATTACTTAAATACCTATTATTCGCATAACAAAAACCCTCTTGCATAGTTAAAGTAGTGATTAATCCCATTAATAGTTTAGCAGTAGAAGAAACATCTTCATCTAATAGAACTATCATTGGTACTTGTACATATTTTAAATTACTTATATCTGTCATATTATCGTCCTCCTTTCCTTATTTTTTTAAACAAAAAAACTTGTAAAATATCTTACAAGTCATACCGATATAAACTACAAAAAGGCAATACTAACCCAGAGACCTTATTTTAAATCCTGTCTCTAGGATTGAAGTATTTTAGTCTTATAGACTAGGTTCTAATATAAATCTACGAACATTTACTGAACCTTTATTTGTTAGCGATTTAATCTTTTCTAACAAAACTCGTATGTGTATAATCCTCTGCTATATTCAATGAACTTTATATATTTATTATCTTCTAATATTTGTAAGTTCTTTTTGAATCCAACATTTGTTATACTTAAGTGATTTTGAACTCTACCTATACTTATGCTTGTGAACTTACTTCTTTGTGATTGTTCTGCACAAAGTATTTTGTATATAAGTTTAGTTTCAAACTTTATATTCTTGTCTTTCCATATCTTTGGATTAATTAATTCTAGTTGTTTGTTCTTCGACATACATTTGATTTCCTCCCTTCCTGTATTCAATAATTGTTTTATTGTGTACATCTGTACTCACTGACAAATTAATCTTAACATAGTAAATACTAACCTGTCAATACTTTTTTATTCATATTTTGCATTTTTGTTGACTTTTGTACTCATTTGGTGTATGATTAATGTGTGAGGTGAAAAAAATGTCTAGTGATAAAACTATTGGTGAAGTAATTGCCGAAGCTAGAGAAGAAAAAAATCTATCTCAAAGACAACTTGCAAAACTTGCTGGAATTAATAGTTCAGGTTTATCTAAAATAGAAGCAGGAGAAAGAGACCCTAGTCCTAAAATATTAAGAAAGATAAGTAAATATATTGATGTTAATTATAATGATTTAATGTATAAAATGGGATTAGGTATTGAAGTTAGTCCATTAAATCCTTTTATTAAAGACTATTATTCTAACTTAAAAGGAAATGAATTAAATGAGGCAGAAATTAATGTTTTAGGTAATAAACAAAATTTAGAAAAATTAGTTTTATCTTGTGAAGAAAAACTAAAAGATAAAAACATATTAGAAAGCGAAAAAGATTTATTACTACACACTATTGAAGATACAAATTACCAAATTAATACACAACAAGAAATAATAAACTTAATTCAAAGTTTAAAAGTAAAGGAGAGAAATAGAAATGCGAAATAGAAAAATATTAAATATTTTAGTTATACTATTATGTATATTTGTTATAGTAAGTTTTGTATTAACACAAACTATTGCAACTGAATATTTTAAGAATATGTTTTGGGTTGCTAGTATGTTTCTTATGTGTGGTGTATTATTAGATCTTAATGCGTGGAGCAAATTAGGATTAGATGTTGATAAAAACAAATCAAAAACTATTAGGAGAGGTTTTGATGATAGTACAACATTATTAGTTGTTTTTTATGGTAGTTTACTTTTAATAATTGTATTTTTTAATCAGTTTAATAACGAAGTAATGAAAAACAACTATGTCATAATCGGATACTTTATTATGACAATAGAATTTGTATTATTTAATTATCTATCAATATGGAATGCTAAAAAAGATACTATTAAATTATTAAAGGATAATAAATAATACAAAAAAATAGCCTTTTACCTTTTCGTTAGATTAGGTATTAGGCTATTTTTCATATAAGAATGCGTGGCAAGTTTTGTTGCTTTAGCAATGAAATTGGCGATAGCATTCTTCTTTTTTATGAAACGTAAGTTGAAATAAAAAAGGCACTATATTACTACATATCATAAATACATACATAGTAATATAGTGCTTGACTGGGGTTTCAAAAGGGTTCTCCCTTTGCACACTATTCCTAGATGGCTTGTCCATCTTGGTAGTGTGTTACTATCTTGTCTTAAAGATAGTTTTTTATGGAATTTTAATTAGATATAGAGATTATTTTATATTTCATAAATTGTCTATCTTGTTTTTCCCTTTGATTCTATATTCATTTCATATGAATATAGTCTGTCTAATTGTTCAGGTGTAATGTGAATCACTTTCCCACCTTTCGGATTAATTCTTTCTCCACCAAATACTATCCATATTGCATCAAGTGGCATATCTGGCATTGAAGCTTCTCCATCAGTAAATATTATTTTATTTTCTACTCTTCTTGAAAAAGCACCTACAGCAACATCAAAATCAGTTCCTCCACCACCTTCTTATTTTATGGGTAAGTTGACCAGGAGTAGATAAAGTTTTAATTCCTATATCATCGCCTTTTAAATAAGCTTTCAAATATTCATTAAATAAGTGAACTTGTGTAACTAATTCTTTAGTAGCATAAGCAGTATCTCTTAAATTTCGATTAAAAAATCTTGTTTGATATTTATTTGGATCATCAGTTGTTAAAAAATTTTGTTTCTTTTTTTCAGAAATAGATAACGCTGTAATTCTTTTAGTAAATTCTTCAAATTCTATAGACGACATATAACTGAACGGAATTTTATTTTTCTTTTTACTATTACATTCACGGCAAGCAAGAGTTTTATTATCAAAAGAATCATCAGCACTTTGACTAATTGGAATAATATGTTCTACCTCTACTGTATTATTAATGACATCATTAACATTAATCGCCTTTCCACAATAAGGACACTGACCATTTATCTCTTCAAAGAGCATAACTCTTTCAATCATATTTTCTGTTACTTTATCATCGCCAACAGTACTTTCTAAAATATTTTTTGCGTCTTTACGTAGCTTTTCTTGAATTTTTTGAACGCGATTAATCTCATTCTGTTTTTCCTTGCCATTCATCTCCTTAGCAGACTCAATCGCAATAACAGATGGATAACCACCCTGTTCTTCAATAATTGCATTGATAATACGAACTGCTTGTCGAAGCGTTTTTTTCACTTGAGGAGAGGCAACTATTTCATCAATAAATTTTGTAGTCATAAGAAGATTTCCTTCTCCACTACCATAATTTTTCAAATAATATTCGCGTGCTTCTTTTTCATAATCAAATTTTTTAGATACTTGCATGAAATTCATAGTAGTTTCTTTCATATCACAAACAGCTCTTTTCAAAGCTTTTTCGCTCAAAGCATGATACTCCAAAAAACGATCTTTCTTTAATTTTTCTTGAATTTTTCCAATAACATCTAACTCTTCATTTGTAAATTTATGCAAATGTTCCAACATTTTAGCAATTTCAACTTTTCCTGGTGCAACCGCCAAAATATTCATCAATTTGTTATAATTTTCTAAATTATCTAACAGCCATGAACTATCAAGATGATTATCTTCATACATCCGTTTAACACAACGATAAGCATTTAATAAAGAAAATAAAGGCGAACCATTTTTTTCTATGCGATAACCAGCTATATCTTCCTTTTTTAATCCTAGAACATCTTTCAATACTTTACTATAAGAAAGCGATTTTCCAGAAAAATTTTTACAATAATCAATAATATCTTCCAAAGCTTCTTTCGTTAAATGATACGAATTATCAGCATTTTGACTTAAATAACTTTCTTTTAAAATAACTTCAGGATGAAGTACTCGAATATTTAAAAAATCATTAATTAAGTTAAACTCTTCCGCATAATAATTTGCTTTAGGTGCACATTTTTCGTTAACATAAATTTTACAATGTCCAATCAAATCCTCAAATAAATATTTTTCTTTACCATATTTTTTTAAAAGTTGATATTCAGCAACATCTAAATTATTTTTAAAGCGACCATACTCAGTAAAAGAATAAATGCTTCCAGGTCCTTCCCAAAACTTTCTTTTACGACTAAATATCCAAAACAAACCACTTTCTTCATCACCAATTATTTGAGATAATTCCGGATAAAATTTTCTTTGATTTTCTAATAACGTTTTCATTTCAAGTTTTAAATCTTTATGGTTAACAACTTCTTCTAAAGCACGATATTTGCCAATCTCTTGCCACTTGTACATATAATATTCACAAGGCAAAAGACCATTTAAATCCACTAAATTTCTTTCCTCATCTCCAAATGGAATATAACCGCGATGCATTATAAAATAACAAATAATATTAACAATTTCTTGAGGATCTAATTTTTCTTTTAATCCTCTTACCCGCTTATATAATAATTCCGTATCAATTGTTAATTCATTAGGAAATCCAATACTTTCAAAAAGTTTCAATGTTTCATTTACACGATTTTCTCTTCTTTTTAATCTACGTCTAGTATTTCTAGCAATTCGCCTATCTTCTGCTTCATTTGCCTGTGAAAATAACCGAACACCTTTTTTTAAAATTTTTTTTGTTTCTTCATCAACAACAGAATACCCTACGTTGTTAATTCCTAGATCTAATCCAATAATATATTTCTTCTTTTCCATACTACCTCCATCTATTACTTTACTTATATCATAAAAAGCCACAGAGAACAATCAAAAATTAACATTACACAAAAAATAGTGGACTCTAACAGTTCACTATTTTTCACTAATTAAACTATTTTGAATTAAAAAGCTCCTTGCCACATCTTCCGGTCTTTGTTGTTCTTCATCAACTTTATAATTAAGTTCGCGCATTACATCATCGCTTAAATAATTTGAAAGTTCTTCTAGAATTGGAACAACTTCAGGAAACTCCTCCAAAACTCGATTATTCACAATTGGAATTGCGTGATATGGAAGGAAAAATCCCTTATCGTCTTCCAAAACAACTAAATCATATTTTTTCAAAAGACCATCCGTTGAATAAGCATCAATAACATCACTTTCATGATTGTTTAAAGCTACATATCTAGGAGCTCCATCAATTGGCATGACATCCCGAAAAGCTATTGGATAAACTTGTTGCAATCCTAGAAAACAATCATTTCTTTCCATAAATGTGAGAGTTGGTGAAAAAACAAGTTCACTTGATACCGCACTTAAATCACTAATAGTTTTTAAATTATATTGTTCTGCCGTATCTCTTCGGACAGCTAAAGTATAAGTATTATTAAAATTCAAATCATCCAAAACATTAACATCATACTTTTCTTTCATTTCTTTTTTAGAAATATTATAAACTTCCTCAACATTAGAATTAGGTTCATGTTTTAAAACACTACCATAAATCGTTCCAGTATAATCTACATACATGTCAATATCATCTTGCTCTAATGCAGACAAAACAATAGTGGAAGAACCTAAAGAAAGCCTTTGATTTACTGTAATATCTGTCCTATCTTCAATGATATCATTAATCATGTAAGACAAAATTTCTTGTTCTGTAAAATCCATACTACCAATAGTAATCTGTTTTTTAGCTTGTTCTCCTTGGAACACTGGGTAAATTATCAGACAAAGAAAAGCCAAAATAGTAAGTATTAATACACTAACTTGAAATCCCCTTCTTTTAAAGAACGATACCTTTCCTTGTTTCTTATATTTTGGTGTTACTAAGTTTTCCACAATACCCAAAATATAATCAAAGAATAAAGCCAAGATACAAGCTGGAATAGCCCCTGCTAAAATTTGAGCATTATTAATAGAACGAATACCAGCATAAACTAAGTATCCTAGCCCTCCTGCTCCACAGAATGCAGCCAAAGTCATAAGACCAACCGCACTAACAGCCGAAATACGAATACCACCCATAATCACTGGTAAAGCCAGTGGAATTTGCACTTTTACAAGAATTTGCCATTTTGTAAGACCAATGCCTCGAGCCGCTTCTAACATATCTGCATTAATATTTTGAATTCCAATATAAGTATTTTTTATAATAGGAAGCAAAGAATACAAGACTACCATAACAATTGCAGGTTTCGTTCCAATTCCTAAAAATGGTATCATAAAACCTAACAATGCCATCGAAGGTATTGCTTGCATAACATTAGCAAGAGCTAGCACTGGTTTACCAAGTTTTTTTACATAACTAATAAGAATACCTATTGGAACACCTATCAAAATAGCGACTGCTACAGCTAAGAATGTAAGCTCAATATGCTCTACTAATAAAGAGAGGATTTGATCCATATTTTCACTCATATAAGTAATAAAATTCATCATTCATCCCCCTTTATAAATTGTTGACTCATATAGGTTAACAAAGTACTTCGTGTAATAAGCCCTTTTAAATGACCTTTACTATCTACCACTGGCATCGTAGTAATCTTTTCTCTATCAATCAAGTCTAACAAATCAACAATGGAGTCCTCTGGATGCGTTACCAAAAAATCTTTTTCAATAAAATCTTTTGCTTTATTATGCTCATAGGAAACATTAGTAAATACATCTGCATACAAAATACCTAATAAAACATTTTTATCATCCACAACCATTAAAGTATCTACTTTAGCCATTCTCATTTTATTAAGACAATAGAAAATAGAATACTCAGGATTACAAGTAACAGGATGTTCTATCATAATGTCACTTACTTTAATAAATTCAGGAGAAGACCATATCTTTTTAGGACCAACAAAATTCTTCACAAAATCATTAGCAGGATTTTTTAAAATTTTTTCAGGTGTATCATACTGAATAACATGACCTTCATTTAAAATAGCTATCTTATCTGCTATCTTAATCGCTTCATTCATATCATGCGTCACAAAAATAATTGTCTTTTTATAACGACTTTGAATTCGTATTAATTCATCTTGCAAAGCACTTCTTGTCATCGGATCAAGAGCACTAAAAGGTTCGTCCATCAAAATAATGTCAGGATCAGTGGCAAAGGCCCGAGCGATACCCACTCTTTGTTGTTGACCACCACTAAGCTCAGACGGATATCGATCTAAATATTCAGAAGCATTTAACCCAACCATATCCATAAGCTCTAGTGTTCTATTAGCGATATCTTCTTTCTTTTTCTTAGTAAGTTTTAAAATAATTTCAATATTTTCACGAATGGTCATATGCGGAAATAAACCAGTTTGTTGAATTGCATATCCAAGACTTCTTCTTAAATCAATAACATTCTCTTTTGAAATATCTTTCCCATTAATAAATACACTACCTGTCGTAGGTTCAATAAGACGGTTAATCGTTTTTAAAAGAGTTGTTTTACCACATCCACTTTCCCCTATCAAACAAGTAATCGTATTATCAGCAAACACTATATTAATATTATCTAAAATCTTATGATTACCAAAAGATTTTGAAACATTTTTAAACACAATCATTCTTTTACCACCAGCCTACCTTATAAGTATAGCATAACCCAAAAGAAAAATAATGGAAAAGAACCTTACTAGACAATTCTTTACTAAAAAAATCATAGTCAACCCAAAAAAATAGAATAACTATGATTGTAAACAAATAAAAACCAAATAACTTACATTTTTTTCAACAATTTTAATGTATTCTCATCACTTTTTCCTTCATAAAACTTTTCTAAAACATCTTGAAATACAGAAGTAGATGGATCAGCAACAGCAAACAAAGTCATCGAAGATTGCAATTTATAACAATCCGGATACCCAAAAATATCAATAACATTTCCATCCAATTCCAGTAGTGCACTAGATATTTCAAGTAACCTTTTTCTTAAAAGTTCATGCTTCAAATAGGCTTGGGCTGCTTCTAATCCAGAAATTCCATAATAGTTTGCATAGTAACTATATCCTAGTCCTACAAGTTGAGGAAAAATAAACCACATCCAATGCGTTTCCTTCTGACCATTTTGAATTTCTTTTAATGCAGTATCATAAGTATTTTCTTGGGCTTTTACAAATCTTTCTAAATCAAACATAATCTACCTTCTTCATCTATATTGTATTATAAAAAACGGTTATTTTAAAGAATTTTTCGATTCTATTTTTAGTGGGCGATGAGTATCATCTTTTAAAAATATCAGATAAAAATCGATTCCTTGTAGTGTATGTTAGCTCTAATTGGGAGAGATTACAAGTTATTTTATTGTATTAT
>ERZ1643246.3617-NODE-3617-length-13038-cov-3.971116_pt1 | contig 13038 bp, 9 predicted proteins | sample MGYA00579265_ERZ1643246 | MGnify/ENA primary metagenome ERZ1643246 (study PRJEB29033, sample SAMEA4952261) | chicken gut metagenome | biome: Broiler Chicken; feature: Gastrointestinal Tract; material: Caecum | place: Ireland | collected 2018 | study: Broiler... | reverse complement strand
GCTCAGCTTTCAGCGCATCGATTTCCTGCCGCATCTCCTGCGCATCCTTCACTCTCTCTGTCAGTTTTTCCCTGATACCTTCCGCATTGCTTCCGTATTCCGACATTCTCATGACTTCTTTCCTTCCTTTCCATCTGCGCACTCCCACGTGCGTCTCAACATCCTTTCCCGCAGTCTTCAGACATACTGCAGCCGTTCGTAACATTCCGGCTGGCTGAACTGTCGTTACCATTCAGCCGGCTGAACGGCAGCGAAAGCCTCTAACGGGTACGCCCTTCTCTCCAGGTTTTTACTTTCTGATAGCCTGTATCCGTCCCGTCTTCCGAACCACCGCCCAAAGCGTTTCCAATCTGGCGGATTCTCTCTGCACAATACTGGCTCGTTTTCTGCATCTCCACCCACTGAGACCGCAGCTGACTTTTTAAGGATTCCAGATTTCCTCCGTACCGATTGCCGCTGAGCGCGTTCACTTTTGCCGCGGCAGTCTCCAGTTTTCCTATCTCTGCGGCAAATCCGCTCTGTAACTGCGCATAGCCGCTGCTCAGCGCTCTGAGCGACGCTTCCAGCCGGGTCAGCCGGGAACGAGCCGCGGAAAGCTGTGACTGTGCATTCCGCAGCTGATACTGCGCATCGCTCATCCTTCTTCCCAGCTCCTGCTGTATCGCTTCCAGCTTTTGCTTATGTTCCTCATCCAGGCCATAACTGCTGTAACTCATATACTGATGATACTCGGACTGTATCCGGGACAAATGATTCTGCGCATGCTGTACTTCGTTCTGTGCCCCGGCAGCTTCCCTTCTGCAGGTCTGAAGTTGCGGAGCCAGTGTCTGAAGCCTTGCTTCCAGCTGCTGATACTGCCCTCTCAATTCACTGGTACCCATCTTTCACCCTCCTCTCCATAATAAGTAACCGTTCAGTTACCGTTCAGCCAGCTGAACTGTTACCATTATAAATTAATTTGACAGCACTACAACAATTATGATTACGATCACGATTGCGGCGCCCAGCATCCATGCATGGAAGATTTCATAGAGCACCAGGGCGGTGAGAAATACAAAGAAAAATCCCCGGACCGCTTTTCCTCCGCTGATTCCCCCGCTCCAGACAATCGCCGCCGCAGCAATCGCACAGTAAATCCCCGCGCTCAGGAGAGTTCCCGAACCTTCCGTGTCCGCCAGAACCCTCAGAAGCATGGTGGCAATACAGGAGAGAACATATGCGATTCTGTAGCCGGATCCTGTCATCTCGTTCTTGATTTCTGCCAGACTTCCTCCATGGAACGCGGACAGTTCCGGAGATCCTCCGACAGACAGTTCACAGCCCCCGCCGGCCAGCAGCGCCTGCCGGATTGTATTGTAAGCCGTCTGTGCCTCCCTCTTCCGCCGCTCCAGTTCAGAGATCCGCCGATTCAGCGCTTTTTCCTTTCCCTCCGACTGATTCCGCGTCATCCTTCTGGTGTAACACCAGGACAATGCGGCCACCGGAAATGCCGCTGCTGCCGCCAGACATCCGCAGCGAAGCAGAATTCCCAGACCTCCCAGGATTCCGGCTTCCGGAACAAACATTCTTCCAAACATCGACTGCAGAAAAAGCCAGAATCCGATCAGCAGCCAGACAACCATCCCCGCCACTGTGCCGCCCTCGCCTTTCTCCGCACCGGAGGCCTGAATCCCCGCCCGCATATTCTGCGCTTTCTGCAGCTCCTCTTCCAGAATCCGACTGGATTCCTCAAGCGCATTTTTACACCATGTCTCTATCGCCGGCGCCTGGGCCGCCTCGTCCATCCGACGAATAAAATCCGGCGTCACTTCCAGCTGTTTCCATCTGCAGCAGAAGAACGCTTCCGCACGTCTGGGCCGGATGGACTTATGTGACGCCGGCGGAATTCCACATTGCAGGCAGATCGGATTCGTCTCGGTATTCCGCACAAAGTTCTGATATGCCGTCAGCATCGCCCCGGAATTTCGCTCGAGCTCTTCCAGCGTACATTCCTCCGACCATTTCTGGCGTGTCAGCGGCATTTCCAGGCCGCTCTCCATCTGATACCACTCCAGATGGCTCTTCAGCCAGGTGACGGGAGCGTCCGCACCATATGTAAGCCACAGTCTGCGGCTCAGTCTTTTTCCGCTGTCCGGACAGGTCTTTTCACCCAACGACAGCAGCGCAAAGAATGCCCTCTCATCATCCATCGTCTCCCTGCATGCAGCCGCTGCCGCCGCTTCGAAGCCCTGCGACCACATCCATCCCTGAAACATGCTGTCGTGCAGAATCCTGCCGCTGATTTTCTTCAGCTGAACGCCTTTGTCCTGATACGCCTGGAAAAGCTGACCGAATGAGTGGTAAAATTTACCGTCCGCGTAAAACCCCTTTTGATCCGCTCTGCCCATCTGCATGATAAAACGGGCGGCTCCTTTTCCTTTTTCTTCCTTCTCCCACTGTTCCAGCCGCCGCATTGCCTCCAGATTTCTTTTCTGTTCCGGCGTCTTTATTCCGCGAAGCTCCAGCAGAAAAGAGAAACATCTGTCTGCAAGTATCTGACTCAGGGCGTCGCTTGTTCCTCCCGGCCCGGACGACTGCCGGATCAGCTCTGCCGTATCCCGGAAGCATACACCCCTCCACCGGAAACCACTGGTCCCCGGCGCCAGCGTATAGCCAACCCGGAAATATTTCCCATAGACAGAAAGTGTACGGTCGCTGACAATCCGGCGAATTTCAGCGGCGGCCGCCTTGTTCTGCCTGTCCATGTGTCCGACCAGATCCGAAAGTGTCTTTTCCGATCCGTTTCCGCAGTTCAGAATCTCAAGGCCCAGCTGCCTGTAATCCCAGCACCGCTTGCCATTGATCACAAACGGAACCGTCATATCGTACCGCACTTTCTCTCCCGTCTGTATCAGCGGAAGCTCCTGACCGGCGCACCAGCAGCGCAGCTCCCCGGAGCCCCATCTCTGGTGGGGCTCCGGTATCGTCAGACCGAATATCATATACATCATCTTCTGTTCCACACTGAGCAGACCGTAATCCGTTTTCGTAAGCATTTCTCTGTCCGCACCCGGAAGCTCCCACTTTCCGGCTTTCTGCGCCATCTGCTGCGGAGTCATGCCGGAAAAGGCAGAAGACCCCTTCAGGCACAGAAACAAGGCGATTCCCAGCGCGTAATAATCCGAATAGACGCTCCATCCCATCGTCTGATATTCCGGAGGATACAGACAGGCCGGGATCCCCCTGGCAGGCGCGTGCGTTGCCGTTGCGCCTCCGGTGATCATCGCCAGGTTGCTGAATCCGCACAGGCAGGCTCTGTGGGTCGCCGGGTCAAACAGAATATGCTCCGGGCGGATGTCCCGGAGCAGCAGACCTGCTCTGTGCGCCCGGTAGATTCCATAATTCAGCTGCGGAATCACATAGCGGATCATTTCCTGCATTCCCACATGGTGCGCCGCCAGATCCACGCCGGATTCCCCGTAAATGTCGAACGTCAGAGACGGATTCGCGCTGTAATCCACCGGAACCGCAAGGCCAGTCACCCCGGGGAGCGCAAGGTATCGTTTTCTCACTTCGCCCAGCATCGGACATCCCTGCTGGTAAAGCTTCAGCCGGTACTGCCTGCCGTCCTCTCCCCGGCACAGACAGGATACACTGTTCTCCGATCTGGAAAGCATCTGCCGGATCTGATATTTTCTTTTTTTTCCCTGTACCACACTTCCCGTTTTCAGTGCCTGCATCTCTCTTTTCCTCCCGATGTCATTGCCGCATTACAGCTCGGCCAGGTCTGTGCATTTACTGCACAGACCGTATGAAAATGCGGAGCCTGTGGGCCTCCGTCCCTTTGACGCCTCTGTCTGCGGACTTCAGCTCCGTCTTCTCTCCGCGTTCAGGCAGGGAAGGCCAAGGGTATCTTCCACAATATCATGGACAACAATGAGCTCTCCCCGGCCGACCTGCTGGTCAAAGATATATCGCGCCAGCGGATTCAGCAGTTTTTCCTCCATAACGTTTCCGATCCCGCGGCCGCCCTGCCCCTTAGGCAGCTGTTCTTTTGCAAACTGCCAGATTTTCGTCCGGGCTCCCTGCTCCAGCTGCAGCCGGATCGAGTGATCCTGCATCAGCCGCGTTTTTATATTCTGTATCTGTCTGTTCAGGATTCCGTTCAGACTGTCCTCCCGAATAAAATCAAACACAAGAATGTTGTTTCCGATACGGTTCAGAATCTCCGGTCTTCCGAGCTCTTCATTGAAGTAAGACCGCACGCCCTCCAGAACCTTCGTCCGCACCGACTCATACTCCCGGTCCTGCTCGTAGGACACATTGACGATACGCCGGCCCGGATCTGTGGCGGAAGGCCTGGTGATCCCCAGATTACTGGTGAAGATAATTAGGCAGTCCTGGAAATAGACGGTCTCTCCCCTCCCGTCTGTGATTCTTCCATCTTCCAGAATCTGGAGAAATTTGTCCATCAGCGAAGGATGGGCCTTCTCAATCTCATCGAACAGCAGTACCGAAAACGGATGCTCCCTGACTGCATTTGTCAGCTGACCTCCCGCCTCATATCCCACATACCCCGGAGGCGCGCCAAGAAGGCGCTGATCCGACTGTGCCTGACGGTATTCACTCATGTCGAACCGGATCATATTCCGCTCATCCTTGAAAATCTGTTTTGTGATTGCTTTCGCCAGTTCCGTCTTTCCGGTTCCCGTGGGACCCGCAAGAAACATGATTCCCCTGGGCTTTGACCAGGAACTGGAATGCTGCAGCCCGGAGATCCCCGTCACTGCCCGCTTGATAATATCCACAGCCTGGCGCACAACGACCGGCTGTCCCAGCACCTGTTTGCTGATATTGCTCTCCAGGCTGGAAAGTTCGGATGCTTTCATTTTTGTCCACGGATTCTCCTGGACTCCATGCCGGTAAAGCATCACCGCCTGGTCCACATGCTGAACGTCAAACTTCTGTTTCTGCGCCAGAATCCGTACATGATTCAGATCTGTATAGGTAAATCCCTCCGTCTGTCCGACAAAGCGATCCAGAAACGTCTGTTTCTGATCCGCATCTGCCTCACGGTACCCGCTGAAGTAAACAGCCATCTGGCGGATAAATTCCTCCCGCATCCGGTAATTCGGCCGTTCTATATTGATGATTTTCAGCTGCGGAAAGGACAGATAAAACCATGCGGGAAGATCGTTCAGCTTATCCGTCAGCAGAAACATCTGGTTCATGTTTGCCGCCGCGCGGCGGCTGTTTCCCTGCGCATCCTTTCCTGCCGGTTCTGTCTGAATCCACCGGGCCTTTTCCGCCCCCTTGCGCAAATAGAGAAAAGTCATCCGTTCATCGATTGCCAGGTCATCCGGGCGGGCAACCATCTGAGAGGCGAACTGCACAATCAGTCCTGTGGAGTGGGTGCTGTAATTCATGAGCAGCTGGATCATATGCGCCGCATCCTCCAGGGATTCCGGCGCCAGGCATTTCTGATTTCCATACTGATGAATCGTATAATTCAGGCCCGACTGACGCTGACCGGAAGAATTCGTATTCTGCCGGTCTGTCTGAATCAGCTTCTGCAGCTCCTGCAGGCCTGATTCTTCCTTCCTGTAGAGATCATAAAAACCCTGCACCATATCATAGCCCACAACGTTCTGATATCTGCGTTCCAGAAAGTACCGGCACAGATACTGTTCCAGCGTATACAGCGCTGCGATTTTGTCTCCGCTGTAATAAGGAATGATATCATAGATATTGCCGGTCAGCGCAATTGCACTGTTCAGCTGTCCGAACACTTCCAGTTCTCTCTCCCATTTATTTCTCTCCACACTCATCCTGTATCCTCCCCTCCGTTTTTTCCTTGTCCGGATTGCCGGACAGCCGCTTTTCTCCGGCTTTCGAATGAATTCCCACCGACAGAATCTGATAATCATAGACAAAATTCTGTATCTGCCGCCCAAGCTTCATGTATTCCCTGTAGGGCTTTTCCAGCTCCGAATTCAGAAACCAGATGTTCTGATTGGAAGACCCTCTCAGTACGGCGGACGGATCATTCTGCTCGTCTTTATACGGACCGTCGATCAGCACATCCGTCCGCTTCAGAAGTTCCTTTTTTTCCGGGAACCGCAAAAGTTCCATTCTCTGATATCCTGTGTAAATCAGAATATCCGAAAATGGAATACTGAAACTGTCAATCAGTTCAACCAGAGCCTCCGCCTGGTCAAAGGGCTCTCCCCCGGTAACCGTAAGCCCTTCCGGATGCTTTTCCCTCACCAGTCGGTCCAGCATTTTCGCCAGCCGTCTGACTTCGATTTTCTGCTCCGGCTTTCTGTTCCACAATTCCGGATTCGCACAGTTCCGGCAATGGCGGCCGCAGCCGGAAACCCACAAGGCCACCCGGTTTCCCGGCCCCAGCGCTGTGACCGGCCAGAGAACCCGGTCCAGATACAACGTCCGTTCATCCATAGTTCCTCCCAGCGGTGATTTCCACCCGCAGATTGCAGTCGCCTGCAAGAATATAATCTCCGTCCGAGATGCGGACAGAGACGCCTGTATTCAATTCTTCTCCGTTGTACACGGTACTTCCTTTCAGCGGCCTCAGATACCAGCCGGCAGGCGTATGCCAGACGAGCTTCCACATTGCAGGCGCCTCCCCGGAACAGCTCCGGCCGTAGGGTTCCTCTGTTGCCCAGCACGCCTCCCTCCTCCGGAACCTCAATAAGAAACGGCGCCGCCGACAGACCAATCAGACGCATGGAAGAAATATCCTCCTTCGCTCTTCCCATCGGACGCTTCCTTGCGCTGTCTTTCCGCTCCGGTTCCCGGAAACGCCGGTTATTCACCGAACTGTCCTGCGTATTGTTTCGTTCTTTCGGAGTTCCTGTCATTTGACCGTCTTTTTCCGGTCGGTCTGTCTTCCCCTGTGTCTGCCTGGTTTCCTGGAAAAAGTAACTGCACACCTGACAGAAGAAAGGAGGCTGGTTGGGAGCAACCATATACTGTGTCCCGCATCTCGGACAGATCATCTTCTGTTTCTGTGCCTTCGCCCTGTTTTCACCTGCCTGGTTCCGGGTCTGATCCGCAGACCCGGTCTGTGGATTCTGCATGTCTTTCACTTCCCATATGGATTTCTTCGGCTGTTCCTCCGGATACCCGCCTGCGCTCCGGTCAAGAAATGCACCGCAGAACTTACAGTAAACTCTGTCTTCCTCATTGATCCTATTGCATACGCCGCACCTTTTGCTTCCCACGTCTTCTTCTCCTGTCTACCACTTTTGAAGTGCTTCTCTGTGATACTTTTCTCTTTGATGCATACTTTCTGGACGGCGGAAGATAATTGACCTGCTTCAGCAGCACTCCTCTCTTTTTCAGAGCCTCCAGGATATCCGGATGAGCCGCACAGAAATCCAGCTGCCGCTGATAACTGATCTCCTCATCTGCTCCGGTAACCTCTCCCTCTCCAAGCATGGTCATCTGCATCATCACAGCGCCGCTCTCATCCGTGTAGATACTGATTCCGGCCTCCTCATCCGCCTGGTAGAGAGAATAATCATACTCGCTCCCATTCTTCCGCCTCAGCGCCGTGGACGTCACAAACTGATAACCCAGTTCAATCATAACCGCATTAATCTGCGTGGCGATGAAATCCATCTCATCCTTTTTCCGATAGAGTTCACCGAGACGTCGGATCTCCTCTTCCAACATGTTGTCGTCCGCAAAAGCATCCGCAGGACGGGGACTGGTATGAACGGCAGATGCAAGCACACAGTATTCACTGTAGCGTTCTTCTCTGCGGCGAAGCAGACGGAGAGTTTCCTGCCAGCGGTTCAGCAGCTCTTCTGCCCGCAGCCTGACCTGGTCTTTCTTTTTTTCCAGACCCGGGTCCCGGGCGTACGACTGTATTTCCAGGCTTCCTTTTCGCGCCAGCTCAGACAATCGTTTGTCTCTCGCCGACACGTTTTTCTTCATATTCTCCGCCAGCATAAGCAACTGGGCGCGCAGCGTCTGAATTTCCCCATCGAACTGAAAGTCGACGACTCCCGCCGCCGTCGGTGTTTCCTTCCGGATCAGCTGCAGCATCTGTACGAGCCTTTTTTCCCCTTCCCGCTGACTCTGTCTCTGACCTGCCGCGAAAAAGCGTTTCTCCTCCTGCTCCATGAGCAGCTCCAGCTGCGCAAACTTTTCTCTGTTTCGCTGCTCGGTCTGCGCCAGCCTCTCCGTATAATGTTCCAGTATAGTCATATCCGGTGCCGGTATCTCTTCCAGCTGCTGCATCCTGCTTTCCATCGCCGCGCGAAGCTTCTGCGCCTCCGCGGCGCTGTCACTGCTCAGCTTCCGGAACACCTCCGAATTCATCCAGAGGCTGATCTCCTCTTTTTTCCTGCGAAGCCTGGCAGCCGCATCCACGTAGCTTCTGCGCTGTCCGGCCAGCTGCTCCCGGCGCCGGCGCTCCAGCTCCGCCTGACTCAGCTTCGGTCCGCTCATTCCCTGCTCCTTTCCGGCGCATTCGCCTCAGCCACCTCTGCCCCGTTCTCTGACTGCGCTTTTCCATTCTTCTTTTCTTCCGTATCCTCCGGCTGCCGGTCCCGGGAGGTTATCTCCGGTTCCGCCTCACGTGTCTCAGCAGCGGAAATTGTCTGTTCTGTCTTCTCGTCCGTCTGCTTCTGCTCCTGGTCTGCTGCAGGCTGACTGTCATTTTCAAGGACAACCGCTTTTTTATCGATATACGCCTTATTTCTTTCATAAGACGCTTCCGCTCTCGCGTAATCCTCCTCGCTGGCGGCAACGCTCTTCCGGATATTCTCAGCTGTCGTCTGTTTCATTCCCAGATCCTCTTCCAGTTTCGCAACGGCGGCTTTCAGATCACTGATCTGTTTTTCAAGGTCAGACGCCTCTTCCTGGGTCATTCTCTGCATTTTCTGCAGCCTCTCACGGGTTTCCTCGTACCGTTTCTTTCTTGTTTCCCGCTCCTGCTCCAGATCCTGATACATTTTTTCAATCTCCTCCCGCGGCAGTTTTACCTCCGCCACAGGAAGAACGGTATCCACAAAACCGGCAAGACTGCAGTCGTCCTGCACGCCCTGCTTCGAATAATAAGAGACAAAGTCATTCAGCCACCGGCTCTGCTCCGGATTCATCCGGCAGTTTCCCGTTTTACAGTCCTCTTCTCCGCGTTCCAGCAGGCCTTTGTGAAACAGATAAAAGGTTTCCCTGAGGCCGGCCGTCATCGGCATATCTCCGATACCGTCAGAGGTGAGAAACATTGCCTGCGGTGTTCCAGGAAACAGACCGATCCGGAATCCCTTTTCTCTGTGGAGAAGATCGGAATCACAAAGTGACGCCGGTCCCTTTATCTCATCCCGATCGTCCTCTTCCAGTGGTGTGGTATATACACCGTCTCCGTCAAGCCGCACGATAATTCCATCGCCGATGTGCATCGCCAGATGAAACTCTCCGCAGACCCCCGCCGCAAGAAATGTAGCTCCGTAAATATGACTCAACCCCTTTCCGGACTGATAATAGTGCATTGTGTCACGGTAGGGAGGGCGGTCAAGAGATGCATATTCCTCTGCTGTGATGGGATTCTGACGAAGATCCTCCCGAACCTTCTGATTCCATTCCTGAAGAACCGCCGCCCGAAGACGCCGGACCGTTTCCTCCTTTTCTGCAAAAAAGCGCTCCAATGCGTCCGGCACATCCTCTGAAAAATACTCTTCGAACAGGTTTTTCAGAATTTCCACCGCGGCCGCGCATCCCAGCTCTGCGCCTTTTGCGCTTCTGAAACATTTGGGATCACTGTGCCCGTCACAGACTGTCATAATCTCATAACGGCCTTTCGGATCCATATAATGTTCCGCATGATCTTCACAATTCATTCCCTCTTTAATATGCGACTGCCCGATCGTGTAGTCACTGAACACCAGATGATTCATAGCGGTATCTCCTTTACTTTTTCTCCATCCGGGAACCGGCCTCCTGATCCCCGTCCTGCTCCAGCAAAGCCTTCTTTCTCTGCAGGTACGTTTCGCTTTTCTCGAATCTCTGCCTCACTCTGCCGTAATCCTGCTCCAGCAGCTGAAGCTGGTTTCCGATCTGATTCTGCCGGTTCTGCAGCTGCGCCTGTTTCTCCTCCAGCTCCTGCAGCTGTCGGCGAAGCTTATCCAGTTTCTCCAGCTGTCCCTGGCGTGCTTCCTGTCTTTTTCTCTCATTATACAGCAACCGGGATTTTTCTTTTTTCTGTCCGGCGGCAACCACTTTGTAACCGGCAAACGCATAATTCTCCGGTTTTCCGGATTCAAATCCGAAACGATTCTCAAACATATCGAAGGGCTCCCGGAAATATTCTTCCATCATGTGAAAATCATCCCAGAAGGGCCCCTCCTGCATATAGAATCCGCCCCGGAAAGGATCCTCCGGCCATAACATTGCAGACGATATCCTTCTCAGTCTCTCCCAGATTCCCTCCGGAGAGTTCTCCATATCCGGCTCGCCCCCATACCTGTGTCCGGCTCCATTCCCATCTATGCGCAGAAAGACCTTCTCCGGTATTCCTGCTTTTATTCCGTAATACATTTTTCCTGACGCCCGTGAAAAACCTTCCGTGTACCCTTTCAGCTGGATTCTTCTAGGATCCTGGAGATTTTGGGTGATCACTCCGTCTCCGCATTGGAGAAGCAGAAGCCTCTCCGGCCGTCCCGCGATGGCAAGGAAATCAGGTACAAAGGAATTCCAGTTCCGTCCGATCCCCGTCCCTGTCTGCCGGATATATTTCTCACTCACTTCTCTTCTCCAATGAAGTACCATTTGGGAAAGCAGATATTCCGGATTTCTGTTCTCTGAATTGACGTAAAGCTGTAAAAAACGAATACCGGCATCCAGCGCGCTCTCTCTTCCTGTTCTCCCTTCCACCGTATCATCTCCACAGCAAAGAACAATTACAAAACGCTCCGGATCATGTTCCTGGACACAGCGGTACCGGCAGATTCTCCCGACGCCCTTCCTCCCTTTCCGCGGCAGAAATGGCCTGCCGCTCCCCGTGCCTATGTTCAGTTCTTCTCCGCAGTTTCCAATCGTCTCTATTCTCATGATCTGTTACCCTCAATCCACAAAGTTCCGCAGAAGTAACAGTTCAGCCGGCTGAACTGTTACCCGCGAAAAAATCAGAATACGAATTTTCCGTTGTAAACAGATTCCGGATCCGGTTCAACCGTCGGAAACGTCCATTCGTCCCCGTAAGGATTCCCGCCGCCTGACCCGGATGTCCCCTCCGTGGTCTGTTCCCCGGAAGCAGCTGTTCCCTGTCCGGATGATTCCTTTCTGATCTCTCCCGTCTCTCCATCCATTTTGCGCATGGTCATATTTCTGATCGTATGAATCGTTTTGGCGCTGACAACCTTCACGATATCATGGGCTTCTTTCGCCGTTACGATACCCTCATGCTCATCTGTCACGAATGCTCTCACCGCCTGGCGCGCTTTCTCATCATTGATTGCCCCTTCTCCGATCAGAACCGCATATCTCTGAGCCTCTTTATACCAGAGATTCTGCTGCAGATCATCAATCACTTTCTGGTAACCGGAGTCGTTCGGCTTTCCGTCTGTCATCAGCATAATATACGGCTGAGCGATCTTTCCCGTATGCTCCATGTATTCCTTCCGTGACAGCTTGCTTTGCAGCTTTTCGAGCATCCTTGTGTAGTTGGTTCCGCCTCCATAAGAATCAATATCCATATGTACATACTGAAGAATCGGCGTAGGCTCCACCTTCCAGTCAGCGGTAGAACCGAAAACAAGCACGGCGATTTTCAGTTCAAACGCATCGTTTACCTGATTCTGGATTCCCTGAAGCGTGGGCACCATCTCCCGGAACGCCCGATTCACCTGATCCATCCGGTCGCCTTCCATGCTTCCGGAATTATCCACAATAAAAATCAGCAGCAGCATTTTCTGTGCTGCCTGTCCGGGCATGTCTCCGATGGTTCCCATATACTCCTGCCCCTTCAGTAACTCTTCATAACTATTCGGCATAACGTTCAAAGGCCGCCGCAAATCTTCCGCAACCGTTCAGCCTGCCAGACTTCTGCAGGCCGTCACAGCTGATGCTATGCGGCAGCCTCACCCTCCTTCCTTATTTACGATCTGTCATTGTAACAGTTCAGCCCACTGAACTGTAACCTGTCATCTGCAGTATACTCCGGCACACCCGGAAATCAGAACACATCCCTGCCGTCCGGAAACGGATCCTCGAAGGGCGGATACGGATCGTCTCCCGGATTCGGATCAGAAAACGGCGGCTCCGGGAACGACGGGTCAGGAAACGGTGGTTCCGGGAACGGTGGTTCCGGAAACGGTGGTTCCGGAGACGGCTCCGGATCCGGAGCTGTTTTCTTCGTTTCTGCCATACCTCTGTGCTGTGTCATCTGCTCTACAATAACAAGTGTTTTGGCGCTGACATTCTCTACAATTGCCTCAGCGTCGGCTGCATCAATGATTCCTTCCTTGCTGCTTCTCACAAAGTTGCTCACCGCGTTTCGTGCGTCCGGATCGTTGATGGCATCCTCTCCGATCAGCACAGCATACCGCTGAGCGGCATGAAACCACCCGTTCTCTTCCAGTTTCTGAAGTGCACTCTCATAATCATCGCCCGGCGTCGGCGCTCCGTCTGTAAGAAGCATGATATACGGAGCCGCCATCTTTCCGCTCTGGTTCATAAACGCGCTGCGGCTGAGCTTCCGGTTCAGTTCCTCAAACGCTCTGCTGTAATAAGTCACATACTTGCTGGCTTCTATCGGGGAATGTACATAATACGCAATCTCCGTCGGTTCCACAACCCACTGAGGATCTTCATCAAACGTCATAATAGAAAGATAAATTGTGAAATCCCCCTGCACTTTTTGCTGAATCTTCTGTAATTCCGGAACCATCTTCTGCAAAGCCGCATTGACCGCGTCCATGCGATGCGCGTTCCGCATGCTCCCGGAATCGTCTATCGCGAAAATCATATGCAGATTTTTCTGTGTTCCCGTACCGGGGAGATCCTCGATTCCTCCTGTGTAACTATATCCTT
>ERZ1643246.3616-NODE-3616-length-13042-cov-15.486640_pt1 | contig 13042 bp, 16 predicted proteins | sample MGYA00579265_ERZ1643246 | MGnify/ENA primary metagenome ERZ1643246 (study PRJEB29033, sample SAMEA4952261) | chicken gut metagenome | biome: Broiler Chicken; feature: Gastrointestinal Tract; material: Caecum | place: Ireland | collected 2018 | study: Broiler... | reverse complement strand
AGAATCTCGAAAAACCGCGTAAATAAAGGATTTTGTTTTAAGAAAATCTTAAAAAATGAAAAACAAAACATGTTTTATATTTGTGAATTGCAGTGCGTTTGCGATGCACGGAAATGACATTTTCGATTCGCTTGCATAACAAAAGTAAAGACGGTATAATAAAAACGCTGCAGCAGTACAGTGGTGCAGCCGTCTGAGCGGCTGCACAGCCGCACACAGCTGCAGCGTTTGAAAAGAGTGCGAAGGAGAAAGTGAAAATGCAGGTTCATCAGACAGATTTTTCAACAGGTAGTGTAAGGAAGAATATTCTGGATGTGGCGCTTCCAATGACTGCGGCGCAGCTTCTGAATCTTCTGTACAATATTGTCGACAGAGTTTATATAGGTATGATTCCCGATGTGGGACAGGTGGCGCTGGGCGGTCTGGGACTCTGTTTTCCGATCATCATGATGGTGACTGCATTTACGAATCTGTTCGGAGGCGCATCGCCTCTGTGCGGAATCGCCAGAGGCGCCGGAAATGAAAAAGAAGCGGAGAATATTATGGGAAACGCGTTTGTGCTGCTGGTGCTGTCCGGCGTGATCCTGATGACGATCGGACTCGTGTTTCACAAACCGATCCTCTATCTGTTTGGAGCCAGTGATGTGACTTACCGGTATGCCGCGGAATACATCATGATCTACCTTCTCGGGACGGTCCCGGTCATGATCGCGCTCGGGATGAATCCTTATATTAACAGCCAGGGATTTCCGAGGATCGGAATGCTGACGGTATTTCTCGGGGCCGTTGTCAACATCGTTCTCGATCCGATTTTTATCTTTGTGTTTGATATGGGCGTGAGCGGCGCCGCCACGGCGACAATCATCTCCCAGTTTCTGTCAGCTGTCTGGGTACTGAAATTCCTCACGGGAAAGCAGGCGGCCCTGCGGCTGAAACGGGAATCAATGAAGCTTTCCGCCGTTCGGGTGAAAAACATTACGGGACTGGGTCTTTCTTCTTTTGTTATGTCCTTTACCAACAGTCTGGTGCAGGTGGCCTGCAACTCCACACTGCAGCAGTTCGGCGGCGATCTCTATATCAGTATCATGACGATTCTGAATTCGATCCGTGAGATTGCTCAGACGCCGGTCAACGGACTGACCAGTGGATCTTCTCCTGTATTGAGTTTTAATTACGGAGAAAAACAGTATAAAAAAGTGCGGCAGGGCATATGGTTTGCGGCTGCCGTCTGCATTGTCTACACATTGATTATCTGGGGACTGATCTTTCTGTTTCCGCGGGTATTTATCGGGATCTTCAACCGTGATCCGGAGTTGATGACAGATGCGGTCCCCGCAATGCATGTATATTTCTTCGGTTTCTTTATGATGGCGCTGCAGTTTGCGGGACAGAATGCATTTACTGCGCTGGGCAAGGCAAAATTTGCCGTTTTCTTTTCGCTTCTGCGGAAGGTGGTCATTGTCGTGCCGCTGACGCTGCTCCTGCCCAGGATCGGAGGGCTCGGAGTTATGGGCGTCTTCCTTGCGGAGCCCATCTCCAATTTCATTGGCGGAACGGCATGCTTTGTGACAATGCTCTGCACGGTGATGCCGGAACTGAGAAGAGGGGGAAAAGCTTAACGCTTGTAACCGTTCAGCCAGCGGAACGGTTACTGACGCTTTCCTCCTCTCACTCCGAGTGCATCCAGGACTTTTTTGTCCAATTCCGGAAAAGGGAGTACAGGAGCAGGTTCGGGTGTGTGCTCTCCGATGATCTTTTCCATCCATACCATGTGATACCAGCGCCCGAATTTATAGCCGCATTGATAAAACCGGCCGACTATGCGGTATCCCATGTGTGAGTGAAACTGTATACTGTTCTTGGTAAGATATTCGTCTTCCACTTCGGGATCTCCGATACAGGCGTTCAGGTTCAGGATGTTCTGGGCCCTGGAGATCCCTTCAATGGCATGGTAAAGCATTTTTCCAAGTCCCATTCGCCGGCAGTCTTCTCTGAGATAAATCGAGAGTTCCGCGCCCCATCCGTAAGCGGCCCGGCCGATAAACGGTCCGGTGTACGTATAACCCAGAAGCTGTCCGTCCTTTTCCACCACAAGATAAGGATACTTTTTTAAAGTATTCTCAATCCGTTTCCGGAATTCTTCCGGCGTCGGCACGTCATATTCGAAAGTGATCGCCGTCTTTTGTACATACGGCGTATAAATTTTCAAAAGCTCTTCGGCGTCGTCCACCGACGCGACCCGAAGATTCACATGTTCGGTATTCATGTTCCGTTTCCTCCCGCTGTTTTGTCATTATACAGTTCAGCTGGCTGAACTGTAACTCTGCGGTCTATATTTTATCATATTTCTGGTCACAGGCAAAGAGTTGTGTCAGTTTTTGACTGAGTTGTTGTGATGAGCTGGCCGGTCCGCGGAGTCCTTACAGCGCCGGGTGCGTATGACAGCGGAACTTTACAGGACATTTGTCCGGGCGGTATCCGGGAAAAGAATGCATGCAAAACAGATGTAAATTTGAAACAGAAAAGAAGAGGAGATAAGCGTGATAAAAATTCTGATCCGTCAAATCGAATTCGGCGAAAAGAAAATCAGCAGAAAAGAGCGGGCGCAGCGCCTGTCAGGAGAAGGAAAGGAACTGCTGGCTCTGGGGGCCGGCCGATGGTTCGGCGTTCACTGGAACAGCGAAGAAGAAAAGAAACGGGAACTGGAGACGGAGAGAAACACCTGGGGAAAACCGTCTCTGATCCGCCATCCCGAGATACATTTCAATATCAGCCATTCCGGCTGTCTCGCCGCCTGCGGGTTCAGCAGGAAACCGCTGGGACTGGACATCCAGGAATGCATGGCCGCAGATTATTTCCGGATTGCCGACCGCTATTACACCAAAGCCGACCGGGAATTTCTGCGCAGCGCGGACGAGAAAGAAATACCGGAACTCTTTTACCGGATCTGGGTCAAAGAAGAAAGCTATGCCAAATGGCGGGGAGTCGCCCTCCCGGCCACCATCGGAAAAGAAGACAAAGAAGGTTTCTGCCAGTGGTTTGTCCCCATTCCCGGCTATCAGGGCGCCGTGTGGACCGACAAAGAAGAACCGCTGGAGATCCTGCAGGTTCCAACCGCTCCGCCCGGCCGCTGAATCCCGGAAACAGCCGCCTCGAAAGATCTTCCTATTTTCAGAACGCCGCCGGCAAGAGGACCCGCGGCAGCACAGAACAAATGCCTGCGTCCCCGGCCGCCGGCGCCGTTCCGTAAAAAAATCATAAAATGAAGATCATGTCCATATATTGAAAGTAAGAGGTGAGCGCATTGGAACATGAAGAACTGATCCGTCTCTTCTCCGGAAAAGTACGCAGGATCCTGGAGCGCGCCGCCCTTGACATGGCGAAAGTCTATGAGATACGCCTGAGGGTACATAGCCCCCTGCTGCTGATCTATTCCGGAGAAGAGTTTTTTGTTACAGAAGAGGGAACGCTTGTGAGAGAAGCGGAAAGATCCTATCAGATTCAGGCGGAGGATGTAAGAGAGACAATGGAATACATAGGAAACTATTCCCTGTATGCATATGAAGAGGAACTGCGCCAGGGGTTTCTGACCGTGCAGGGCGGCCATCGGGTGGGGATCGCCGGAAAAGCCGTACTGGAGGATGAGAAAATCAGAGGGATCCGGCATATTTCCTGTATCAATGTACGGGTGGCCCATCAGCAGAAAGGATGCGCGGACAAAGTGCTTCCCTATCTGATCGAAAAAGGAAACTTCTGCCACACGCTGATCGTGTCCGCGCCCCGCTGCGGAAAGACGACGTTGCTTCGGGACATTATCCGTCAGATTTCGGACGGCACTAAGGAGCGGCAGGGTCTGACGGTGGGCGTTGTGGATGAGAGGAGCGAGATTGCCGGCTGTTATCTTGGAGTTGCCCAGAATGATGTGGGGATCCGAACGGATGTGCTGGACTGTTGTCCGAAGGCAGAGGGAATGATGATGCTGATCCGCTCCATGTCCCCGGAGGTGGTGGCGGTGGATGAGATCGGTACCGCCGAGGATATCCGGGCGCTGGAGGCGGTGGTCAACTGCGGCTGCAAGATCCTCGCGACTGTACACGGAAATTCTATGGAGGATGTGCGGAAAAAACCTCTGCTTTCCCGGCTGGTGGAAGAGCATATGTTTGAGCGGTATGTGGTGCTGGTGGGAACGCCGAGAGTGGGAAGCATTCAGGCTGTTTTTGACGGGCGGGGCACGACCCTCTACCGCTGGGAGGTGACGTCATGATCCGCATCGCCGCGCTGGTTCTGATCGCGGTTTCCTGCGCGGGTCTGGGATTTGTCAAGAGCCAGGCGCTGTCTGCAAGAGTCCGGGATCTGCTGATGCTGAGAAAGATCCTGAGACTTCTGAAGGGGGAGATTTCCTACGCGGGGACGCCGCTTCCGGAAGCCTTTTACCGGATCGGCGGGAAAATGGAAATGCCCTTCCGGGATTTTCTGCAGGATCTGTCGGTGGATATGCAGCGGTATGAAGGAGAGTCTTTTTCGGAGATTTTTGACAGAAACGCAGACTGCCATTTGAAAGAGACCCGGCTGTCCAGGGAAGACCGGGAGGAATGGAAGGAGTTTGGCAGGATGCTCGGCTATCTGGACCGGGAGATGCAGCTTTCCACTCTGAAAAGCTTTGACGAGACGCTGGCATGGAAGATCGGGGAACTGAAGGAAGGACTGCCTGCCCGGAAAAAACTGTACCAGAGTCTCGGCGTCATGGGCGGTCTGTTCCTTGTGATTTTTCTTGCATGACAAAGGAGGACGCTCGGGTGGAGGTAGGAATTATTTTTAAGATCGGAGCTGTGGGGATTCTGGTGTCAGTGCTCTGCCAGGTGCTCAAGCACAGCGGAAGGGAGGAACAGGCGTTTCTGACCAGTCTTTCGGGTCTGATTGTCGTGCTGTTCTGGGTATTGCCTTATATCTATGATCTGTTCGAGAACATCAAAAGGCTGTTTTCCTTGTAGGGAGGGACAAGATGGATGTGATACGGTTTGTGCTGATCGGGGTGGCCGGACTTTTGCTTTGTATTATTCTGAAGGAAGTACGGCCGGAATATGCCCTGTATGTCGGTATGGCTACGGGGATCTGCCTGCTGCTGGGGGCTTCCGGGAAGCTGAGTTATCTGATGGAGATGATGCAGAGGATCCGGGAATACCTTCCGGTGGACACGACGTATCTGAATACATTGCTGAAGATGATCGGAATCACTTATATCGGACAGTTTGGCGCCGGTCTGTGCAAGGATGCCGGCTATTCCTCCATCGCCGGGCAGATTGAACTTTTTTCCAAACTCTCCATTCTGGCTTTAAGTATGCCGATCCTGCTGGCGTTGTTGGACACTGTTTATGACTTTCTTGCATGAGAGGCGGATCAGTTTGGAAAGGGGCAGGATGGAGTCAGGGAGCGGACGTGCCGGGAGACTGCGCCGCCTCATGGTGGCTGTAGCGTTCCTGGTATTTTTCTTCCGAATGCCGGGGATGTTTGAGACAAGCGTGCAGGCAGCCCAGGAAAAAGAAGAAGGGACGAAAACACAGGAGGAACTGGAACAGGAGATCCTGGGGCAAATGGATTTGGCACAGATCGAACAGGCGGTGAATGGATTATTGGAGGATACAGATTTTTCTTTTTCCGGAATGCTGGAGGATCTGATGAGCGGGAAAGAAGAATTGGGGGCAGAAACGCTGGGCGCGCTGATCCGGCAGGTGCTTACAGGGACAGTCATCGGACAGAAACGGGTGCTGGCGCAGCTGATGGTTCTTGTCCTGGCCTGCGCATTTCTGTCCAATCTTTCCGGTCTTTTTTCGGACGGGCAGCTGTGGGAGACAAGCTTTTATATTGTCTATCTGCTGGCGTTTGCACTGCTGGTGGGCGCATTCCAGTCTGTCAGCCGGAACCTGACGGTGACGATCCAGGGACTGGTGGAGTTCATGCGGGTGCTGACGCCGGCCTATTATCTGGCGGTGGCGGCGGCCAGCGGAGCGTCGACGGCTACCATGTTTTACCAGATCGTTCTGGTTGTGATCGCTGTGGTAGAAGGGTTGATGGTGACGGTGATGATCCCGGCGGTCCATGTGTATGTACTCCTGGCGTTGATCAACCACCTGAGCAAAGAAGAATTTCTCTCCCACATGACAGATCTTCTGGAGACAGGGATCGAATGGGCGTTGAAGACATCGCTGGGAATTCTGGTGGGCCTTCAGATCATACGAAGCCTGATCGCGCCGGCGCTGGATGCGTTCCGCCGGACGCTGATCGGAAAGACGGCCGGCGCGATACCGGGAGTCGGAAACGCAGTGAACGCGGTGACGGAGATGGTGATCGGCTCGGCGGTATTGATCCGGAATTGTTTTGGCGTCACGGCAATTGTGGTTCTTTTGTTGGCAGGACTGTATCCGGTTCTGGAACTGTTGATCACAGGACTGGCTTACCGGGTGCTGGCAGCGTTTGCCCAGCCGGTATGCGATAAGCGGATCTGTAATTGTCTGGCGACAGTCGGGAAGGGGTACGGACTGCTGCTGAAGATTCTGCTGACAGTGGAGATTCTGTTCCTGTTGACCATTGCGATCCTGGCAGGATCGTTTTCCTGACCGGAGGGCGGATGGAGAGAAGGGGGATTGATGGAGGCGGTATATGGATGGCTGAGAGATGTGGCGGTATTTTTTCTCCTGATGACAGCTGTTTTAAATGTATTGCCGGAAGCGAAGTATCGGAAGTATGTGCAGTTTTTTCTGGGACTGGTGATGCTGGTGGTGCTTTGCAGGCCAATTTTGGCGCTTGGGGATATGGCGGACTCTTTGGAAAATGTTCTGGATCGCCTGACGTTGGAGGAAGAAGCGCGTGGACTGCGGGAGAGCCAGATCCGGATCGATGGACTGCAGCAGGAGGTTCTGTATGGAGCCTATGAGGATGAGATGGAGCGTCAGATAGAGACATTTCTGACGGAGCGCGGATGGAACCCGGTCCGGGTGGAGGTTTCGATCGGAGAAGATGGCGAGGGAGGAGTTTCTGTTGAGCGGATCGAGGTGACGGCACAGAAAAGTGTGGAGGAGGAAGAGGGGGAAACAGGGTCGGCAGGTGGGGCCAGGGAACTGAAAAGAGAACTGGCGGAGGTATATCAAGTGTCCGAGGCGCATATTATAGTAAAGCTGCAGGCATAGAGTGGGAGCAGAGATGAAAGAAAAGTTTCTGGCGGCGTTGCATAAGATGAAGAGGGAACAGATGGTAATCTGGCTGTTGCTGCTTGCTCTGGCGGTTGTGATCTTCTGGCCGGTGGACTCCGGGCAGGAGGACGTGCCTGCGGAAACAGCGGAGCAGGAGGAAACGGATGCCGGAACTGCAGGGCCGGAACAGGCTATGGAACAGGCTCTGGCGGATACGCTGGCACAGGTGGAAGGAGTCGGAGCAGTCCGTGTGGCGCTTACTTTGGAATCTACGAACAAAAAGATCGTCGAGAAGGATGTTCCGGATTCCCAGAGTTCGGAAACCAGGCAGAGCGGGGATGAGACCAGCGAGAGCAGTTCCTCTTCCCAGGAGGAGACCACGGTCTATGAAAGGGACAGCAGCGGCGGAGAGACACCGTTTGTAATCTCGGAGGAATTTCCTGCGGTGCGCGGCGTTCTGGTTGTGGCGGAAGGCGGGGATAATCCGGTGGTGGTTCAGGAAATTCAGGAGGCGGTAATGGCATTATTTCATGTAGAGGCCCATAAAATAAAAGTAATGAAGATGAAGGAAAGGAGCGATAGCTAGTGGAAAAGCTGGAACATCAGAACGATACGCCGAAGGAAAAGATCGAGGAGAGCACGGAGGAAAAATCGTCCGGAAAGAAAAAGCTTTTTCGAAAAAACCAGATCATCATTACAGCGCTGGCAGTCATGATCGCCGTTGCCGGATATATCAACTACGCGGACAGCACTCTGTCGGAGAATGATAACGCGGCGGAGGACGTTGTGGACACGAACAACAGCCAGGTCCTTCAGGATATTGAAAGCCTGGACTATGATATCAGTGATGAAGATATGACCGCGAGTGGTTCTGAAGATACACAGACGGAGGATGCGGGAAATGTTACCGAGACGCCGGGAGAAGCAGTCCTGACCGGGGCTTCTACATACATGGCGCAGGCCAGGCTCGACCGGGAACAGGTACGCTCGCAGAATAAGGAAGCGCTGAATGAGATCATCAACAATACCAGTCTTTCCGAGACGGAACGTCAGAGCGCCGTGCAGAGTCTTGTGGAAATGACGGATCTGATCGAAAAAGAGACAGCGGCTGAGCAGATGCTGGAAGCGCAGGGATTTTCTGATGTGGTGGTAAATCTGACGGGAGAAACTGCCGACGTTGTTGTGCCGCAGACACAGGTCAGCGATGAACAGCGGGCGCAGATCGAAGATATTGTCACACGGAAAGCGGAGATCGGTGTGGAAAATATCGTGATCACGCCGATGAGCGAGACGGGACAGACAGACGGCAGCGGTGATTCCGGAACAGATGCGGATGTATCGGAGACTCAGGCGCCGGAAGAGTAGCAGGAGATCAGGCGGCAAAAAGGCGGATAGTCAAAAGGAATGCAAGCGTGTCCGCCTGATTCGTTGCCTGCGGGAATAAAAAGTTCAGAAGCTCCCTCAGATGAGTATGTCTCATCCGAGGGAGCTTCTGAACTTTATTTCCGTAAACGGCTGCCAATGCTTACGGCTCCAGGGCGAGACGCTTTACATAATTGAACGCCTTCCGGATCGGCGGGATCGCCAGAAGGATCACGGTGAGGACGCCTTCTGTCAGAAGATAAGTGTAGTTGTAGATCACAGGATACAGGATGGTCAGTGATTTCGGGAACTTGTCTGGAATATAGTCCATCCAGTACAGATATCCGCCCAGAGTATGGAACACTCCCCGGGCCAATACAGCCAGGATATAACCTTTGATCAGACCGTTTTTGCTTTTCGAGAAAACGCCTGCCAGACCGAGCGCTGCAAATGCAAATACATAATCACAGCAGACCTGGAACGGGGAAAGGACGTAAGGTTCCTGGAGAAACTGAAGGAGTCCGTAGGCAAACCCCACGAGAATCCCGGTCTTGACTCCGTACCAGTTCGCAATCAACACGATGAAAAGCATAGAGCATAAAGTCATGGAGCCTCCGTATGGAAATTTGAACAGCTTGATATAGGAAGTCACGAATGCCAGCGCAACTCCCATCGCGCAGAAACACAATCTCTTTGCACTCATAGCTTTGGCTGTGCGTGCTCCGGCAGCCTTTCGTCCGGCCAGATATACGCCTGCCAGAAAAATCAGGATCGTACCGATGATACAGATTATGTATCCGGCAGTCGTCAGACCGCCGTCTGCGGTAGTCATAAATGAAAACATAAAATCGCCTCCTCATAATTTGTCGACAAAAAGTATAGGACATTTTTCGGATAAATGCAAGAATAACAAAAAACACGGCTGTTTTATTGGTACAGTTAAGCCAGGTCTGCGCATTTGCTGCGCAGACCGTATGAAAACATAGTGCTTGTGGGCATTCGGCCCACCGCGAAGCAATTCTCAATGGCTGGATATCGTTCGAATAATTATTCCTGAACCTTTGATTCTTTTTTTGCCTTAATAATCTGATATTGATAGAAAACTACCGGCAGAGCCGTGAGCAGAGCCCAGAGAAAAAAATGCCAGGAGCCATAGATAACTGCAAATAGTGCCAGCATCACAAAGAGAGTCAGCCATGGATTTCGGATCGATCGGTAATATTCCGTCTGATCCTCCCAGGAAGTGTGCAGTTCAAATGGTCTTCCATCGTTTTCTTTTTCAACAATCAACAGTTCCCGGTTAAAAGTAGTCTGATGAGTTGCAATACGTCCTCCCTTTTCTGCCCACGGGCGGAATTTTAATTTTCCAAGCTGCGCCATTTTGTTCAGCCATCTCTCTTGCGTTTGAAGCAGTCCTCCGAAGAAGCGGTAACATTTCTTGCTCATATTTTTGTTCCTCCCATGATTTTTTCAGCAATACCTACCAGAGAGTGAAGCCGCTGTAGTTCTGTCTCCGCTACAGATTTTCCCTCCTGGGTAATCTCATATTCTTTTTTTCTTCCGTCCTTATTCCCACACGGCCGGATCCATCCTTTTTCCTGCAGCGTATTCAGTGCCCCATACAGAGTCCCCGCCCCCAGCGACAACCGACCATTCGTTTCCTCTTCTACAAATTGCATGATAGCATAGCCATGTTTCGGCGTATACAAAGAAAGCAGGATAAAAAATGTCACTTCTGTCAGAGCTCCCCCTTTCACATGATCTCTCAAATTGCATTCTCCTTTCTCTGTATCATACCATTCTGTCATCTTAACGGTTGTTGCTCCATAACGGCACAGAACCGTTCCTATCAGATACAGCAGTATCCCGGACTTTGTTTTTTATTACGGTTACTGTAATAAATATATCAGTAACCGTAATAAATGTCAAGATATAAATATCATCCGATCATAAAGTAAAAATACATATTGACATACCTGTAGACAAGTGCTACACTATAATTAGTTCAAGCAATAAACTAATAGCAAAGGAGGTTCTTATCATGCAGATTCTGAGAGTGACGGATGAAGCATTCCGTCCCTACGGAAGAGTCGTCACCGGTATCGATGTCAGCGACATCATCCGCGGCATGGAGAAAACGCCCTGCCCGAAAGAGGAAGTTGTCTATGTGCCGTCGGAGACAGATCTGGAAGCATGCGAGAGCGCGAAGCAGATTTCCGACAGCTTGTACGGCGGTATGCCCATCCAGATCGGTTACTGTAATGGAAACAACTATCTGCTGAATGCCGTGGAGTACCACCGCGACAGCGAGATTAACATTGCTGTGACAGATATGATCCTGATCCTGGGAAAAGAGCAGGACATTACACCGGAGCAGACCTATGATTCCTCAAAAATGGAGGCGTTCCTTGTTCCGGCGGGTACTGTGATCGAAGTGTATGCGACGACCCTGCACTATGCGCCGTGCAATGTGGCGGAATCCGGATTTAAAGTGGTGGTTGTGCTGCCGAAGGGAACCAACACCGACCTTGATCCATATACAAAGGCGACCAAAGAGGACGACCTGCTGTTCGCGCGGAACAAATGGTTGCTCAGCCATCCGGATGCGAATATTGAGGGAAGCGTTGCCGGTATCCGGGGAGAAAACCTGAGCATCCGGTAATGAAATAGAGAGGCAGTCTGCGCAGGGCATGCACAGGCCTGCCGGAACCATTCATCAAATCACACACAAAAATGGAGGAATGAAATCATGATCAACATGCCTGAAATCAAACTGGGAATCGTTGCTGTAAGCCGTGACTGTTTCCCGATGACTCTGTCGGAGAACAGAAGAAAAGCCGTCGTAGCCGCTTACGACGGAGAAATCTACGAATGTCCTACCGTAGTTGAGAGCGAGAAGGACATGCTGAAAGCCCTGTCCGAAGTCAACGAGGCAGGATGCGACGCTCTGGTTGTTTACCTTGGAAACTTCGGACCGGAGACCGCTGAGACTCTGCTTGTAAAATATTTCGACGGACCGTGCATGGTAGTAGCTGCCGCTGAAGAGACCGGCGACAACCTGGTAGGCGGACGTGGAGACGCTTACTGCGGTATGCTGAACGCAAGCTACAACCTGAAGCTGCGCAATCTGCACGCATACATTCCGGAATATCCTCTGGGAAATGCACAGGAAGTTGCAGAGATGATCAAAGAGTTCAAGACCATCGCAAGCGCAGTGGTAGCCGTACATAATCTGAAAATCATCAGCTTCGGACCGCGTCCGCAGGATTTCCTGGCATGCAACGCGCCGATCAAGCAGCTGTATAACCTGGGCGTTGAAATCGAAGAGAACTCCGAGCTGGATCTGTTCGAGGCATTCAACAACCATGCAGGCGACGAGCGTATTCCGGAAGTTGTCAAGGATATGGAAAAAGAACTGGGCGAGGGCAACAAGAAGCCGCAGATCCTGGAAAAGCTTGCGCAGTATGAGATCACTCTGTTAGACTGGATCGAAGCACACAAAGGTTCCCGCAAATACGTTGCAATCGCAGGCAAATGCTGGCCGGCTTTCCAGACACAGTTCGGATTCGTTCCGTGCTATGTCAACAGCCGCCTGACCGGAAGAGGAATTCCGGTATCCTGCGAGGTAGATATCTACGGAGCGCTGTCTGAGTTCATCGGAACAGTCGTATCCAGAGATGCTGTGACGCTGCTGGATATCAACAACACGGTACCGAGAGATATGTATGAGTCTGAAATCAAAGGTAAATACGATTATCAGTTCAACGATACTTTCATGGGCTTCCACTGTGGAAATACACCTTCCAGCAAGCTGTCCTTCTGTGAGATGAAATATCAGTTTATCATGGCAAGAAGTCTGCCGGAAGAGGTAACACAGGGTACTCTGGAAGGTGATATCGTTCCGGGAGACATCACATTCTATCGTCTGCAGAGCACATCCGATGCGAAACTGGTTGCTTACATTGCACAGGGCGAGGTCCTTCCGGTAGCGACAAAATCTTTCGGAGGCATCGGTATCTTTGCAATTCCGGAGATGGGAAGATTCTATCGCCACGTTCTGGTAGAGGGCAATTACCCGCATCACGGAGCGGTAGCGTTCGGACACTTCGGAAAAGAGATGTTCGAAGTATTCAAGATGCTTGGCGTTGACGTTAACAGCATCGGATACAATCAGCCGAAGGGCGTTCGTTATCCGACCGAGAATCCGTGGGCATAATTTCTGTGAGAGCATAGCGGCAGTCCGGCGGCCGGAACGCTGCGCATTGTGACAGCGGTTCGGCGGTGGAATTGTCAATGGAATAGAAAACAGGGGCGGATGCGGCATCTGTGGCAGGCATAGTCTGTTCCGGATGCTGCATCCGCTTTGCTGTTTTGATGAAATGAAAGGAGTTCTGATATGTACTATATCGGCGTTGACCTTGGAACCTCAGCGGTAAAGCTGCTGATGATGGACGGTTCCGGAAAAATCATGAACATTGTATCCCGCGAGTATC
>ERZ1643246.3615-NODE-3615-length-13050-cov-7.474490_pt1 | contig 13050 bp, 12 predicted proteins | sample MGYA00579265_ERZ1643246 | MGnify/ENA primary metagenome ERZ1643246 (study PRJEB29033, sample SAMEA4952261) | chicken gut metagenome | biome: Broiler Chicken; feature: Gastrointestinal Tract; material: Caecum | place: Ireland | collected 2018 | study: Broiler... | reverse complement strand
GCCGGAGCAAGAAATGGCGTCTGGAATGGGCGTTCTTCCTGGGCGAGAACGGCAGGCGCCAGTATAACAAGCTCTGCAAAGGCTGTGTCCATCCCTGTAAGCAGAGTTTCCGGGCGGTGGTGGTGTCTTGCCCACACTATCTTTCTCGCCGTTCCAAAAAGTGCAGGAATTAGGGTTCAAAATGGACGAAAAAACCGCCTGTGTCGGCTTTCCTGTGTAAGGACAGTATAATTTCTCGTGTGGGGCGGCAGGGCGTTTCTACATAGGGAAAATGCTGGATTGTCACCTTTTGGCCAGTAAAATAAGAGCGCCGTCATCGGATATTGTCCGATGACGGCGCTCCTTTTTGTTGTAAATAAGAGGTAATCTGGTATAATTAGTGCATACTTTTACCCATGGTTATAAGAAAGTTTATAAGTGTGGCGCACATTTATGGATATGGATTTTTTGAGGAGGAGCATATGCAATCTATACAAAGTGAATCAGAGATGGGATTTATGGAGTTTATAAATGATCTTCACGAGCATATGTCCGAAGGTGACACAGTTAAAATTCAATCTTTAATTAGTGAGATTGCAAAGTATGATGTGTTCGATTTTATTGCTCGTATTTCATCATTAAATTTGTTAATTGAGAATCAGAACAAAAGCATTTTGCTTGATGCATTAATTGCGGGACTCTTAACAAATAATCGAGCAATGTACACAGGTACCGTAAAAATGAGTTCCGGGAAGTTTAGAAATATTATAGGTCGATTGGAAGATTTACAATTAAAGTCCATGGTTGATCCAGCAGAAAATGCATTTATTGAACGGGTTTTGTATTATGGAAACCATTGGATATTTCCTGGGATTAATTATTTCCCTAGTTATACTTTACAAGGGTTTCTAGATGCCCTTTATCTTCAGAATTTGCAGACTGAAGAAGAATTTATCCAAAAATCCAATCAAATGATTAATCTTACGCTAGAAATATCAGATCGCATTGTGCGGTTAATGGGATACAATTTGGATTCTATTGATCATATACAACAAAGTAGAATAAAAGCACCCGATTCTAGGCTTGCTGAAACGATGAAGCATTGTGTTTGTTTGGACCATTCCTTTGTTGAGGCTTTAATGCCGGATGAGTCGCTAAGGCAGAGCTTATTTGTCGAATTTGAGAACAAAGGGCTTGCACAAGTCGTTAATGGCCAACAACAAGAATTTTTCCCCCACCCTTTTCTAAAAGCAAATAATGGAGAAATTATTTTGCTTAATCCTTCAATTCTTGCTTCGTTTACTATTCACCAATTAGTATTACTGGCTGATTCTTACGGTATTAAAAAGCAGTTAATAGATGCCTATAACAATGAAATTTGGCGAAAATGCAGGCAGGATTTAAGAAATCTTGGGCATAAAAAAATCAAGGAGAGTGAATATGGCATTACATTAATGAACAATCAACATCGCAAGGAGGAAATATTAACAGTAGGAAGTAATAAATTGTTATTTGTGCAGTTTATTTGTGATTCGGGTGACAGCTATGATTGCCATTCTATGTTTAGTCAACAAATCACAGAACCAGACACCCCTCCTAACCGTGCCCGAGCGGAATACTTTATTAAAAACCTTCCATTTGCAGACTGGGAAAATGTATATCAAATTGTTATTTTGAATTCTTTTGGGCGATCAATTGGAGCACAGGTGGCAGAAGGTGAGCAACAATATTCAATTCATCTTTCACCGTTTGAATTACATTGTATATCTATTAATGAACAAAAACATAGCGAATTTTTACCTAGATACATTGATGCCAAAAAGAAACTTAAGATGATACTACCATCTACGATGGTAGGTGAATTAAATATAATTGAAAACTATACAAGTAATGATTATTCGTTTTATTTATCGGATGATTTTGACCCTAAAACAACATCTATATTTTGGGGGTTTGGAGATTCATTAGATTACACTATTCGAGCAATAAAAAAAGAGGATCGGCACCTTGTAAAATCTTATGATGGAAAACACCTATGTGAGGTGGTTTTAGATGATCCTCATCGGAAAATTTATTGTTCGGTAAATAGAAAAGATAAATCTCCAAAATTTCTGGTGAAGTTTAATGACATAAATATTTGGATTACAACAGCAGAGATAAACAGCTATGAAGAAATCAATATCTATTTTTCAATTCTAGATGCTATATCATACTGGCTAGCAGAAGCAAAAACAATTGTAAATAACATATCATTTCTATACCAGACTATTTGCTTACATATAGTTCTAATGCCACCTATTGAGGAATATCAAAAGGTTTTAACTGATGACTGCACATTTTATGATACCGGTGCGTTTGTTCCGCCAAGCGATCAGAGCATTGCAAATTTCATGCTGGATTTCGTTTCGCTCTACGGCGAAAAGCGATGGGGCGTATCCATGTACGACAGTCAGACCGCATTGATCGGCAACTACATCAACCCGATCATCGGGGATATGAAGGTGCAGGACATCACGCCGCGCGTGGTGGATAAGTACATACAGACTTTGCAGAAAACACCTGCGGTCAGCACGCGCACCCATCATGCCAAAACCGAATTGGTGACCAATGCAACGATCGAGAAGATCATCAAGCTGCTGCGCTGCGCTTTCAAACAGGCGGTGCGATGGGAGTTGATCGTCAAGAATCCATTCGACAATGTGCTCCTGCCGAAAACGGAGCATAAGAAGCGGGACATCTGGACGGACGAAATGATCCGCACTGCACTCGACCACTGCAAGGACAGCAAACTCTATGTGGCCATGAATTTGGCCTTTGCCTGCTCGATGCGCATGGGTGAGATTCTGGGATTGACGTGGAACAATGTTCATATTGAGGATGAGGACATCGCGGCAGATAACGCCTACGTCTATATCGACAAGGAACTGGCACGGGCATCCAAGCGGGCGATCGAGATGCTGGGGAAGAAGGATGTTTACCACATCTTCGCCCCCTTATTGCCCAACACCAGCACTCGCTTGATTTTGAAAAAGCCCAAGACGGATTCCAGTATCCGCAAGGTGTGGCTACCTAAGACGGTCGCCTATATTCTGCGGGAATGGAAATCGTCGCAGGATGAGCTACGGGACATGCTGGGTGACGACTATCAGGACTACAATCTGGTAGTGGCATTGACCAACGGGCGGCCGTGCGAGGAGCGCGTGATCACAAAGGAGTTTGATAAGCTGCGGCAGAACGCTGGCCTGCCCAAGGTAGTCTTTCATTCTCTGCGTCATTCCAGTACGACCTATAAGCTGAAGCTCAACCATGGCGATCTGAAAGCCACACAGGGCGATACAGGACATGCTCAGGTCGACATGATCACGCAGGTTTACGCGCACATTCTAGACGAGGATCGCAAGGTCAACGCTCAGAAGTTCGAGGACGCTTTCTATGCCTGTGCCAATCCCGACCTGCGTTCGGTGCGTCCGCCGGAGCAGCCGAAGGAGCCGGAAAAACCGCGGGAGCCAGAGCGACTGGCAAGCCCCTCCCTTGACCTGCTGGGGCTGCTCGAACAGCTGCAAAAATCGCCGGAGCTGGTCAATACGCTGACCGCGCTGTTGTCGGTAGTTCCGTCCGGAAAATAGGGCGGAAAAGTTGGGTTAGCAAGCCCCTCCGATTTGATTAGCAAAACGGCAAAATCAGTTCGGAGAAAATTAGCAGATTATGCAGCAGCAGTTGCATAAAAAAGCCGCGCAAAGCGGCAAAAACAAGAATGCAAAATTGCAACAAAAAACCGCTATAAACCATTAAAAATAGATTATAGCGGCTAATTTTGGCACCCCCGGCGAGACTCGAACTCACTACGTTCCGCTTAGGAGGCGGACCCTCTATCCCGGTGAGGTACGGGGGCGTGTTGAGGAAATATTCAGTTTTGCGGCATCAGCGGACAGAGGCCTGCCGGATGTTAGGAGGCGACCGCTCTATCCAACTGAGCTACGGGGGCTTATACAGAAATTATATAAAGAATGCGCTGATTTAGTGGCCCTCACAAGTAGGCGCACAGTGCAGACTATTTATTTATCTTACTGCATTTGAAATGAAATGTCAATTGAGAGGCAGGAGAAAGTTGAAACAAAAAAGCGAGCAAAAACTTTGTGAAAAGAAAAACATTGCGTGTCGAATGAGAACATGCTATGATACAATTATGTAAAATGGGGGAGTAGGTATAGTTTGACTAAATCCTCTGTTTTTCGGCTATAAGGAGGGTATATTTGTGAAACAAATGCATATCACCGAAACTGTGCTTCGTGATGCGCAGCAATCGCTGATCGCAACCCGTATGCCGTTTGATGACTTTGAAGCCGTGCTGGACGAAATGGATCAAGCAGGCTATCATTCGATCGAATGCTGGGGCGGTGCGACCTTCGACAGCTGCCTGCGTTACCTGAACGAGGACCCTTGGGAGCGTTTGCGAAAAATCAAGTCGCACATGAAAAACACCAAGCTGCAAATGCTGCTGCGCGGACAGAATTTGTTGGGGTATCATCATTATTCGGATGATACAGTGCGCCGGTTCGTGCGCAAGAGCGTGGAAAATGGTATGGATATCATCCGCATTTTTGATGCGCTCAATGACATGCGCAATATCCAAACCGCTGTGGATGAATGCCTGAAGGCAGGCGGACATGCACAGGGCTGCATCTGCTATACGCTCAGCCCGATCCATAATCTCGAGATGTTTGTCTCTCTGGGCAAGCAGATCGAGCAAATGGGCTGTAATTCGCTGTGTATTAAGGATATGGCGGGCATCATGTCGCCGCAGGAGTGCTATGATCTGGTCACGGCGCTGCGGCAGAGCATCAAGCTGCCGATCTATGTGCATACGCATGCGACGACGGGATTGGGTTATATGACCTATCTCAAGGCTGCCGAAGCCGGTGCCGCGGGCATCGACTGCGCGACATCTTGTTTCTCGGGCGGCACCAGCCAGCCCGCAACCGAGTCGATTGTGTACGCGCTGACGCAGATGGGCTATGATTGCGGCGTTAATGCGCATGAACTCAACCGCATCAATAGTTTCTTCCTGCCGGTCAAGGAGAAATTCTCAGAAAACGGCATGTTTGATCCCTATGTGCTGTCCACTAAGACCGACGCGCTGGTTTATCAGATTCCGGGCGGCATGCTGTCCAATCTGGTGGCGCAGCTCAAGGCGCAGAACGCGATCGACAAGCTGGATGCGGTGCTGGATGAAACGCCGCGCGTGCGCGCCGATCTGGGTTATCCGCCGCTCGTTACGCCGCTGAGCCAGATGGTCGGTGTGCAGGCGACGGTGAACGTGCTGCTGGGTGAACGGTATAAGTCCGTTGGCAAGGAAATTAAGAGCTATATCAGGGGCGAATACGGCAAAGCCCCCGGCAAAATCAATCCGGAGCTGGCGCGAAAGGTATTGGGTGACGAGCAGCCTATGACCGGCCGCTATGCGGAGACACTGGAGCCGGAGTTTGAGGTCGCCAAGTCGTATTTGGGAAGCCGCGCACGCTGTGATGAAGATGTGCTTTCGTTCATTGCATTTCCGCAGCAGGCCGAGCAGTATTTCGACCGTCGCGAAAAAACCTTCACGGCAAGCTATTCGATTAAGGAGGTCGGCTGATTATGGTTCGAGATCCGTTGAGTCTGCTGGATGCACTGGTTGTGGCGCTGTCCGGCTTCGTGATTGTTTTCCTGATGCTCGCGTTGTTATGGGGCATCATTCTGGTCATTTCCCGGGTGGTATCCGGTGTGGAGCATCATCCGGTTCCGGCTATGGCCGCACCTGTGTCTGCGTCCGCACCGGCACGAGGGGCAGCACCGGCGGCGGCGCCGCCGGTTGTGTTGGAAGGTATTGACGAAATGCAAGCCGCTTGCGTCATGGCAATTGTCAGCCATGAGACGGGCATTCCGCTCGATCAACTCGTGTTCAAATCCATCAAGGCGGTTTAAGGGGGAAGCAAACGATGAAATATATGGTTACGCTGAACGGAAAGCAATATGAAGTAGAAGTGGAAAAGGATTCGGTCAGTGCAGTAGCTGTCGGCAATGCACCGGCAGCGGCTCCGGCAGCTCCTGCGGCCCCTGCCGCAGCGCCGGCTCCGGCTCCGGCTGCAGCTCCGGCCCCTGCCGCACCGGCAGGGGCAGAGGTTGTATCCGCGCCCATGCCCGGCACAATTCTGGATGTACGCTGCACGGCGGGTCAGGCCGTCAAGGCGGGCGATGTGCTGTTCATTCTGGAAGCGATGAAGATGGAAAACGAAATCTGCGCGCCGCATGACGGTACCGTAGGTTCGGTCAGCGTACAGAAGGGCGCGACGGTGGAAACCGGCGCGGCGCTCTGCACGATGTAACGGGAGGCGCGGAGATATGCAATTTTCGTTTATCGGTGCGCTGGGGGAGATTCTGGCTGGTTCGGGTTTTGCCGCTTTGGCGGACGATCCGCGCAGCCTGATTATGATCCTGATCTCCTTTGTGTTGCTTTATCTGGGTATTGGCAAGAAATTTGAACCGCTGCTGCTGATTCCGATTGCGTTCGGCATGCTGCTGGCAAACTTCCCGATCACAGGTCTGCTCAATGCGCCGACGGCTACCTCCAGCCCGGGTATGCTGTGGGTGTTCTATCAGGGCGTTGAGCATGCGATTTACCCGTCGATCATCTTCCTCGGCATCGGCGCGATGACCGACTTCGGTCCGCTGATTGCTCGTCCGTCCTCGCTGCTGCTGGGTGCAGCGGCACAGCTGGGTATCTTCGCTGCGTTCCTGCTGGCGCTGGCGCTTGGCTTCCCGGGCGCGGTTGCTGCGGCTATCGGCATCATCGGCGGCGCAGACGGCCCGACCGCGATTCTGGTTGCATCGCGTCTGGCGCGTGATTATTTGCCCGCTATCGCCATTGCGGCGTATTCGTATATGGCGCTTATTCCGATGATTCAGCCGCCGCTTATGCGTCTGCTGACCACCAAGGAAGAGCGCGAGATCAAGATGGAGCAGCTTCGTCCGGTTTCCAAGATCGAGAAGATCGTATTCCCGATCGCGGTAGCGACCGTGGTTATCCTGCTGATTCCGGATACCGCGCCGCTGATCGGTATGCTCATGCTCGGCAACCTGCTGCGTGAGTGCGGCGTGACCGAGCGCCTGTCCGATACTGCGCAGAATGCACTGTGCAACATTGTGACCATTTTCCTTGGCCTGTCGGTTGGCTGCAAGGCGGTTGCCAGCACGTTCCTGACGTGGGACACCATTAAGATCATCATTCTCGGCTTGATCGCGTTTATGTTCTCCACCGTCGGCGGCCTGATCTTCGGCAAGATCATGTGCAAGCTGACCGGCGGCAAGGTCAATCCGCTGATCGGTTCGGCGGGCGTTTCCGCGGTGCCGATGGCAGCGCGCGTGTCGCAGGTCGAGGGCCAGAAGGCCAATCCGGCCAACTTCCTGTTGATGCATGCCATGGGCCCGAATGTCGCAGGCGTAATCGGTTCTGCGGTGGCTGCGGGCTTCATGCTCAAGGTTTTTGGTGCATAAAACAAGCGTTTTCACACAAAGCAAAGGACGTCGGTTATCCGGCGTCCTTGTTTTTTGCCTTTGGCTTGATCCAATCCAAATGGGTAAGAAACCGCCCGATTATTGACAAAAGGTGCAGAAATGCTATAATGAAATAAGAAATGAACGGGTGGTCTTTATTGTGCAGGTGTTAAAGGATGAGCTTCGACATAAAATTTTGCTGGAAGCACAACATTTGTTTTTGCAGCGGGGGTATGACCGCACATCTCTGCAAATGATCGCGGACAAGGTCAACATCAGCAAGAGCAACTTGTATCATTATTTCAAAAACAAAGAGGAATTGTTCTATGAACTGACCGACGGTGCGGCGGAGGGCCTGAAAAAGCTGATTCTGCGCTTTAAGGATAAGCGCTTCGATCCGCGGACCGGGCAGCGCGAATATCAGGTGCTGCTGACCGAGGAGGTCATCTCGCTGCTGCTGGCGGAGAAATACGGACTGCTGCTCATTATGGAGCAGTCCCATGGCACGCGATATGAAGATCTTCGCAAGAGCATGATCGATATGCTGGCGGCCAAGACTGCGCCGCTGCTTGCAGATGAGGACAACAGTCTGCTGCTGGCGCAAATCATGGCCAGCAACCTGATCGACGGCACGGTGCAGATTCTGAAAAACCGGATTCGACCGCGTGAGGTACGCATGAATCTTAACCGGCTCGTAGAATATCATACCAATGGCATCAATGCGCTGCTCAAGTGAGAACAGCGCATTTTTGTGTTGCAGACGACGGTATTATTGACCATAGTGGCATTGCAAACGACAGAAGCCGCGTTCTACACGGCCAGGATGGCGCATAGATTGAGAGTAATGAAAGCGTCAACAGGTCAGGGGGGACGACGGTGAAAGGCTTACCAGAGGAGCGTACAATCCGGCTGGCACAATATATGATTCAGGAGGGAGCGACGGTACGGCAGACGGCGGCGCAATTTGGCGTATCCAAATCAACGGTACATAAGGATATTACTACACGGCTGAAAAAGCTCAATGCGGTGCTGTACGAGCAAGTACAGGCCGTTTTGCAGACCAATAAGGAGGAGCGTCATATTCGCGGCGGCATGGCGACACGGGAGAAATATCGGGCGCGGGCGGCCGGAGAACGGGAACGGCGGATGGCATCAAAAAACAGCCATCCCTGAGTGTGGGATGGCTGTCAATGGCTGTATCAGAGCAGCTTGAGCTCCTGTGCACAGGACGCGCAGATGTTTTTGCCCTTATAATGGATAATATCCTTTGCGTTACCGCAGAAGATGCAGGACGGCTCATATTTCTTCAGAACGATCTGATCGCCGTCTACGTAAATTTCCAGGGCATCCTTGACGTCTATGTTCATAGTGCGGCGTAATTCGATGGGCAGCACGATGCGGCCAAGTTCATCCACTTTTCGGACAATACCGGTAGACTTCATGTGTGAAACACTCCTTCATTTCTTTTCAGTCGAATCTTGTATCACCAAAACCCCACGGGGGGAGCTTGGACAGAAAGGGGGTTGCGCGGATGCTATCCGCAATTTGGGTTGCATTTCTGGTGTTGGCGCTGATTTGCGGTGCATTCACTGGAAGGCTGGATACGGTGACGACAGCGGTCGGTACCGGAGCCGGAGAAGCAGTCACACTCATCATCAGTATCGCCGGCCTGATGTGCTTCTGGAGCGGAATTATGGAGCTGGTACAGGAATCCGGGCTGGCGGAAAAGCTATCCCGTATGCTGATGCCGCTGCTGCGTCCGTTGTTTGGAAAAGCGTCGGCGGACCGTGAAGCCATGGAGGCAGTCAGCGCCAATGTCGCGGCAAATCTGTTGGGGTTATCCAACGCGGCTACGCCATTGGGCCTGCGTGCGGCAGACCGGCTTTATACACTGGAAGGGCGCTGTGGCTCCCCGAATACCGTCTTGACATTGATTACCTTAAACACAGCATCCATCCAGTTGATTCCTTCTACCGTCGCGGCTGTCCGTGCAGCGTGCGGCGCTTCGTCGCCGTTTGATATTATGCTGCCGGTTTGGGGCGCGTCTATTTTCTCGGTGGCGGTGGTGCTGCTCAGCGGAAGGCTGATGCGATCATTATTCCCCGAGGGGAAATAGAAGGAAATGTTTGGTTGGATTACAATTTGTATTATTACATAAAGCGGACACAAAAGATGTCGAATTGCCTGTTATTTCCAAAAATATTTTCCAAAATTTGAAATTCAAGTCAAAAATGATGGAAAGGAGCGCAAAGAAACGTTGTGCAGGCAACAATGATTCCGCTGCTGTTGGCAGCAATCGGCTTATACGCATTGTATAAACATGTGGATGTGTTCCCGGTATTCCTGCGCGGGGCACAAAAGGGACTGCACACAGCGGTGAGTATCTTACCTACGCTGGTGGGCATGCTGACCGTGGTCTATATGCTGCGGGCCTCCGGTGCGATTGATCTGGCAGCAGACTGGTTGGCACCGCTGTTTAGCGTATTCGGCATTCCGAAAGACTGCGTAGCGCTTGCCTTGCTCAAGCCGATCAGCGGTGGCGGTGGCCTTGCGCTGGGCAGTGAGCTGATTGGACGATATGGGCCAGACAGCTATATTGGTCGGGTTACAGCAGTGATGTTGGGCGCATCAGAAACCAGTTTGTACACCATCAGTATTTACGGTGGACACTTGGGGTTAAAGCAAATGCGCTATGCTATACCGGCTGCATTATGTGCAGATTTGGCTGCGTTTGCCGCTTCAGCCGCGTTGGTAAGATTCTATTTCCCAGATATTTAATATTATATCTTGTTTGTTCGAGAAATGCCATAGATTGCTGCAAAATTTGTTGATTTTGCCAAACAAATGTTAGAAAAAAACAATAAATGTGGCTAAAGCACCAAAAAAGAACAAGAAAAAAGAAAGCTACTGTACGATTTGCACAGTAGCTTTCTCGTTTATGGACAGGTTACTTTACAATTTCCTTGCCGTATTCGTCGTATTCGAAGAAGCCCTTGCCGGTCTTGACGCCCAGCCAGCCCGCACGAACCATCTTGCGCATCAGCGGATGCGGACGGTACTTCGGGTCGCCGGTCTCACGGTACAGAGTCTCCATGATCGCCAGGTTGACATCGTGGCCAACCAGATCAGCGGTGTGGAGCGGGCCGGACTTCATGCCAGCACCCAGCTGCATTGCAATGTCGATGTCCGCCGGGGAAGCGATGCCGTCAGCAACAATGCCCATAGCCTCGTTCATCATCGGGATCAGGATGCGGTTTACCACAAAGCCCGGGCCTTCCTGTACGCTAACCGGGGTCTTGCCCAGAGAAGCCATCAGATCGAATGCGGTCTTGAAGGTCTCGTCCGAGGTCTGGATCGCACGGGTAACCTCAACCAGCTTCATGATCTGAGCCGGGTTGAAGAAGTGGCAGCCAATGACCTTATCCGAACGCTTGACGGAAGCCGCCAGCTCGGTGGGGGACAGGGCAGAGGTATTGGTAGCAAAAATGGTGTGTGCCGGGCAGATATCGTCCAGCTCCTTGAGCAGTTCCTTCTTCAGGTCCATGCGCTCGAGGATAACTTCCATCACGAAGTCAGCGTCAGCAGCGGACTTGCGGTCGATGGAGGTCTTGAGACCAGCCAGCAGCTCATTCTTGTGCTCCTCGGTGATCTTTTCCTTCTTTACCATGAAGGACAGATCGTTGGTGATGGTCTTGACACCGCGATCGAGGAATTCCTGCTTGATGTCGATCATGGTAACGTCATGGCCGTTGGTCAAAAATACTTCTGCAATGCGCGCACCCATGTTGCCAGCGCCGAATACACAAACTTTCATGATAGTATAACCTCTCTCTCACTCTTAAACAATCAACAAAAACGGCTTACTTGTTCTTGAATTCCTTAGCGGGCTTCTCCTTGTTCTTGTCAAGGAAGTAAGCCATGCCGTACTTCTGATCTTCGGTTGCGAAGCACTGACCGAATACGTTGCCCTCAAACTTCAGAGCGGAATTCAGATCGGTCTGCATGCCGACATTGATGGCTTCCTTGCACAGAGAAACTGCGATCGGAGCCTGCGCTGCGATCTCTTCTGCCAGCTTCATGGCTTCGTCCATCAGGTTTTCCAGCGGATATACGTAGTTGACCAGACCCATTTCGAGTGCCTGCTGTGCAGTGTAGTTGCCGCGGGCGGTGTAGATCATTTCCTTGGCCTTGCCCAGACCAACGACGCGGGCCAGACGCTGGGTGCCGCCGCAGCCCGGGGTGATGCCCAGACCAACTTCCGGCTGGCCGAACAATGCATTGTCGGACGCCAGACGGATGTCACAGCTCAAAGCCAGCTCGCAGCCGCCGCCGAGGCAGAAGCCGTTGATCGCTGCGATTACCGGGCGCTTGAAGTTTTCAATCTTCCAGCAGACACGGTTGGAATCGTTGCCGAAGAACTTGCCTTCTGCAACCGTCATGGTGGACATCTGTGCGATGTCAGCGCCAGCGACGAAGGAGTTGACCGTCTTGCCCTTCTTGTTGACGGTGGAGGAGCCAGTCAGGATAACGCAGTAAACGTCATCCATCTTGCCGACTTCATCGAACGCCTCTTCCAGCTGAGCATACATGTCGGTGGAAAGAGCGTTCATGGCCTTCATGTGCTCGATCTTGACGACCGCCACATGGCCCTTTTTCTCAACTACTACATCAGTCATTGTAAAGACTTCCTTTCGATCTATCTGACGAGCCGGTATCCGTCAGAGCTGAATAGCCTGACGGATACCCGTTCAAATTACAGGAATCAATGCGGAGAGGACGCAAAAAGCTGTCTGCCGATGATTACTTGCAGAGTTCGTCGCGCTCTACGATCAGGGCTTCGCCCATGCCGCCGCCGATGCACATGGTGGCAAGGCCGATGGTCAGGTCGCGCTTGATCATTTCGTGAAGCAGAGTGGTGGTGATACGGCAGCCTGCTGCACCGATCGGGTGGCCCAGAGCGATTGCGCCGCCGTTGACGTTGACCTTATCCATGTCAAAGCCGAGCTCGCGGTTAACAGCAGCAGCCTGTGCAGCAAACGCCTCGTTGGACTCGATCAGGTCGAGGTCAGCAACGGTCAGACCAGCGCGCTTGAGAGCCTGACGGGTGGATTCGATCGGGCCGATGCCCATGATTGCCGGATCGCAGCCAACAGAGCCGAAGGAACGGATCTTAGCCATCGGCTTGAGGCCGTGCGCCTTAACGAAATCCTCGGACGCGATAATCATGGCTGCACCTGCATCGTTGATGCCGGAAGCGTTGCCTGCGGTAACCGTGCCGTCCTTCTTAAAGGCCGGGCGCAGCTTTGCCAGACCCTCGAGGGTGGTCTGCGGACGGCAGTGCTCGTCGGTATCAAAGATAATGGTTTCCTTCTTCTTCTTGACCTCGATCGGAACAATCTCGTCCTTGAAGCGGCCGGAGGAAATCGCCTTGGCAGCCTTCATCTGGGACTCATAGCCGATCTGGTCCTGCATCTCGCGGGTGATGCCGTACTTCTCAGCAACGTTTTCCGCGGTGATGCCCATGTGGTACTGGTTGAATAC
>ERZ1643246.3612-NODE-3612-length-13061-cov-5.391358_pt1 | contig 13061 bp, 17 predicted proteins | sample MGYA00579265_ERZ1643246 | MGnify/ENA primary metagenome ERZ1643246 (study PRJEB29033, sample SAMEA4952261) | chicken gut metagenome | biome: Broiler Chicken; feature: Gastrointestinal Tract; material: Caecum | place: Ireland | collected 2018 | study: Broiler... | reverse complement strand
TTCTCTGTTCGTCGAAGCGACGGGATTCGAACCCACGACCTCTGCGTCCCGAACACCCATATGAATTATTCCTTAATATGAATCTATCGGTAGGAACGTTTCTTAAATGCCTATAAAACAAGGCACTTTGACACTTTAGCTATTCTACATCAAACAAACACAAAATACAATGCCAAATACATTTTGTGGAACTTTTTGTGGAACAACACGGATACTATTACTTTAAAATCTACGTCTGGCAGGTATTTAACTTTGAAATTTTTTAGAAAGGATAAATCATATGAATTATATAGACGATATAATTAAACGTTCCAATTTACATGGAATAACCAGTTTTTTATTAGGTGGAAATGTTAGCATAAATAAGCCAGAAGAATTAGGGCAAAAAATACATTACAATTACTTCTCAATATAATCTCTAAAATTTAATATATTCTCCCTGTCCGCCTTATTTCATAACCAGCGTTCCGCAGGATGCCCGGATCGGCGGTTCCTAGCAGGGCGGCGGGCCGTCCGGGCAAGCGTCTGGTTTCTTGCCTTCATATAAACCTTTGAATTGTTTATCAGCATCAAATTTAAGTCCCCTAGGGAGGGGGCTAGGGGATTTAGGGGTGACGGAATGGTACAGGGAGACTAAAAGGGCCGTCCATAATCGGATAGCCCTTTGCTTTTAATAACAATTATTTCTTTCTTCTAAATTTCCAGACCAGAGCGGAGCCGCCTGCCAGCGTGCTTCCCGCAAGTGATATTATATGACCAAGACTTCCGGGATCGCCGGTCTGCGGGGCGGTCACTTGACCATCCTGCTTCTGATCGGTGCTGGTATCCTCCGGAGCTGTATTTTCGGAATCCGGGGTAGTGTCCTCGTTTGTGACCTGGTCGGCATCTGCCGTCGGTTTTTCCGGTGTCGGAATTGTCTCCTGATCGGAACCATCGTTATCGGTGTCCGGTGTCTCAGGCTCTACCGGCGTGGTCGGCTCTTCCTCGTTCGGGTTCTCAGGATCAGGATTTTCCGGCTGATCGGAGTCGGTGGGTTCTTCCGGCTCGACAGGTGTCTCTGGGTCGGTGGATTCTACCGGTTCCCAGTGGCCTTGTTCCGGTACGTCGACTATCCACTGCTGTTCATAAACGGCAGGCTGATCAACTACCCAAACCTTATCATATACGGCTTCCTGGTCTACTACCCATACCTGCTCGTCGTAGGCTTCGGATACCAGAACCTGCTCATCCCACGCCTCGGAGACAAGTACCTGCTCATCGTAGGCAGGAGTGTCGACTACCCACTGTTCCTCATAAATCGGATTTTCTCCAACCTGGACATTGACAGTGTCCGTTCTGTATGATATACTGCTACCATGGAAAGCTTCATGGGATAACACAGCCTCTTCAAAAGCTGCCTCATCATAAGGAGTTTCTGTATAGTCATACATAATTGCACCACACAGATTGCAAACCTCACAACGATGAGCTTCGTATACAGGCTCAGTGCCTACCTGTACATTTTCGTAGTGACCCTGCTCTTCATGATGAACGGTCTCATAAACTGCATCATGGTGGATGGTATCGTATACGGCTTCATGATGTACGGTCTCGAAATGACCCTTTTCAGGAGATACTTCCTGATCCTCGTAATGTCCCGTTTCCTCAGAAATCAGAACTTTTTCCCAATGTCCTTCTTCTTCTTGGTCAATTACCCATACATATCCCGGTCTTTCTTCCGGATTTTCAGCAGCAGCATTTACAACGCCGAACGTTCCAAACGATAATGTCATGGCCGCCAGCAGTGCGACAACAAGTTTCCTTTTCATTTGTATTCCCTCCATAATTATGTGATTTAACTCATTATGAGTTATATTATAACTCGCTGTGACTTAAAAGTCCATATCTAACTGCGTTTTATAATAAAATCCCCTTGAGGTGATTTATTTGAATTACGCAGAAAGAATACGTGCTTTGAGGCAAGACAATGATTTAACTCAAACACAGCTTGCTGATATGTTAGGCATTGCTCAGACTACGTACTCCCAGTACGAACTCGAAAAACGTCCTTTACCGATAGATTATCTTATTGCCCTGTGTAAATTTTATCATGTGTCAGCCGATTACATTTTAGGCTTTACAAATAAGAAAGAAATCAACAAATAGTCCTCCGCTTTTCGGAGGATTATGTTTTTATATACTATATCTCGATTTGAGATATATGTCAATCTCAAAATGCGATTTATTGTAGAATCCGTTTTGAGGTGATAGGAATGGATTATTTTGAACGGATGCGAGGATTGCGGCAAGACCATGATCTGACTCAGAAGCAGATTGCCGATAAGCTTGGTGTGGCCCAAAATTCATATTGCCAATACGAGTCTGGTCTGCGTTCTATTCCCATTGAAATGCTGATTAAACTGTGCAAATTTTATGACGTTTCGGCGGATTATATGCTGGGGATCTCCAACATAAAAAATCATTACCCGAAGAAATGAAAAAATACAATTACAAAAAATTCCGACGGCGGAAATATCCATGCGCGAAAGGAGTCTATTCAATGAGCAGAAAGAAAAAAGAAATCTTGTCCCCTTTTACTCACGAACAGCTTGAGCAAATCAACGAATATGTTAAAAATGCGTCTAACGAAGAACTTGTGGAACTGATTTACGAAGCGTTAAGTCTTTATCCTTCCCCTGAAAAAGAGGACATAGAAAAGGCTCTGAAAAAATTTATTTTCCATATGAAAAAACGCTGTCAGCTTGAAGAGAAATACAAAAAAGCACTTGCCTGCCGGGATGCCTGGTCAGAATACCGGACTTCCTGTGAGCTTTATCTTTATGCCTGCAAGGTACGCCATGCGTATGCCATTTTTAAAACTGGACAGGAAAAGACAGGCAGTTCTGCATCCTATGATAAGTTTCTGGATTATGAATCCGGCAAAAAGAATTCTGTCATTGACGGTTATTCGGATGCAACAGCCCGGCGTTGCCTGCTTTCGGAAACTGCATCCAAAGCTATAAAACGCCCGGAGCCGCCTGACGTACATTACTCTTCCCTTGATGAAGTTGCCACTGTTGACTATTCTGACAAAGAAGTTTTTTCCCGGATGGAGGGCAATAACCTGAAATATCTTTTGGGGGTCTTACTTCAATACCTGGAGGAGGAAGGGAATGAAAATGCCGCTCCTGCCATTATCAAGATGGCTTTGGGAAAGTATATGGCCTATAGCAGTCACAAGAAAGATGCTGGACTGTTCTCAGCAAAGATAAAGACTCACGAGGAATTGATATCTGCCTGTGAAAATCTTTTCCGGGAAATCAAAGCGCTTCAAGAAGAATGCAGTGCGCTTTCAGCGTTATTTTCCCAAAAAACTTCTTAAAATCCGCCCATTAAAACGGCACCCTACGGGGTGCTTTTTTTGTGCCATTTGTGGGGGATTTCCTTTACACTGATTTTTTTCCCCTGGGTTTGTATCATACAAGTACAACAACCGCGGATGTAAAAAAATAAGAAAGGAATATCGGCCGATATAGCGAGGCTATATCATGAATGAGATCAAATTACAAACTGCATTAAATTATGAAGCAATTAGTGATCGCCTGAAAAAGCTTCGGACAGACGCAGACCTTACACAAGAACAGCTTGCTGATGCGATTCTCTGTACCCGTGGTCTGATCTCCCAGCTTGAGAATAATAAAACCATTTTATCTATTAATACGCTGAGCGGCTACTGCTCCTATTTTCATGTATCGGCAGATTTTATCTTATACGGTAAGACGCCAGTCGCAGAAAACAGCTGTGTCAAAAAGGTGCTTCTTGCCATCGATGAGGCCGTTCGACCTTTTAGAGAGCAGTGGTTAGTATGACTATCCCAAAGTAAGTAATGCTCGCGTGTCATGTGTTTGGGTTGGAAGTATACTATAAGTACAGAAACACACCGGTCAAAAGTGCTGATACAGTACTCCGGCCACGACGTCGAAATGTGGTTTCTATAAATTCATCAGAAAGGAGGAATGATAAATGTCGTCTTTAACAACAAAGGGTTCAATCCCCTTGGAAAATTTCATTAAAGAGACGGTCTATTACCTGAACGCGCTCACGCCGCGCCTACGGTATAAAGACGGAAAACGGCTGGATGAGATTCTGGGGTACGTCTACATCGTGACCAACACGATGACATTCGACCAGATCCGGGTGTTCATTCCTGGCTTAAAGCCTCTTATCGAACCGGACACTTTGATGGAACTCCAGGAAGCTGGCGAACGCCGCTTCGTTGAATTTCACAAAGCTGTTCTGCGGCCGTACTATAATGAACATACTCGTTCTATCGAGGACAGCATCCGCGCAGAATCAGTGCAGTTCGTTGAGGTTGATGGATCTGAAATTCTGTATCAGTAAAAGAAACGGCGGCGGATATCCGCCGCCAGTACAAAACAGATTGGAGGGTAGTTATGACAGACCGATTAGCAGAGTATTGGAACGCATTCATTCGGGGATGCAAAGAACTGTTCCACGGCTCCGGGAATACTTCCACAGGCCGTAAGACAGCCCCGGAAAAAAAGGTGCGCGATCCGAAACCGAGGCCCCAGGCCTCCGATTCCCGCCCGGGCTGGTGGCATAGACAGAACGCGGAATATTTCCGCGATAACTGTCCGAATTATATACAATGGATATTCCCCCAGATTTATGATCTGGAGAAGGCGCTTGGCAGAACACTGGAGCATTTCTTCCAGTCGCACGGCTTGTTTATTGTAGCCGCCCAGTTTCCGGAAGTCCATATCCATTTTATCGCCGTAAAAATTTACGGCTTACGCCCCGAATGGAACGTACACGGGTTGGACTTGCGCCAGGCACTTCTGGACGAACTTCGGCGGGCCATGGTCAATTACGCGGAAACGGAAAAAAGATATGCCCTGTCCGGGATCATCAATGCAGTGATTCTGAACGCCTGGTGGGTGAAGGACAGCCTCTATCTGGAAATTCCGGCATCGGTTTTTTCCATCCAGTATCCGGAACTGGCACGCATTTTGGCCAGCCCTGCGTATTGGAATTTCCGGCAGGCATTAACAAATAGTGACCGCTTTTAACCGGGACTGGCGGGCACTCGGACATCCGGACGCCACCACGCGCGGACGCCGCAGGGCGGAAGGCGCGGGGGCGGCGGCTGGAGGGCAGAGGGGCCGGGGCGGCATGGGGTAGTATTACCCCATGCCGCACAAACACCCTGTCACCACCCCGAAACCCCAGTAAATATGCGGGTTTCCACCCGGAAAAGCTCTGTTCATACCCCCTGCACAATCCGCACACATCCATGGGATTTACGGGGGTGAAAAAAATATAAATGGAGGGAAATGCAATGACTGTAGCAAAAGAATCTTATGAAACCAGCGTTCCGACACCGGAACCGAAAGATGTGGTAACCGCCGCCAGCGAGGTGCTTCCTTTCTCAGCGGCAGAAATCGACGCATATGACTGCGCCAAAGCGGAAATTTCCAAGGGGATGAAAAATATCCGCGATGCCTGCTTTGAGATCGGTCAGCGGCTGTATTACATTGATATGCACCAGCTTTATAAGCTGGATAATTTTACCAGCACTGCCAAGCTGGCTAAAGCGAAGTGGGGAATTATAGAAAAAGATTGTTCTAATTATCTCAACTTCTGCAAGTGCTTTGGCATCATTGACGAAGCAACCCATTCCTGCCGGGGACTCCAGGAACGGTATATGGCTTATAGCGAGTCACAGTTGGAAGAATTGCTCCCGATAGCCCGGAAGTGTCCCGAACGGCTTAACGAGTTTTCGGAAGATATGACGCGAGACCAGATCCGGGCCAAGAAAGGGCTGATCCTTACTAAAAAGAAGAAGCCCAAAAAGGGTACTGCTCCCAAGTCCAAAAAGCTTCCTGCCACAAAACCGGCAAACATCAGGAAAGCGGCGGAAGAATCTGAACCGACAGAAAACGAACCGGCGGAAGTATGCAACCTTCCGGCACCGGCCCAGCCGAAAAGAAAAGCGAAAAAGAGGAGACAGCTTTTAAGAGCAAGCGACTTAGCCGAATTGAACCGGAATTATGAAGAGATCCAGCAGGAAGTCAGACGCTTTTGTGAGGAATACCATACCCGGGACTGTAGATTTTATCTGTTTGTAGAAGTGGAGGAAAACGCATGAAGAATCAGCCCTACGGCCTTTTGGCCGAAGAAAACCCGTTGGAAGAGATCAGGGGAGCAAGCTCCCCGGTCTCCACTTCCCAGCGGCAGACGTATCAGATTACCATCAATAACCCCAAAGAATATGGACTAGATCATCTGACGATCAAGAAAACACTGGTTGAAAATTTCCCTACTCTGCGGTATTTTTGCCTGGCAGATGAAATAGGCGAACAGGGGACACCGCATACACATATCTATGTGTGCTTTAATTCCCGAGTCCGGTTCCGTACTGTCAAGAAGCATTTCCCGGCGGCACATATTGAGCCTGCTATGGGGACAGTCCAGAATAACATTGACTACATACGCAAATCCGGAAAATGGGAAGAATCCGCCAAGGCAGAAACCCGTGTGGAAGGGTCTTTTGAAGCCTGGGGGACACCTCCGAAACAGAAGGGGCACCGTGCCGATATGGAAGATTTATATCAGATGATTATGTCCGGCATGTCTGATGCTGAAATCATAGCAGCAAATAATGATTTTATCTTGCAGGCAGATAAAATTTCCAAGGCCCGTGCCATTATCATGCATGAAAAATATAAGAACACAAGAAGGCTGGACTTGAAGGTCACTTACGTCTGCGGCCCAACCCGTTTAGGGAAAACCCGTGCTGTCCTTGACCGATATGGTGATGGAAATGTCTGCAAGGTCAATACCTATAAGTTGGACCCCTTTCAGTTCTATGAAATGCAGAATGTTCTGTGCTTTGAGGAGTTCCATTCCCAGCTCCCCATCAGCGATATGCTTCAGTATCTGGACGTATATCCGGTGGCATTGCCTTCCCGGTACTCCAATAAGATTGCCTGTTACCACTTTGTATATTTGACTTCGAACGCGGCTTTGGAAGAGCAGTACCTGGAGGTACAGAGAACAAGCCCGGATACATGGAAAGCTTTTCTCCGGCGAATTCATGAAGTTCAGGTGTACCAGGAAGATGGCACAATCATAACGTACGACTCCGTAGAGAAATATCTCCGCCGGCGTGAAGAATTTCATACAGTTCCGCCGGAAGAAGAAAACCCCTTCGGAGAACAGGGAGAATTTACATTTACAGATCAGAAGGAGGATCGCGAATGATGGATGATGAACTGATTGACTTTAGCGTGTGTACGGGTTTCCGCAGGGCCTATGATTATCTTCCTTATACGGCAAACCGCATCAAACGGTTTCTGAGGGAGAATGGCATGGCGCTTGAAAACATCTATCAGGGCTACAAAGCGAACCGGCGGCCCGGATACTGTGAACTTTACCGGATCGTCCGCATGGATACCGGGGAGGTCATAAAAAAATGTGTAAGCCTCGAACAGCTTCGCCGGATGCTTGCTCATATGGATGTCCCCCTGACAGATGAGAAAAGCATGGCCGGGTGTCCGAAAGACACCTCCGGCTGGAATCCAAAGGCAAGGCTCTTTCTGGAAATTGTTAAACATTTAAGCAACTAGGTTAATAACAGGCTGGAAAGGAGGGACGTCACTCTGACAATCCACCGAAGGTATTGTAAGGCGTTGTATAGTACTGTGCCGTAAAGTACTGTTATGTTATCAGGTAGTAAGCGATATGTCAGAAAAGAATTTATCCAAACCATACGGCAGTCAGATGTGATAACACATGAAACAATCAATATTTACAACAGATAAACTGCTGGAAGAATATCCAGATGTACTTAATATCGCTGATATTTGTTCTATTTTTCGTATTAGTCGAAAAACCGCTTCCCAGCTTCTCAAGTCTGGAGCAATCCCATATAGGAAAATTGGACGGCTATATAAAATCAGTAAAGAGGCTGTTATCAATTTTCTTAGAACATATTGAACAAATATTCTGGCATGGTATAATGATACAAATCAAAGTTATATACCTGCCCGTTTTTAAGGAGGTAAAAAAATGACGGGCATATTAAGAATTAAAACCACTTCTTCAGGCCGGAGCTACTTTTATATTAAATTGAGCTATAAGGAGCCTCGTACCCAGAAGTGGAAAAGCAAAGAGTTTTCAACAGGTCTGGAAACTAAAAACAACAAACGAAAGGCAGAGAACCTATTAAGAGAAAAAATTGAAGAATATTCTTACTTGGAAGACCTTCCTGCTGAAAGCACGAATACTTGCAGTCCTGACGTAACGCTGTGCGATTATTTAGATTTATGGTTAAAAGATAAAAAACACGATCTAAAGACATCTACCTACGAAGCATATTTTTATCGGGTATCTTGCATAAAAGAACATTTTAAAAAAGATAACCCCAAATTGATCGACATAACGCCACGGTCAATCGATGCTTATTTCAAGTATTTATTAAAATTTGGAAAGGCAAATAAAAAAACCGGCGAAAGAGAACCTCTGGCCGTTCGCTCTGTCAGAAGTTACAAAAGTATTCTTTACGCTGCGTTTCAGCAGGCTTGTGTGATTGACGCTCTGATAAAAACCAATCCGGTTTCAGGTGTTACTGTACATGGCAAAAAAAACTCTGACTACAGTGAAGATATGCTGTTTCTAACCGAGAAAGAAATCGCTGATCTGCTTCATTTTTTATCCCAAAAGCATCCTCGCCTATTAGGCATTGCCTTTATGGGTGCATATTACGGACTACGCCGTTCTGAAATCTTAGGTCTTAAATGGTCAGCAATTGATTTTAAGGCAAAAAGAATCTCAATTAATCATACGGTTGTACGAGTTAAAACCACAGTTGCATCGGATTGTACGAAAACCGTTTCCGGCCGCCGTCAGCTCAACCTTTTCCCGACAGCCGAACAATGCTTGTTGAAGATAAAAAAAGAACAATCTAAAAATAAAAAATTCTTCAAAACTTCCTACCGCAATACTGAAGGATATGTATTCACCTGGGAAGATGGCAGAACATATGATCCGGACTATATAACAAGTCAGTTCAGTAAAGCGACAAAAGAATTTGGTCGACCAGAAATTACACTGCATAAGTTACGTCATAGCTGCGCTTCTATGCTGATTAACAAAGGCTGGGATATAAAGAAGCTCCAATATTGGCTGGGCCACACAGATACACAGACTACTCTAAATATCTACTCCCATTTTAATCGGGAACGACTTAACACCAGCGTAAACGATTTGGCCGAAATTTCAATGGCTTCTGCTGATCTCTTTGGCAATTAAAAATTTTGTGGAACTTTTTGTGGAACAAACTATAAAAAAGATGGATAGGCTTATGAACAGACAGGCAAGAAAAAACCGGAATCCCTGTAAATAAAGGATTCCGGCATCTTCATCCGTAAGTCGAAGCGACGGGATTCGAACCCACGACCTCTGCGTCCCGAACGCAGCGCTCTACCAAACTGAGCCACGCTTCGATTGCTGCATCTCATCAGCAGATTTAATTATATTCGATACTTTACAAATTGTCAACAAAAATTTTTATCTTTTCATACAAGCCCCGGGAGCGCCAAAAAACACAGTTCCGGGACCACAAACGGCCGCCGATACAATACAGGCCCGGCGCACCTGCGTCCGGGCCTGTCCTCTTTTTGCTCAGCTAATCTGGTACACATCCGCATACTGCAGTCCGAACTGCAGTGCAGCGGCGTGGCTGGAAAAATAAATATCCACATGGCCGTAGGCCGTACCGCGGTCCTGCACCGTATAGACATGACCGTTGATCATCAGCTTGGTGCCAAAGGGCACGCCGGCCATCGCCACCGTAACGCCCTCCTCGGCCCTCACTCCGCTGGCTGTCATCCCGGGATTTGCGGCCCATTTTCCACAGCATATCTCGCAGGAGCAATACGCCGTCAGTTTAAAGTTTCCAAGATATGTACCACCGGAAGTACTCTCCGAGCTGCTCTCCCCGGACATCTCCTGGCTGGGGACTGTCTGACTCTCTCCGCCGGCGCTGTCCTGCTCCACAGCCGGCGTTTCCTCTGCGTACGAGTTTTCCTGCTGCTCCTGCCTGGCCTGCTCAAGCGCTGCCTGGCGTGCCGCTTCCTCCGCAGCTCTCTGTTCTTCCTCCGCGCGTCTCTGCGCCTCGACTTCTTCCTGCTTGGCCTGAACCAGCAGCTGGTTCAGCGTATCTTCCTGGCTTTCGATCTCGGCCAGGAGTGCAGCTTTCTCGCTCTCTGCCCCGTCCAGACCCGCTGTATATTCCTGAATCTGATTATAGGTAGCTTCGTATAATTCCTGAATCTGCTCCTGCTGCTCGGAGCTCTCTTCCTGCAGTCTCCGGATCTCTTCCTGCTCGTCCAGAACCTGCTGTTCCTTCGTCTCTACCTCCTGGCGTGTTTCCTCATCATCCGCCAGCATCTCCCTGTCGTATCTGGTGATCTCGGAAATATTGCTGGCCCGGTTGAGGAAATCCATAAACCCATCTGCGGAGAACAGCATCTCCAGAGCTCCCGTCTGGGAATGCTCATACATATACTGGATGCGGAGGGTCATCGCCTCCATCTGCTCGCTCTCCCGTGTCTTGGCGGAAGCCAGCTCATTCTGTACCTGCGCCAGCTCTGCCTGCTTCTGTGACGCCTGTTCCTGCAGTGTCTGCAGGCCGGCCGTTAAATCGGTTAACTGACGGTTCAGTTCTGACAAATATGCCTCCGATTCGTCTTTCATGGATTCCAGTTCCTGAATCCTGTCTTCTGTACTCTCCAGACTCGCTTCCGTCTGCTGTTTCTTCTGCTGCTGCGCATCGATCTGCTCCTGTGTGGTTGCACCGTAACAGGGAAGTACGTTTGCCGCAAGTAATCCCGCTGCGAGAATCCAGCCGAATCTTTTCTTATTTCTCATCTCTTACACCTCATGTTACCCCTCGCCTCCTCCGGAATTTCTCTCCGGAAAAGACTTGCACCAGCCCTCCTCCCCGTGGGCTGCTCCCCGTGCTTTTTTGATTATAGCACACCTCTCCGGAAAATGAAAGCATTTTTTAACTTTTTGTAACATGCGTGTAATATTTTGTCGCTTTTTCTTATTACTTTCGACTTATTTTTTACAAGATATAGTCTATTTTTTTCTCCAGCTGCACAAGTACTTGTTCTTCAGGACACCATTTGTCATTTTTCCCCATCCCAGAGAAAATCGATCGACACACACCAGTTTCCATCCATTTCGTGTTTTCTCCCTGTTTTCCGCCGGCAGAACCGTCTCCCCCCGCAGATATCTTTCCAGATTCTCGTCGTCCTCTCGGAAGCAGATACATTCTTTCCAGCTTCCCGCGTCCAGGCTCATGGCCAGGGGCTGAGACGGCTCAAACCGTCCCTTCTTCAGCTCTCCCAGATACAGGCCGTTCCTGAGAAAGCGGATTCCCCGGACACTGTCCGGAAGCTCCGGCACCAGATACGCCCGGCCTCCCCGGACTTCTATCCGCTCCCAGTCCGGATTTACGCTTCCGCCGGAGAAAAACTCCTCCAGAAGCTTTCTCTGCTCCCGGTCCGGCTGCTGCCGCTTCTGCATCTTCCATTTTTCAGGTTCCTCTGTTCCGCCCTTCCGCAGCAGTGCCAGAAAATGGCCTTCCCCATCCATTTTGTGCGGCCAGATCCGGATGCAGCGCGCAAGCGCCGCCTGATTGCCTCCCCACTCCGGCCGGCCGGCGGAAAAGCCCTCATATCCCTCCGGTTCCTCCAGCGAAAACTCCGGGAACGTCTGCAGAAGCCAGGCAATGGTCTGTTCATTTTCCTCCGGCGAAAACGTACAGGTGGAATACAGCAGCATTCCTCCCGGGCGCAGCATCCGCACCGCCTCCGTCAGGATACTTCTCTGCTGCGCCGCAAAATACTCCACTCTCTCCTCACTCCAGGCCGACGCCACATCCGGATCCTTCCGGAACATTCCCTCCCCGGAACAGGGCGCGTCCACCAGGATCTTATCAAAAAATCCCGGAAACGCCCCGGCCAGCTGATGCGGTGTCCCGCTGGTGACAAAACAGTTCACAGCTCCTGTAAGCTCCAGATTCCGCAGAAGAGCTCTCGCCCTGGAATTGCTGATATCATTGGCCACCAGAAGTCCCTGTCCCCGCAGGCGCGCTGCCAGCTCCGTCGCCTTTCCGCCCGGGGCCGCGCAGAGATCCAGCACCCGGTCTCCCGGCTCTACCGGGAGGCGGCTGGCCGGCGTCATGGCACTGGGTTCCTGCAGATAATAGATGCCGGCCGCATAATAGGGATGCCTGGCCGGATATACGCCCTCTCCATAAGAAAAACCGTTGGGGATCCAGGGAATCCGTCTGACAGGAAACGGCGCCAGCTTCTCAAACTCCTACGGCGTAATTTTCAGCGTATTCACCCGGAGGCCGAACTGCCTCCGCTGCCGGCAGCTCTCTAAAAAAGCCGGGAACTCCCCGCCCAGCTGTTCCTCCATGCGTTTCAAAAATTTCTCCGGCAAATTCATACCGATTTCCTCCTGCTGTTCTGTCCATGTACGGAGATTATAACAGAAATCCCGGATTTTTACAAAAAGAAAGGGAGCGCCCCTTCCGCAAACTGTAAACCCCCGCGGATCCGGGACGCTCCTCCCCCATAAACCTGCTCCAAAAAAGCGCTTTCTACATGGCCGCTGCAACCTCTTCAGCCATGGCCTGCTCATATTTATCCAGGATAATCGTCTGGATTCTGTCTCTCGTATCAGAATTGATCGGATGAGCAATGTCTCTGTATTCTCCATCCGTGGATTTCCGGCTGGGCATAGCGATGAACATACCCTTTTCACCCTCAATCACCTTGATATCATGCACCACAAACTCATCATCAATCGTGATAGACACTACGGCCTTCATCTTGCCTTCCTTTGCCACTTTGCGGACTCTGACATCTGTAATCTGCATAAAAACTTCCCCTTTCGCCTCATAAACTAGATCGCGTATCTTTCGTTTTTCTCTACGACAATCTTAATTCCATCTTCCCCACAAAAGTAGGAATTTGCCCGGA
>ERZ1643246.3610-NODE-3610-length-13067-cov-6.871350_pt1 | contig 13067 bp, 3 predicted proteins | sample MGYA00579265_ERZ1643246 | MGnify/ENA primary metagenome ERZ1643246 (study PRJEB29033, sample SAMEA4952261) | chicken gut metagenome | biome: Broiler Chicken; feature: Gastrointestinal Tract; material: Caecum | place: Ireland | collected 2018 | study: Broiler... | reverse complement strand
ATACAAATGTATATGCAAGATTAACAGATGGAATAAATTCAGGAGAATATGCAAGTAGTAGTATAAAAGATACAGTAGCCCCAACAGTAAGTATAAGTACAAGTGGATTAACAAGTAATAGTGTAAAATTAACAGTAACAGCCAGTGATGGACAAAGTGGATTAGCAGATAGTGGAAGATACACATATTATTTAAATAATAGCCAAAAAGCAAGTAATAACACAAATAGTTATACTTATACAGGACTAACAGCTAATACAAGTTATACATTAAAAGTAATTGTAAAAGATAAAGCAGGAAAAACAACAGAGAAAAGTACAACTATAAAAACAAGTCAAGAAACAGTATCAGACAGTATAACAAGTGGAAAGACATATACAAGTAATACAACAATATATGATAGTTATAATAATCCAGTAAAAATACCAGCAGGATTTAAGATAGCATCAGATTCAGGAAAGAATGTAACCGAAGGAGTAGTAATAGAAGATGTAAGTGCTGGAGATAGTAATACCAAAGGAAATCAATATGTATGGATACCAATAGGAAAAGTAAAGTATAATACAAGTGGAGCAACAAAGACAATAAACTTTGGAAGATATGAATTTGAAACAAACTCAGCAGGAGTAATGGGACAATCAGCAGATAATTATGCAGAAGTAGTAGAAATAGATGCAGGACATTCATATAATTATATAGAATCAACAAGTGGATCAGGTAACACAATGGCTAAGAACTTAGGAGACTTTATAACAAAAGCAAAAAACGCAGGAGGATATTATATAGGAAGATACGAAGCAGGAAAGGTAAGTGGAAATGAAAATACATTTAATATAAAGAAAGGACAAGAGGTATATAATGAAATAACACAACCAAAAGCAGCAGAATTAGCAAGAAACCTATATAGTAGTAATAATAACTTTGAAAGTGATTTAATAAATAGTTATGCATGGGATACAGCTATAGTATTTATACAGACATTTAGTGGAGATACAGATTATTCACAACAAACAAGATTCCAAACAACACAAACAACAACTGGAAATGCACATGATAGTAATAATAATTATGATGTAAGATGTAATATATATGATATGGTAGGAAATGTGAGAGAATGGAGTACCGAGACTTCTACCAATGGCAGGTTTCATTACATTATTAGAGGAGGCTCTTACGATCATAGCAGTTATTACACGGCATATCGTGACGGCGGCGATATGAGTGTTTTCTATACTGACATCGGATTCAGAAGCATTTTATACTTGTAACCCTGAAAGCTTGCCTGCGATAAACTAGAATAAGCTGGAAATAGGTAAAGGTAGAGCATTAGATGGAGGCATAGGTGCCGAGGGTGTAGAATATGGTATGTAATTTCACACACCATATTCTAACACCCTCACACCCTCCATACATATATCTTTTTGGTATAAATTAAAGCCCCAAGTTAGTGTTATAGTAACTTTGAGGCTTTATTTAATTTATTATTTATATTTCTCCTGAATCTCTTTTATTTCATCATAATGGTTATCAATTATGTCTAAGAAAACAGAACCAATATGAGGGTCAAACTGTGAACCTAGATTTTTCATAATTTCCTCTTTTACAACATCAATAGATAAACTATCTCTGTAAACTCTTCTAGAAGTCATAGCATCAAAAGAATCAGCAACTGCAGCTATTCTTGCAATATATGGAATGTTTTCACCAGATAAGCCTTCTGGATAACCTTTTCCATCATATCTTTCATGGTGATACTTAACAAAAGGTATAATATCTTTAAACATATCCGAATCTCCAATAATATCTACACCTATTTTAGGATGTTTCTTTATCTCGTTATATTCTTCATCTGTAAGCTTACCATTTTTAAGTAAAATAGTATCAGGAATACCAATTTTACCAACATCATGGAAAAGACCACCAATGCGTAAAGTTTCTAACTCTCCATCATCTAGCTTTAAATACTTACCAAGTAAAACAGAAAACTCAGAAACCCTATCAGAATGACCTCTGGTGTAAGAATCTTTAGCCTCAACAGTAGCCCTAATAGTCTGAATAATATCTAAATAAGCCTTTTTAAGCTTCTTATTAGCAGCCTCAAGCTCAACATTCATATCACTAATAGTCTTTCTTTGGTCAATAGCCTTAAGACCAGATTGAATTAACAAAAGAAGTTGGTCAAAGTTATCACTCTTTTCACAATAACCTTGAATATCCAATTGTTTAATAGTATCAAGAGGAGGAGCCAAGTCCTTGTGTCCAGTAAGAAGTAAGATATATAAATCTTTATCAAACTTTCTAATTTCAGCCACAACCTGATCTCCATGAAGAGGAGACATGATAAAATCTAGTAAAAGTAAATCGTAACGAGTCTTTTTAAGTTCTTCTAAAGCATCTAATGGATTAGAAAAAGTAACTAAAGAATAACCATTTCTTTTAAGAACGACTGAAAGAGAATCCAAAATTCCCAAGTCATCATCAATAGCCATAATTTTGTAAGGAGAGGTTACAACCTCTTGCATATATTTTCTCATAAGACCTCCATAAAACTAAATTAATTTATTTTGCTAGGTAAAATAATATTAAAAGTAGTACCTTTACCTACTTGTGATTCAAAAGTAATATCACCTTTAAAATGCCCTTTAATAGTAGAATAAGACATAAATAGTCCAAGACCAGTACCGCTATGACCTTTAGTAGTAATCATTTGAGTAAATAACTTACTTTGAACCTCCTTAGAAATACCACAACCATGGTCAGTAACAGAAATCACAATATTGCTATCTTTCTGGTCAATAACAAGTTCAATCGACTGATTTTGTCTACCATTGTAAGCCTGTATAGCATTAGAAATCAAATTATTAATAACCTGTACTAAACTATTAATATTACCAACCAAAGAAATAGCAGGATTAATTCTGTAATCAATATTTAAAGTAATAAGAGCATTTTTAAGTTCATGTTTCATTAAAATATTAACCCTATTAATCAAATCTTTAATAGTAAACACAACAGGTTTATCATCATTCATATTAACAGCTTGCCCCTTAACAGCAGTAATAACATCAGACATATATGAATCATAAGTTCTAATTTTAGAAATCCACTTACTCATATCATTAGCAATTTCATGATGATCCTCTTTAGTAACCTCAGGGTCATCAATAGACTTATCATACTCTTTAATCAAATCCTCCAAACCATCAGCAGCACCAGCTATAGACATTATAGGGGTTTTTAAGTTATGAGCAATACCACCGACCATTTGTCCGAGAGACGCAAGCCTTTCTCTTTCAATTAAAATATTTTGATTTTTCTCAAGATTTCTCATATCCAAAACATGTTGAGTAATATCTTTAAACAAAAGCAAAATACCAATACACTGTTTATCCTCAAAAATACCACTAATTTCAATATTAAAAAACTTTTCCTCATTTTTCATAGAAGCTTCTAACTTAAAAATCTTTTCAGACTCTTGAGCCTTAAGCATAAAATCTTTAAACTTATCTCTGTTAGAAGAAATAACATCACTAATATTTAAATCAAAGATATATTTACCAATTAACAAATTCCTGTTAGTTTTAAAAGTATGTTCAAAAGGTTTGTTACAATCAGAAACTATATAATCCTGATTCAAAATAATATAAGAATCAGACATCTGGTTAACAACTCTTTTCAAAGCAATAGGAGCAATATTCAAAAAATTATATCTAAGAATAGCAATACCAAATAATATAATAGTAACAATAAAAGAAATAGGAGTAGTATAAATATTACCTTCTAAAATAGTCATACCAATAACATTAACAGCAATAGGAATAATAGTCCCTATAACAATTAATATAGACTGTTTAGATAAGAAAGATGACTTTCTTATTGAAGTAATAAGTAGCATCAAAATATCAACCAAAAACAATCCATAAGTATAAATAGAATGCACCAAAAAATATGGACCAAAAACAGTAGTTGTAGTATTAACAGAATAATCAATGTAGAATAAATGATGAAAATCATTAGTCCATAAAACAATCATAGTTATAGTAGGAACTATAAATAAAAGTAAATACCATTTTTTAAACTCAATATGCTTTTTTATAAAAATATAAGCAATAAAGAAAAGAGCAACAGGTGTAAGGGCAAGAGGTAAATATATAAAATAATCAATATAAATAGCTACATCAAGAGAAATAAAATTAATAGCTAATATTTGTACCATAAGTCCAATACACCAAAACATCATACAAAGCATAGTAAGCTTAAAAGCAGTAACTAATTGGCTACGTTTATTACCACGTTTTCCAATATAATAAAATATAACTAATTCAGCAATAACAGTAATTGCTAAAGCAATAAAATACTCTAAATGCTGCATAAAATCCTCCTCATATATTCTTTTGTAATCTTAGGCCAATAAAAATCAGCTTTATCTAAGAATTTTAAAGTAAATCTATTAGTAATTTTTAAATTAGTTTTATACACTAAATTCTTTTTATTATCTAAATCATTAAGTAAAACACTTACCATATCAGAATCAGAACTCTTAAATAATATTTTATTCAAATGAGCTCTAAAGATACTATCACTCACAATATTAATTTTAATACCTAAATCATCTAAATAATTTATAAAATCTTTAATATATAAATGATTAGAATTATATAAATGTAAAACAGTCATAGGATAAGTGTAATATCTCATGCTAATCACTATAGACTCAGCAATCTTATCAACAGGACTAAACTCTATATAATCATCTAATATAGATACAGGAATCTCCTTTAAAAATAGGAAAGCCTTTAATCTATTTAAGAAAGCATTATCATAATTATTATCCTGAAATTTACCATCAGAATATCTGTTAGTAATATTGCCAATTCTCAAAATCAATCCTTTTAACCTTTTATTTGCAATCTCTTCTAATATAAACTTTTCAGCCTCAAACTTACTTTTAACATATACATTATCAAAAGGTTGATTTATGAAAAGATTATTTTCTCCAAAATACACTGTCTTTTTAGGTATAAAGCTTGAAGGTAATCCCATCATAGTGTTACCAGATACACTAATAGTAGAAGTTTGGAAAAATTCTTTATTAAACTTTTCGCAAAAATTAACTAAATTTTTAACACCAGTAACATTAATTTTTTCAAAAACGCTATAATCACCATAATGTTTAACAATAGCTGCACAATTAACTACACAAGAAACCTCATTACCTAAAAAATCATAAACTTCACTAGAAGTATTAAAATTATCTGCAGAAATATCACCATCAATAACAAATAATCTTTTACCAAATAAATTGCTAAGGTCACTACCAAAATAATATTGGAATTTACGTTTAAGCTTATTTTCAGGAGAAGTACTAGGATCTTTTCTAATTAAGCAATAAATTTTTATATTATCAATTTTCAAAAGCTCTGCTAAAACATGAATACCTAAAAAACCAGTAGCACCAACTAATAGCACATTCTTCAAAATCCTTTGTTTTAGCTTTAATCTTCTAAAAGTAGTATTTTTATTTAGTAAACTATTAATCTTCTTAAAATCATGCTTTTTGTATGTAATAGGTAAAGCCTCTTTTTGCTTATTACATATAAAATCAGCTAAATCAGAAATTGTATTATGTGTAAAAATATCCCCATAATTTATATTAATGTTAATCTTCATAAGTTCAATCTGCATTTTCAGAGCAGTAAGAGAATCCCCACCAATATCAAAGAAATTATCATCAATACTTAAAGTATCAATACCTAATAAACCCTTCCATATATTAAAAATAGAATTCTCTAACTCAGTATTAGGTAAAACAATTTCTTTAGCTTTAATAACAGGTTCAGGCAAAACTTTCCTATCAATCTTTCCATTAGGAGTATATTTAAAATCCTCTAATTGAACTAAGTATGAAGGTATCATATAGTTAGGAAGTTTTTTAGCTAAAGCCTTTTTTAAATTAGCATAAGGAATTCTACCATCAGCTACAAAATATCCACAAAGAACATCTCTTTCATTCACTTTTTTAACAGTAACAATAGCACTTTTTATACCATGATAATTACAAATAGCATTTTCAATTTCACCAAGTTCAATTCTAAGACCATGAACCTTAACTTGGAAATCAGAACGACCAAGGCATACAAGTTCACCATTAGGTAATAATTTAGCTAAATCACCAGTATTATAAATAACCTCACCATGATATGTTATAAACTTATCAGCAGTAATTTCAGGTCTATTTTTATAACCTAAAGTAACACCATCACCACCAATATATAAAGTACCAGGAACTAGAGGTGGAACAAAATTCAAATCATTATCTAATACCAAAACATGAGTATTAGCAAGAGGTGTTCCAATAGTTATATCTTGAGAAAAAGTCAAATCCTTTAATGTAGAACCAACTGTTGTTTCAGTAGGGCCATACATATTAAATATTTGAGTATTAGATACACTTTTAATACTATTTAATAAATCTAAAGGAAATTGTTCTCCAATTAAGGAAACTATTTCTAAATGTTTTAAATATTCTAAATTATCAGTCATAAGTAATTTAAACTTAGAAGGAGTAGTTTGAAGAACCTGAACATTATTCTTTAAACATAACTTATTTAACAAAATAGGGTTGTTTTGTTCTTCATTATTAGCCATAACTACTTTCATACCAATTGATAATGGAAGTAAAGTTTCAAAAACAAATATATCAAAACATATAGTAGTAATACAAACAATAGTCTTATTCTCTAAATTCATCCTATCCTTTGTAGCATATATAAAATTAACTACATTAGACTCCTTAATCATAACACCTTTAGGTTTACCAGTAGAACCAGATGTATAAATCAAATAAGCAATATCATCAGGTGTTTTAGAACTCTCAAACTCTTCATAATCTCCATAAATATTATCATCATCTATTAAAATATAATTAACAGATACACTATCTTTATACTTTTCCTCAGTTAATATCAAAGAAATACCGCTATCTTCAATAATATACTTAACTCTATCCTCTGGATAACTTGGATCAATAGGTAAATATCCAGCACCAGACTTTAATATTGCAAGCATTGAAATAACAATGTTATTAGACCTATCCATTAAAATACCAATAACTTTATTATCTCCAAACTTTCTTAAATAATTAGCAAGTTTATTAACTTTAATCTCAAGTTCCTTGTATGTATACTTTTCATCACCACAAACCAAAGCGATTTTATTTGGAGAAATCTTAACTTGATTTTCAAATAAATCAATAATCCTTAAATCCTTAGGGTAATCCAATTTAGGATAAATATAAGGAACATTAGAAAGCATATTAATTTTAGATATTTGAATATCAGCATTTTTACATACACAATTAACAATATTTAAATAACAATCTAAAAATGTACGCATAAAATCATTGCCAAATAACTTTGTACAATACTCAAGCCTAATATCAAACCCACAATCTGTAGGAGTAACTTCAAGTGAAAAATCAAATTTAGAAGTATTGTTTTTAGGAATAATATAATTAACATCTAATCCATTAAAAGAAAGTTTAGGAATACCACTGCTTTCATATATAAACATAACATCAAATAAAGGATTTCTACTTGAATCTCTAACAATATTTAAATTCTTAACTAACTCATCAAAAGGATAAGACTGATGAGAAAAAGCATTTAAACAATTATTTTTAACAAGTAAAGCAAAATCAGAAAACTTATTAGTAGACTGAATATTTTGCTTAAGAGGAATAGTATTTACAAACATACCAATTACATTAGCAAAATCAGAATTATCCCTTCCATATGTAGGAGTACCTATAATAATATCATTTTGCATAGTGTATTTATAAAGTAAAATGTAATAGCATGAAAGTAAAAACATAAAAGGAGTAATGTTAAGCTTATTACATATATTTGTAATAAAAGGTAAATTATCTAGTTTTGCAAAAATACTATTACCCTCAAAAGAACGTTTATTAGAACGCTCAAACTCAGTAGGCATATTTAACAATGAAATATTATCACTAAAAGTAGAAAGCCAAAACTTTTTATCCTCTTCATTTATATTTTCAGATAAAGCATAATCTATATAATCAAACTCAGGTTTATTAATAGAAAAACCATTATATAAATTAGAAAGTTCATCTGCAAATATCTTAATAGAAGCACCATCACAAATAATGTGATGAACATCAATATTAAGCACATATTTATCATCATAATGATTTAGCTCAATATGAGCCAAAGGAGCTTTTGATAAATCAAATGCCTTTACAAAATCATCATTTTTATAATCAACTACATTCAAATGAAAATCAATGCTATCAACTAATTTTTGTACAACATCACCATTTTCAATAACAAAATAAGTTTTAAAAACATCATGAGTATTTAAAATCCTATTCAAAGCACTTTCTAACCTAGATATATCAGGCTTTTTAGAAAACTCTATGCTAAAAGGAGTATTATATGCCAAGCTATCTTGGTTCATATTAGCCGTGTAGAAAATCGTACGCTCAGAAGAAGAAACAGGATAATATTCGCAAACTTTACGCTTCTTAACATCGCACTTTTCTACTTTAGATAAAGTCTCTAAATATTTAGCAAGCTCTATAATATTAGGATGATTATATACATCTTGAATAGTAACTTTAAAGCACATTTTACTATAAATCTCAGAAACCAACCTAATAATGCTAAGAGAATCAGCACCTAAATCAAAAAAGTTAGTAGAAGCACTTAAATCCTCTATATTAAAAATATTACATAAAATTTCTTTTAGTTTAAGCTCAGTATCAGTAGAACAAGGAATAAACTTATCACTAGTAACAACAATATCAGGAAGACCTTTTAAATCTACTTTACCATTTCTAGTAATAGGGAACTCATCTAAAAACATAATGTGAGAAGGAACCATATACTTAGGTAAAGACTTACCTAAAGCACTTTTTACATCATCTTCAGAAATAGTTTTACTAGAAATAATGTAAGAGCAAATATTATCCTTGCCACTAATATTTTTAATAACAGTAACAGCATTTTTAATGTAGTCACCTAACTTCATAATCTTACTTGTAATCTCATCAAGTTCAATACGTAAGCCATGAAGCTTAATCTGGTTATCTTTTCTACCTAAATAAATAAGTTCACCGCTTTTGCTAGATAAATAACCTAAATCACCAGTGTGATAAACACCATTAAACTTAAACTTATTAAAATAGCCAATACCAACAGAATCACCCTTAACAACAATCTCACCAGGATAATTAGGAGGTAATAAATTGCCATCATTGTTCATAATAAATAATTTAGTATTAAGATATGGTCTACCAATATTAATATCATCAGAAGCAATACACTTGTTAGAAATGCAGCAAGTACATTCAGAAGGACCATAACCATTTGAAATGTGAGCATTAGTATACTGCTTAAGCTTTTTGTATAAGCTAGACTTAAAAACCTCTCCACCCAATTGAATAACCTTAACATTTCTTAAACAATCAGGATAATCTAAAAGTAAACCAATTTTAGAAGGAGTACTAACAATAAAATCAACATTATACTTTTCAATAAGTTTACTAGTGAAAATAGGAATCTTTTGTTCCTCTTCATCAGCCAAGATAACAGTTTTACCATCAAGTAAAGAAACAAAATTCTCAACAATAAACATATCAAAAGAAACCGCACTAGTACTTAAAAAATTCTCACAATTAGAAGTATTAAGCAATTTTTTAAAACTATTTACTAAATTAATAACACTAAGCCTTCTAAGTTCTACACCTTTAGGAGTGCCAGTAGAACCAGAAGTATAAATAACGCAAAAACGATTCTCATTAGAAACATTTATATTAGGCAAAACACTTGAACAATCTTTGCATACATCTAAATTAATACAAGAATAATTTAAATAAAGGTCAGTTAAAACAAACTTAGAATTAGTATTATTAAGCATAAACAAAACTCTATCCATAGGAAGAGAAGGGTCAATCAACATATATGATGCCCCAGACTTTAAAATACCCAAAATAGATATTTGTAAATTAAAACCCCTTCTAAACATAACGCCAATAACATCATCAGAAGAAACATTTTGGCTAATTAAAAAATTGGCAAGCTTATTAGACTCTTCATCAAGAGCCTTATATGACATAATCTTATCCTTAAAAATAACAGCAGGTTTGTTAGGATAAAGCTTTACTTGTTTTTCAAAAATATCAATTAAAGACATATTCTTATCATAAGAAAAATCTGTATTATTGAAACTATCAATTAAATAAATATCATCATCATTAACAATAGCCATATCTTTAATATATGGATTAGACAAAGCAGATTTAGCCATATTAATAATTCTACTATGTAAAAGGTCTATATCATTTTCACTAAACTTATCAGTTTGAAAATAATAGTAAATATTAGACTTATCAGTATCATCCATATCATAAAAATGAGCTTCAATAGACTCAGCAATATTAGAAATAGGGAACCACTCAGTCTCATAATCAACATTAATAGACTTTCTGTTATCTCTAGCATTTTGATAAGAAAGCACAAAATCATATAAATTCTCATTTATACTATATTTATCTTTAATATTTTTTAATAATTTCATATATGGATATTTTTGGTGTCTGAAGATAGAGGTTTGCTTTAATGAAACCTGATCTAAGAAATCAATAAAATTAATGTTAGAATCAATATTAATTTTAAATGGGACGGTACTTACAAACATACCAGAAGTATTTTTTTCTTTAAAATTGCTTCTATTTAAAACCGGAGTACCTAATATAGCAGAAGATGTATTGTTAATCTTCGCTAGATAAATAGAAAAAATTGCCATAAAAAATGTGTAAATAGAACATTTGTGATTTTTGCAAAAATTTCTTATAGTGTCGTAAAACACATCGTCAAAGGAACATATTTTCCTAGAAGCATTAGAACTGGTACTTTGACTACCTTTGTATATATATGTAAGCTCTGGAAAGCTTTTAAAATCATTAGTCCAAAAATCTTTATCCTTTACATACCTTTCACTTTTTTCATACTCTTCGCAAGATGCAATGTATGTAGAATATGATGGATAAGGAGTAAAAGTCTCAAAAGAACTATTATTAATACTTAAAAGCTTTGAGTAAATATCTGTTATTTCAGAAATAAATAAGCTTAAACTCCAAGCATCTGCAATTAAATGGTGAAAAACAGTTATAACTCCGACCCCTACCATCATTCAATCTAAAAAGAATAAACTTAAATAGATTAGAATTAAAAATTTTAAGGGGTTTTGATACAACCTCTGTAGTAACGTTATTTAGTTCGTCAATACTATCTACAGAGATTAAATCCAATTTAAAAGGTGTATATTCAGTTAGTCTTTGAATCGGCTTTCCATCTTTTAAATCAAAATGATAACGAATCACTTCGTTATTCATAACATAAATATTAGTGGCCTTTTCCAAAAGAGAAAAATCAACTTTGTCTTTAATAAATAAATAACCACCTATAGTATTTATATTACTGCCGCTATAAAACATTTCAGAGTTCCAAACATTTTCCTGCTGATCTGTGAGTCTAAAAAACTTTTCCATATTCAACATCCTCTCAAATGAGTTCGCTAAATATATTATACACAAAAAATCGAAAAAAGCAACAATTTGTCAAAAAAGTTTTTAATTTCAACCAAAGGGGACGGGCCTTTTTGGTTGAAATTATTTTTAAAAAAACGCTATAAGTATATATATATCAACACTTATAGACATGTTAATAAATAAAAATATTGAAAATAAAAAATTAAAGCATTTTATAATTATATTATTTTAATAAATGAAAAATTATGTTACTTCAACCAAAAAGGCCCGTCCCCTTTGGTTGATTACTATTGAAAAAATTAATTTTTTAGTATATTATTATATTAAATTATATAAATAGTATATATTTAATTAAGGAGAAAAGATATATGAAAAATAAGAATATTGAAAATGCTAAAAGTGCTGAGAATACTAAAAGTACTAAAGAAAATGAAATGATTTCTTTAATTCCTAAAATGAATAATTACAGAGAAATATTAGAATATGCTAAAAAAAATTATTCAAATAATATAGCATATAAGTATAAGAAGAATCCAGAAGAGAAACCAGCAAAATATGTTGAAAAAACATATAATGAAACTATTAAAGATGTTAAGGCTTTAGCTACTGCTTTACTTAAAAGAGGTTTGGCTAATAAAAGAGTTGCTTTAATTGGTGAGAATAGATATGAATGGTGTGTTAGCTATTTAGCAGTGACTTGTGGAGGTATGATAATAGCTCCTTTAGATAAGACTCTTCCAGATAAAGAAATTACTGAACTTATTAAGAGAAGTGAAGTAGATGCAGTTATTTTTGAGAAGAAACATGAAGATTTGTTTAAAAAACTTAAAGCTGATGAAAAAATAAAATTAAGTACTTTAATTTGTATAGATAATAATAGAAATGAAGACAAAAAAGATAATGAAAAAGATGATGAATATGAAAAATCTAATGAATCTGATGAAGCTAACAAAGATATAATTAGTTTTTCTAGTCTTTTAGCAGAAGGTGAAAAGTTAATTAAAGAAAAAAGTAAATTATATGATAATGTTGAAATAGATAGCAATGGTATGTCTATAATGTTATTTACTTCTGGAACAACTAGTGCTGCTAAAATTGTAATGCTATCACAAAATAATGTATGTTCAAATATGTATGCATATCAAACTCATTTTAAAATTAGGCAAGATGATACTTTACTTTCTTTTCTTCCAATACATCATACTTTTGAATGTAGCATTACTATTTTATATGGCTTTTATAGTGGGGCAACTATTGCTTTTTGCGATGGATTAAGATATATACAGGCTAATTTAAAAGAGTATGAAGTTTCAATCTTTGTTGCTGTACCTTTAGTTTTGGAGACAATGTATAAGAAAATTGTTAAGGCAATAGCTGACCAAGGTAAAACAGGATTAATTAATACAATGACTAAGATTTCAAATGGTCTTTTAAAATTACATATTGATATTAGAAAAAAAGTTTTTAAGCAAATATTAGATAATTTTGGCGG
>ERZ1643246.3609-NODE-3609-length-13067-cov-13.898401_pt1 | contig 13067 bp, 10 predicted proteins | sample MGYA00579265_ERZ1643246 | MGnify/ENA primary metagenome ERZ1643246 (study PRJEB29033, sample SAMEA4952261) | chicken gut metagenome | biome: Broiler Chicken; feature: Gastrointestinal Tract; material: Caecum | place: Ireland | collected 2018 | study: Broiler... | reverse complement strand
GCATCATAAAAATCCCGCAGTTCGGCTTCGGTGGAGGGCGTCAGGGCCCGCAGCTGGATGCGCTCTTTTTCCTCCGGCGACCAAATTACGCTGAACCCCCGGGCAATGTGTTCCGGATGATAGGCCAAAAATTCCGTCTTTCCCAGCTGCCCCCGTATCAGCCGGAATCCTTCCAACTCCCCATAAGCCAGTTCATTTCCCAGTATGACTTCCAGGGGCATGGGTTTCTTGAAAATTCCCTTTTGCGTCAGAACTACGTCAATGCTCATCTGGAAAACTCCTTTTCCCAAAATTCAAAATTGCCGAAAGCCTATCCTAAAGACTTTCGGCAATTCTATGCAAAGAAATTATCCCTTCATGGTGCGCACCAGCACTGCCTTCTGTGCATGGAGCCGGTTCTCCGCTTCGTCAAAGATTTCTGCCGCGTGGGCCTCAAAGACATCGGCGGTGATTTCCTCGCCCCGGTGGGCGGGCAGACAGTGAAGCACCAAAGCGTCGGGCTTGGCCTTGGCCATGAGTTCCGCGTTGACCTGATAGCCGGCAAAGGCGGCCTCCCGGGCAGCCCGCTCCTCTTCCTGGCCCATGGAAGTCCACACGTCGGTAATCACCACATCCGCATCCACAGCGGCCTCCAAAGGCTTATCGGTCATGCGGAATTTATCGCCGTACTCCGCCGCAAAATCCAGAATCACCTGGGGCGGCCGGTATCCCTCGGGGCAGGCTACAGAAACTTCCATGCCGGTTTTCAGGCAGCCCACAATCAAGGAATTCATCATGTTGTTGCCGTCGCCGATAAAGCACATCCGCAGGCCTTCCAGACTGCCGCGATACTCCCGGATGGTCATCAGGTCGGCGAGAATCTGGCAGGGGTGGGCAAAGTCCGTCAGGCCGTTGATAACCGGGATGGAGCCGTACTCCGCCAGGGCGTCCACCTCTTTCTGGGCAAAGGTGCGGATCATAATGCCGTCCAGATACCGGGAAAGCACCCGGGCGGTGTCCTGCACCGGCTCGCCCCGGCCAATCTGCAAATCCCGGGAAGAGAGGAACAGGGCATGGCCTCCCAGCTGATACATCCCCGTCTCAAAGGAAACCCGGGTGCGGGTGGAGGACTTTTCAAAGATCATGCCCAGGGTCTTCCCCTTGAGATAGTGGTGCTCAATACCGTGCTTCTGTTCATACTTCAGCTGATCCGCCAGATTCAGCAGGTCAATGATCTCCTCCTTGGTGAGATCCAGCAGCTTCAAAAGATGTTTCATCAGGATAACCTCCCTTTTATTTTTGCATTTTTATCATGATAGTGCCAATGGGAATTTTCTCAACTTTGGGGTTTACTGCTTTTGCAGCGCCGCTTTCAGCTTTTCCAGCCCTTCGTCGATCTCCTCTTTGGTGATGACCAAAGGCGGCAGGAACCGCAGGGCCCCATGGGCGGTAAGAATCAGCAGGCCCTCTGCCAGGCAGGCATTGGCCACGTCCCCGGCGGTCTTTCCCAAAGAGGGGGAAACATCTGCGCCGTTCATCAAGCCCAGGCCCCGGACATTCTCCACCCCGGGAATAGCCGCCAGCTTCTCCCGGAAATAGGCCCCGTTTTCCTCCACCTTCTGCAAAAATGCCGGGTCATTGACCCGCCGGAGAACCTCCAAGGCCCCGGCGCACACTACCGGGTTGCCGCCAAAGGTGGAGCCGTGCATGCCGCCGTTCAGCACATCTGCCAGGGCTTCACTGCACAGGCAGGCCCCGATGGGCAGGCCGCCGCCCAAGCCCTTAGCGCTGGTAACCACGTCAGGCTGAATGCCGAAATGCTGGTAGGAATAGAATTTTCCCGTGCGGCCCACGCCGGTCTGGACTTCGTCCACCATGAGCAGGACATTTTTCCGGGTACACAGCTCCCGCAGGCCCTTGACATAATCGTCCTCCAGCAGGAACATGCCGCCTTCTCCCTGAACCAGCTCCACAAACACCGCGCAGGTGTCTTCGGTTACGGCTCTTTCAGCGGCCATCAAATCGTTGGCCGGCACATAGTCAAAGCCCTCGGTAAAGGGGAAGAACCACCGATGGAACTCCTCCTGGCCGGTAGCGGCCAAGGTGGTCACGGTGCGGCCATGGAAGGAGTTCACCAGGGTCACCACCCGGTTTTTCCTGGGGGATTGGGCCATGCCCCACTTCCGGGCCAGCTTGATAGCGCACTCATTGGCCTCGGCTCCGGAATTGCCGAAAAACACCTTGGACATTCCGGAGGCCTGGCAAAGCGATTCTGCCAGCTGGGTCTGCACGGGGCTGTAATACAGGTTGGAAATGTGCTGGAGAGTTCCCGCCTGTTCCGACACGGCCTTTACCCATCCTGCATCGCACCAGCCCAGGGAGTTAACGCCGATACCGCTGGCAAAATCCAAGTACTCCTTCCCTTCCGTATCCCAGGCGCGCACGCCCTTGCCTTTGACCAAAGCTGCCGGGAAACGGCCATAGGTGTGCATCATATTGGCCTGTTCCTGCTGTTTTACTTCCTGAAAACCCATTGCCAAAACCTCCCGTCAATACAGCATGGTACCAATGCCCTCATCGGAGAACAGCTCAATCAGAATGGAGTGGGGAATGCGCCCGTCGATAATATGGGCACGCTCTACTCCCTGGCGTACCGCCTCGACACAGCAGTCAATTTTGGGGATCATGCCCCCGCTGATAATGCCCTGCCGCTGAAGCCGGGGCACATCGCTGACATTGACCACCGGAATTACGCTGCTCTCGTCCTCCCGGTCCCGGAGCAGTCCCCGGACGTCGGTCATGAGGATGAGCTTCAGCGCTCCCAGCTTGGCGGCGATTTGAGCGGCGGCCACATCGGCGTTGACGTTATAGACTTCCCCGTGATAGCCGCCGGCCACGGTGGCCACCACCGGGATATAACCGGCCCGGGTGACGTTTTCGATGACAGCCGTGTTGACTTCCCGAATCTCACCCACCAGGCCCAGATCCTCTTCTCCGGAAACCAGCTTATCCGCCATAAGCATGCCGCCGTCTAGGCCGCACAGGCCCACTGCCTTGCCGCTCTGCTGCTCCAGGTGCTGCACCAGCTGCTTGTTCACCTTGCCCGCCAGCACCTGCTGCACAATGTCCATGGTCTCCTGGTCGGTGTAGCGCATTCCCTTGACGAACCGGCTCTCCTTGCCGATTTTTTTCAGCATCGCGCTGATTTCCGGCCCGCCGCCGTGAACCAGCACCACGTTGATGCCCACCAGCTGCATGAGGACAATATCGCTCATCACGGCGTTTTTCAGCTCTTCGTTGACCATGGCGTTGCCGCCATACTTGACCACAATGGTTTTTCCTGCGTATTTTTGAATATAGGGCAGGGCCTGCACCAAGATTTGCGCCCTATCCCGATCTGCTATCTGCATGTCAGTTCCTTCCCTTTCCTCGTGTTGTGGCGTTTGCTCTTTTCTCAGGTGCGGTAATCCCCGTTGATGCGCACATACTCATAGGTCAAATCGCAGCCATACGCCTCGGCGTGGCCTTCCCCGTCGTGGAGCACCACGATAATATCCACTTCATTCTCCAACAGCACCTTTTTGGCTACATCCTCGTCAAAGGGGATGCCCGCGCCGTCTTTGCACACATCCACTGTGCCGGCCTTGGAGGCAAAGCTCACATCCACTTTGGTGACGTCCACTTCCGCCCCGGAATAACCGATGGCGCACAGCACCCGGCCCCAGTTGGCGTCTGCGCCGAACATAGCGGCCTTTACCAGGCTGGAGCAGATCACCGCTTTGGCGATGACCCGGGCGGTCTCCTCGTCCTTGGCGCCGGTGAGCTTGCACACCAGCAGCCGGCTGGCGCCCTCGCCGTCGGCGGCAATCATCCGGGCCAGCTGGATGCACATGGCTTCCAAAGCCTCGTAAAACAGGCCGTAGTCCTCGTTCTCGCTGTCGATAAGCGTGTTCCCCGCCATGCCGTTGGCCATGAGGGTCATGGTATCGTTGGTGGAGGTGTCCCCGTCAATGCTCACCATGTTAAAGCTCTTATCGGCGGCGGCCTGGAGGGCCTTCTGGACCATGGGGGCAGAGATGGCCGCATCGGTGGTCAGGAAGCAGAGCATGGTGCCCATGTTGGGGTGAATCATGCCGCTGCCCTTGGCGATGCCGCCAATATGCACTTTTTTGCCGTCCAGCTCCAATTCCACTGCCACTTCTTTTTTCACCGTATCCGTGGTCATAATGGCCATAGCGGCAGCTTCACTGCCAAAACGGTTGAGCTCTTTTGCAGCCTCGGGCACGCCCTCTTCAATGGGCTCGATGGGGAGAATCTCTCCAATCACGCCGGTAGAGGCCACAATTACATCCGAGGGGTCCAACCCCAGGGCCTGTCCGGTAATCTCGCACATCCGCCAGGCCTTTTCCTCGCCGTCGGCATTGCAGGTGTTGGCGTTGCCGCTGTTGCACACCACTGCCTGAGCGATGCCGTTCTGCAAATTGCGCTTTGTCACCAGGATAGGCGCTCCCTTGACCTTATTGAGGGTATAGACCCCGGCGGCCGCACAGGGCTTTTCACTGAAAATCAGGGCCAAATCCGCCTTGGATTTATTGCGCCGGATGCCGCAGTGGACACCGGACGCGGTGAAACCCTGTGCGGCGGTAACGCCGCCTTCGATAAATGTATATGCCATTATCATGAACCTCCTAACATTCCCGGAAAAACCGGCCTGAAAATCACAATGGGCGGAATCCTCACCCGCACAGGCAACGCCGAAAATCGCCGAGTCTTTGGCTTTCTGCCTCTTGGGGCTCGCGTTGCCTTCGGCAGCTCTTGCCGCTGCGTGGAAAGAAATGGATTTTGGCTTCCTTTCCACAGGAAGAATACGCTTTTCTGTCCTCGCGCCGCCTTTGGCGGCTCTTGGGGTTGAGTGGGAATTTTATTTTCTAAACTCGCTTACGCTTCGTTTTCATGAGGGCGCCGCCCTCATACTCCCGCCAAAGGAACTAAGTTCCTTTGGAATCCGTATATTCGCGGGGACACAACTTCAAATTTTCACGCCGCTTCCCCGCCGCTCCGCGCCATATTTTTTGCCTTGTGTTTTTCTATATTTCTTCCAGCCTTTTCAGCATTTCCTCTGCCTGAGCTTTCACATTGTCCGGGGCCGGGCCGCCGTATACTGTGCGGCCGTTAACGCACTTTTCCAGAGAAATCGCGCCGTATACGCCCTCGTCAAATTCCGGGCAGGCTTTCTGATACTCTTCCAGCGGCAGGCTCTCCAGGGTCTCGCCCAGTTCAATGCATCTGGCCACCAGTTCCCCGGTAATCCGGTAAGCATCCCGGAAGGGCAGGCCCTTTTTCTCCACCAGATAGTCGGCGCAGTCAGTGGCGTTGATAAAGCCCTTGGCCGCTGCCGCCCGCATATTGTCCGTGAGCACCCGCATAGTGTCCACCATGGGGATAAAGGCCGTCAGGCACAGCTTCAAGGTATCCACCGCGTCAAAAATAGCCTCTTTGTCCTCCTGCATATCCTTGTTGTAGGCAAGGGGCAACCCCTTCATCATGGTGAGCAGGGTCATCAGGTCGCCAAACACGCGGCCGCTCTTGCCCCGTACCAGCTCGGCAATGTCGGGATTCTTCTTCTGGGGCATAATGCTGGAGCCGGTGGAAAATGCATCGTCCAGCTCTACAAACTTAAACTCCCAGGAGCACCACAGGATAATCTCCTCGGAGAACCGGGACAGGTGTACCATGGCGATGGACACCGCCGACGCCAGCTCCATGCAGAAATCCCGGTCGGAAACCCCGTCCAGGCTGTTGCGGCTCACCTGGGAAAAACCCAACAGCTCCGCCGTCATCTGCCGGTTCAGAGGATAGGTGGTTCCCGCCAGAGCGCCGGAACCCAGGGGCATTACGTCCATGCGCTTCACCGCGTCCTGCAGGCGGCCCATATCCCGGAGAAACATCTCCCCATAGGCCAGCAGATGGTGGCCGAAGGTAATGGGCTGGGCCCGCTGGAGATGGGTATAGCCGGGCATAATGGCCCCGCTGTATTCCCCGGCCTTTTTGGCCAGCACTGTGCACAGCTCTTTCAGCTGGGACAGCAGGCCGGCGGCCTCCTTTTTCAGAGTCATGCGCACATCCAGGGCTACCTGATCGTTGCGGCTCCGGGCAGTGTGCAGCCGCTTGCCGGTGCTGCCCAGACGCTGGGTCAGCTCGCCCTCCACAAAGGTGTGGATATCCTCGGCGTTGGGGTCGATGGGCAGGGTGCCATCGGTGATCTCCTGGCTGATTTTTTCCAGCTCCGCGCAGAGTTTCTCGGATTCTTCTTTATCGATAATGCCGCAGGCCCCCAGCATGGTGGCGTGGGCAATGCTCCCCTGAATGTCCTCCTGATACATACGGCTGTCAAAGGAAATCGAGGAGTTAAAATCATTGGTCTTGGGGTCAAGCTCCTTGTGAAAGCGTCCGGCCCATAATTTCACGTCAATTCCTCCAAACTTGATGGGATTCTGCGGCCCCGCAGCCTGGGGGCCTACTCTTCAAAAAGAATGCCAAACCCCGCATACCCTCCCCGAAGGGGGACTATGCGGGGAAAATTTCATGGCAATGCAGGGTTACAGCTTACTTTTCCATCTTCTGGCGCTTCATCGCCTGCACCTTGATGGGCAGGCCGAACAGGTTGATAAAGCCCTCGGAATCCTTCTGGTTGTAAACCTCGTCCTCGTCGAAGGTGGCGATGTCCTCGTCATACAGAGAATAGGGAGAGGAAACGCCGGCATCGATAATATTGCCCTTATACAGTTTCAGCTTCACATCGCCGGTAACGGTCTCCTGGGTGCTGTCCACAAAAGCAGACAGGGCCTCCCGCAGGGGGGTGTACCACTGGCCGAAGTACACCAGGTCGGCGAACTTCAGAGCCACATGCTGCTTAAAGTGAGCGGTATCCCGATCCAAGCAAATTTCTTCCAGCTTGTTGTGGGCGTGATACAGGATGGTACCACCGGGAGTCTCGTACACGCCGCGGCTCTTCATGCCCACCAGGCGGTTTTCCACCATATCGGCGATACCCACGCCGTTGCGGCCGCCCAGCTCGTTGAGCTTCTCAATCATCTCCACAGCGCCCAGCTCTTGGCCGTTGAGAGCGGTGGGGATGCCCTTTTCAAAGTGCAGGGTGATGTATTCGGGCTGATCGGGAGCCTGTTCCGGGGAAACGCCCAGCTCCAGGAAGCTGGGATCGTCATACTTGGGCTCGTTGCTGGGGTCCTCCAAATCCAGACCCTCGTGGGACAGGTGCCACAGGTTCTTGTCCTTGGAATAGTTGGTTTCCCGGGTAATTTTCAGGGGGATGTTGTGGGCCTCGGCGTACTCGATTTCCTCTTCTCTGGACTTCAAGTCCCAGATCCGCCAGGGAGCGATAATCTTCATCTCCGGGGCAAAGGCCTTGATGGCCAGCTCAAAACGCACCTGGTCGTTGCCCTTGCCGGTGCAGCCGTGGCAGATAGCGTCGGCGCCCTCAGCCTTGGCGATCTCCACAATGCGCTTGGCGATAATGGGCCGGGCAAAGGAGGTGCCCAGCAGGTACTTATTCTCATACACAGCCCCGGCCTTCACGGTGGGGTACACATATTCCTCGATAAATTCCTTCTTCAGGTCCTCGATGTACAGCTTGGAAGCGCCGGTCTTCTTGGCCTTTTCCTCCAGGCCGGTGAGCTCGCTGCCCTGGCCCACGTCGGCGGAAACTGCGATAACCTCGCAGTTGTCGTAGTTTTCCTTGAGCCACGGGATGATGATGGAGGTATCCAGTCCGCCGGAATAGGCCAGGACTACCTTTTTGATCTTGTTGTCAGCCATTGTATAAATCCTCCTGTTTCCTGTATCAATATCGTTGTATATCGAACCCTCTGCGGCCCGCCGCAGAGGGACTTGTGGCCGGGGATGCCGGTATGCGATTTATTATACACCGTTTATACAGGAAATCAAGTGTTTTCTGTATAAATATTCAACTTATCCCATCTGCACAATTCCTTTTTTCGATTGACTTGAAATCCATGCAATTTTCACCCGTGCGCACCCATCCTTTTTTGGACTTATCAGGAGGAAAGCTGTTTCCTATTTTAATACACTTTTTGAAAAGGCCGGTTTGCCTTGACTTTTTTCCCCCACAGGCTTACAATAAGTAGGCCTGCAAAAGATCCATTTTTCTGTATAACCATACAGGAGCAAGGAGGGTTTTTCGTGCATCATTTTTTAAAACGGACTTGGGCGGACATCAATATGGACGCCATCGATCATAACTTCCGGGCCATCCGGAACGCCCTGAAACCCGGGGTGAAAATGTGCTGCGTGGTTAAGGCCGACGCCTACGGCCACGGGGCGCCCATGGTAGCCCGGGAATACCAGCGCCTGGGTGCGGACTGGTTTGCGGTCTCCAATTTGGAGGAAGCTATCCAGCTGCGCCGGTGCGCCATCACCCGGCCCATTTTGATTTTGGGCTACACCCCGCCTCAAAACGCGGAGGAGCTTTCCGAGCTGAACATCTCCCAGACCGTCCTCTCCCTGGACTACGCCCGGCAGCTTTCCCGGTATGCCCAAGAGGCCAACGTCACCGTGAATATCCACCTGAAAGTGGACACGGGCATGAGCCGTATCGGCTTCTTATATCAGAATCCGGAACGGGACGGGGCTTCCCTGGACGAAATGGAAAACGCCGCCCGGCTGCCCGGTCTGGCTCCGGAGGGCATCTTCACCCACTTCGCCGTGTCTGATGACGGCGACCAGGGGGAGAACTTCACCCTGGCCCAATACGACTGTTTCCGCAAGGCTGTAGAGGCCATGGAGGCCCGGGGACTGCACTTTGCGGTGCGCCACTGCGCCAACAGCGGTGCAGTGCTGGACTATCCGGAATTACAGCTGGATATGGTGCGTCCTGGCATCATCCTCTATGGCATGGAGCCGTCGGAGAGCATCCGCCATCCCCTGGATTTGCAGCCGGCTATGGAGCTGAAAACCGTCATTTCCCAGAAGAAAGAAATCCCCGCCGGGGCTACGGTGAGCTACGGCCGCACCTTTACCGCCTCTCAGGGCACGGTAGTAGCTACGGTGCCCATCGGCTATGCGGACGGGTATCCCCGGCATTTCTCGGGGAAGGCGCAGATGCTGGTGCGGGGAAAACGCGCGCCCATTATCGGCCGTGTGTGCATGGACCAGCTGATGCTGGATGTAACGGACATCCCCGGCGTGGAGGAAGGGGACGTGGTGACGGTCTTTGGCCGGGACGGCGAGGCCTTTTTGCCGGTGGATGAACTGGCAGCCCTCAACGATACCATCCACTATGAAATGGTGTGTCTGGTGGGCAAGCGGGTGCCCCGGATTTACTGGAAGCACGGCAAGCAAATCGGGGAATTGAACTACATCTGCCCGGCGGAATAATCGGTACAATCATTGGAAAGAGGAGCTGATACCCTTGCCTTTTCACCAACGATTGCGCCAACTGCTGGACGAAAACGAGATCACCCAGAAAAAGCTGGCCGCTGACCTGCACATCGCCGCCTCCACTGTGGGAAGCTATGTGCAGGGGGTGCGGGAACCGGATTTTTCTATCCTGCTGCGAATGGCAGATTACTTCCATGTTTCCGCCGATTATCTGCTGGATCACCGGGAAGAAAGCGCCGGCCCCCGGGACCGGGAACTGCTGCGCATCTTCCACGCCCTCACTGATGAGGAGCAAGCGCTTTATTTAGAGCAGGGCCGGGCTTTCCTCAAAGTCAAAAGGAGGGCCCCGCAGGAGCGAAACCAGTAAGCGTTCGCGGCCCTTTTCCAACTGGAACCGTTATATTCCGCATCTTTTCGGCGCGTGGCTTTTGCTCTCCCCATGGGCTTCTCTGGCTTTTTGAGAAATTTATGATTGACAAATCCAAAAGACCGCGCTATACTTTACCCAGATAAACCGTTGAGGCGGAGATAACGGCAATGATGCCTTTACAGAGAGCCCGCGCTGCTGAGAATCGGGTAAGAAACAAGTTGTCAAATGGACCGCTGAGGGTGCAGTCAAATGGAGAGCCTGCTTTCCAGAGTATTCTGCAACGTGTGGGCATACGTCAGTTGCCGGGGATATGTTGGTATCCCGCTAAAGGGCACGGGGGTTCCCGTGAATGCAAGGTGGCACCGCGGATAAATTTTGATTTATTCGTCCTTGACAGAATCTTCTTCTGTCAAGGACGTTTTTGTTTGCTCCTTTGGCAGAACGTCAGAGGAGCTTTTCTTTTTCCAGGAGGTACCGCTATGAAAATTTCTCCCAGTTTGCAGGAAGTAAAGGCCATTGCTTCTACCCAGGACTACAAGGTCCTGCCGGTAAGCTGCAAGATTTTATCCGACTTCTGCACCCCCATTGAGGCCATGCGGATTTTAAAAAACGTTTCCAACCACTGCTTCCTGCTGGAATCTGTGGCGGAAAAGGAAACCTGGGGCCGCTACACCTTTTTGGGCTTTGACCCTAAATTGGAGATTACCTGCCGGGGCGGCGAAATGAAGGTGGGCAATGTGAAATTCCACACAGAAACCCCCGCCGATGCTATCCGGCAGGTTCTGGCCGACTACAAAAGTCCTATGCTGGAAGGGCTCCCCTCCTTTACCGGCGGGCTGGTGGGATACTTCTCCTATGATTACCTGGGCTACAGCGAGCCCTCTGTGCGCAACGCCGTACCGGACAGAGAAGCCTTCCAGGACCTGGATTTGATGCTCTTTGACAAGGTCATTGCTTTCGACCACTTCCGCCAGCAGATGATTCTCATGGTGAATATGCCCCTGGAAGACCCGGAAACCGGTTATCGGAAAGCCGCTTTGGAGCTGGAACAGCTCTGCCGCCTGCTGCGCACTGGGGAGAAAAAGCAGGAGCCCGGCGGCCATCTCACCGGGGAAATCACCCCGCTTTTCGACAAAGACACCTTTTGCAGCATGGTGGAGAAGGCCAAGCACCACATCCGGGAAGGGGACATTTTTCAGATTGTCCTGTCCAACCGGCTGGAAGCCCCTTTCTCCGGCAGCCTGTTCAACACCTATCGCATCCTGCGCACCATGAACCCCTCTCCCTATATGTTCTACCTGTCCGGCACTGATGTAGAGGTGGCCGGGGCCTCCCCGGAAACCCTGGTGAAGCTGGAAAACGGCGTGCTCCACACCTTCCCCCTGGCAGGCACCCGGCCCCGGGGCAAAACGCCGGCCGAGGACAAAGCCCTGGAAGAGGAGCTTCTGGCCGACGAAAAGGAGCTGGCCGAGCACAATATGCTGGTGGATTTGGGCCGCAACGACTTGGGGAAAGTCAGCCGGTTCGGCTCTGTTTCTGTGGAGCGGTTCCACTGTATCGAGCGCTATTCCCACGTGATGCACATCGGCTCCACTGTGCGGGGAGAGCTCCGGGAGGGCCTGGACGCCCTAGATGCCATCAGCGCAGTGCTTCCTGCCGGTACCCTATCCGGCGCGCCGAAAATCCGGGCCTGCCAGCTGATTGGGGAACTGGAAAACAACAAGCGGGGCATTTACGGCGGCGCTATCGGCTATATCGACTTTACCGGGAACATGGACACCTGCATTGCCATCCGCATTGCCTACCAGAAAAACGGCCGGGTATTTGTGCGCAGCGGCGCCGGCATTGTGGCGGATTCTGTCCCGGAAACGGAATATCAGGAATGCATCAACAAGGCCCAGGCTGTGGTCACGGCCCTGAAGCGGGCAGAGGAGGCGGACTTATGATTTTGCTCATCGACAACTACGACAGCTTTTCCTACAACCTGTACCAGCTCATCGGGGAAATCCAGCCGGACATCCGGGTCATCCGCAATGACGAAATGACGGTGGAGGAGATGCGGGCCCTGGCTCCCAGCAGAATCATCCTCTCCCCTGGTCCCGGCCGCCCGGAAGACGCCGGCTGTATTGTAGAAGCCGCAAAACAGCTGGGGAAGGAGATTCCCCTTTTGGGAGTCTGCCTGGGCCATCAGGCCATTTGCCAGGCCTTTGGCGCAACGGTTACCTACGCGAAAAAGCTCATGCACGGGAAACAGTCCCCAGTGCATTTTTCGAAAGACTGTCCCTTGTTTCAGGGCTGCCCGGAAACTGCCCCGGTAGCCCGGTATCACTCCCTGGCCGTGGACAAGGAGACCCTGCCCCCAGAGCTTCTGGTCACCGCCGTTGCCGACGACGGCGAGGTGATGGCAGTACAGCACCGGGAGTACCCCATTTACGGGGTGCAGTTCCACCCGGAATCCATTATGACCCCGGACGGCAAGGCCATGCTCCGGAATTTCATCCATTTGCAGTAAGGAGGAACCCACCATGATTAAAGAAGCCATTGTAAAGATTGTCAACAAGCAGGATCTGACCTACGACGAGGCCTATGCGGTGATGAACGAAATCATGAGCGGGGAAACCTCCCCTACCCAGAACGCCGCGTTTTTGGCCGCCCTCTCCACCAAGAGCGCCCGGGCCGAAACCACCGACGAAATTGCCGGATGCGCCGCCGCTATGCGGGCCCACGCCATCCAGGTGGATACGGGCTTGGATGTGCTGGAAATTGTGGGAACCGGCGGAGACGGCGCGCACAGCTTCAACATCTCCACCACAGCCGCTTTAGTAGCGGCGGCAGGGGGCGTCAAAGTAGCCAAGCACGGCAATCGGGCCGCCTCTTCCCAGTGCGGCACCGCGGACTGCCTGGAGGCCCTGGGGGTCAACATCCAGCAGGACCCGACCCTGTGCCGCAAGCTGCTGGAAAACGTGGGCATGTGCTTCTTCTTCGCCCAGAAGTACCACACCTCCATGAAATACGTGGGGGCCATCCGCAAAGAGCTGGGTTTCCGAACCGTGTTCAACATTCTCGGGCCCCTGACCAATCCCGCCAAGCCCACCATGCAGCTGCTGGGGGTCTACGACGAATATCTGGTGCAGCCTTTGGCCCAGGTGCTCATCAATCTGGGGGTTCGCCGGGGCATGGTGGTCTACGGCCAGGATAAGCTGGATGAAATCTCCCTCAGCGCCCCCACGACTGTCTGTGAATTCCAAAACGGCTGGTTTAAGGCCTACACCATTACCCCGGAGGAATTCGGCTTTGCCCG
>ERZ1643246.3607-NODE-3607-length-13070-cov-13.382559_pt1 | contig 13070 bp, 13 predicted proteins | sample MGYA00579265_ERZ1643246 | MGnify/ENA primary metagenome ERZ1643246 (study PRJEB29033, sample SAMEA4952261) | chicken gut metagenome | biome: Broiler Chicken; feature: Gastrointestinal Tract; material: Caecum | place: Ireland | collected 2018 | study: Broiler... | reverse complement strand
TTATACCACTGAGTTCTTTCTTTTTTATGCAATCCGATAAATTTAGACTCCGTCTATTTTATGAACAAGTTGCTAAACTGTGCGATTTTGTGATATACTTGCTCTATAATGGGAAATCATTAAAGGAGATTTGTGTTTAAAAAACAAATTTTACTCCATACTATGAGAAGAAAAAATGAGTGATAGGAGTACGAAAAATGTTAGAGAAAATAAAAGACAATAAAATGACATTAGTAATTTTAATTTTGTTATTGATCATGGTATGTATAGGTATTTCTTATGCTTATTGGTTTTTAACACATATTCAAAGTGGATCAAATCAAGTAGTAACCGATTGTTTTGATATTGAATTTGTAGAAGAAACAGATGCGATTACTCTTTCGAAAGCTTATCCAATGACCGATCAAGAAGGAAGTAGTCTAACACCTTACACTTTTAAAATATCAAACAAATGTGCTGCCTATGTAAGTTATCAAATTAATTTAGAAATCTTAAATACAACAACTTTAGATAGTCAGTATGTTAAAGGGATGCTTGATACAAATGCTAAAGTCTTAACTGAAAATGAAGTAGTAAAAACCACTTTAGAAAATGCGACAACCTCATACAAATTAGCTACAGAATATTTAGATAAAAATGAAGAAAAAACGCATACATTTAGATTATGGATTGATGAAAACGTTGGAATGGATGATCCAGTAAGCAATAAAACATTTGAAGGAAAAATCACCATTACAGCTTCCTACATCACAGATATGCCAACCGATTATGATCTTTGTGTAGAAAAATATGGTGAGGATAGTATAAATTGTAGTATTATAGCGGGGTTAGATGATACAGGAAAATGTCCGACAGTAAATGAAGATGGAACAGTAAAGGTTAGTTCAACAGAAAGAACAAATGGTTACCTTTGTAGTGCACCAGATGATTATGGAACGAGTTATTATTACCGAGGAACTGTAGAAAACAACTGGGTAAAATTTGCTAATACATATTGGAGAATTCTAAGAATCAATGGAGACGGATCGATAAGAATGATTTATGCCGGAGATGCAAGTGTGATCGATGCTTTAGATAATAAAGAAGAAGTTTTAAAAAATGGGTATAACGATGGTAGTACAGGTTATACTCAAATAGGAGAAAGTCCATATAATTATTATTGGAAAAAAGATAATGTTCAAGAACCTGTAAATTCCCAAGTTTCATATGACAATGCTGGAGTAGGATATATGTACGGAAACCGAGATGGGATCGTAGAAGGAAGTACAGAATATATTACTATTTCTCATTCTCCAACTAGTACTCTACGTTATGCAAAAGAATATACTTATGATACAGTTACAGATCGGTTTACTTTAAAAGATTCAATTGGTTTATTAGGAACGGAAGTAACAGAAGATTATGTTGGCTGGTATACTGCGAGTAGTCCATATATTTTTCCTTATCCTTATGTAAGTAAAGTAACAAGTGTAGAGCCAAGTGATGGCAGTAGTGATGCCAAAGTTGGATTTAGTTATGTGAAATATGGAACAACTTCAAAAGAAAAAGCTCAAACAAATACGAATGATAGTACTATAAAAGAAGAAGTCGATGAATGGTATGAAAGTCATATCAAAGATACAGAATATGAAGGTTATATAATCGACACTTTATTTTGTAATGATCGAAGTTTGGGATCAAATACAGACTCAAGTTATACTCAACTTGCATATGGAACAGAGAGAACAAAATATAGAGAGGCTGATTCAAGTAATGGAATAAGGTTAACTTGTATACAACAAAATGATCGATTTACTGTAAATGATGAATCAATAGGCAATGGAGATCTTACTTATCCAATAGGCTTACTCACAACAGATGAAGTATATTTAGCAGGAGGATACAGTGCTATTAATTCTGGTTATTATTTATATACAGGTAACGATTATTGGACTATGTCGCCTAACGACTTTAGTGGCTACTATGCGGACGTTAGTTATGTGAGTAGCTTTGGTTATGCGAATCGCGACAGCGGCGTGAGTTATTCGAACGGCGTTCGTCCTGTCATAAATTTAAAGCCAAATAGCTTAAATACTGGAGATGGCACGGCTACTAATCCTTATCGAATTGAATGATTCTTTTAAATGTTTAGGAAACTAAACATTTTTTTTATGACAAAATTGTCATGAAATTTGTCATTTAATCGTCATAATTCTTTAGTATAATGGTATCAAGAAAGGAAGAGATGTATGGAGATTTTACGAGTTGAACATTTATCTAAAAGTTATGGAAAGGATAGTACTTTGGTTCATGCTTTAAAAGATGTTTCTTTTAGTGTTTCTAAGGGTGAATTTGTCGCGATTGTTGGACCTAGTGGAAGTGGAAAGAGTACTTTATTACATATTTTAGGTGGTGTAGATAAACCTACTAGTGGTCATGTTTATGTAGAAGGGACAGATGTTTTTTCTTTAAATGAAAATAATTTGGCAATTTTTCGAAGAAGACAAGTTGGATTAATTTATCAATTTTATAATTTAATTCCGATTTTAAATGTAAAAGAAAATATTTCTTTACCTGTTTTACTTGATGGCAAGGAACCAGATCAAAAATATTTGCAAGAGCTTATTGAAACTTTAGGGTTAGAAAATCGTGTGAATCATTTACCTAATGAACTTTCTGGAGGTCAACAGCAACGAGTTAGTATTGGAAGAGCCTTGATTTATCATCCATCTTTGCTTTTAGCTGATGAACCTACTGGAAATCTGGATAGTAAGAGTAGTCATGAAATTATGGAACTTTTGGAAATTTCTAATCGAAAGTATGGTCAAACAATTATCATGATTACTCATGATGAAAATTTAGCAATGCATGCGAATCGAATTATTACGATTGAAGATGGACAAATTGTTCGGGATGAAAAGGTGAAGTAAGATGAAACTTTTAAACCGTTTAACTATAAAACATCTTTTTATGAATAAAAAGAGAACTATTGTTACAATTATTGGTATTACTTTATCTACTGCTTTAATGGTTGGTATAGGATTACTTGTCTCGACTTTTTTACAGTATATGATTCAAGAAGAAATTCATACATCGGGTTCTTATCATGCTTATTTTGATTCTTTGAATTATGAAGAAACTGAACAGATTAAGAGGTATGTGGATGTAGATAAATCCTATTCTTATGGTATTGTTGGGTATGCTTCAATTTCTAGTACCAATACTTATAAACCTTATTTATATATTGCTTCGGCAACTGATGAGTATTTTTTACATGAAGATCTTTTAGAAGGAAGATATCCTATTAATGATAATGAAATTGTTCTTCCAAGTCATTTAAAAACTAATGGAGAAGTGGATTTAAAAGTTGGGGATACAATAACTTTAGAGGTTGGACCGCGAGTTAGTCAAGGGGAAGAAATTTACAATAATTCTGTTCCTTTAATTATGACAGATGATGATTCTTCAGAATTGAAAACTAATGAAAGTATTGTTCCTAAATTTTCTAAAACTTATACAGTCGTGGGCATTATAGATCGCAGTAAAGCTGAAGATTATTCAGCACCTGGATATATGGCTTTTACTTCGAAAAGTGAAGATATTGTTTCTTATCGTACTTATGTTGAATATGAAAATCCAAAGAAATCTTATCAAGTTACTGAAGATATTTGTGAAAAGCTAGATGATGAAGCTTCTTGTAATGTTCATGATGGTCTTATGTATTATTATGGTGTTTCTAAATATTCTAATATTAATAAAACTATTTCTTCAATGCTTACAATTGTTCTTGTTTTATTAAGTGTTGGTTCTATTATTGTTATTTATAATTCTTTTGCTATTTCTACAATGGAAAGAAAAAAATCTTTTGGATTGTATTCTAGTTTGGGAGCTACACCTAAGCAAATCAAATATACTGTTTTTTTTGAAGCTTTCATTGTTGGATTTATTGGTATTCTTTTAGGAGTTTTAGGAGCTTTTTTAGGTATTTATATTTTGATTCAAGTTTTAAATTCATTGCTTTTAGCAATTTTAGGAGATCATTTAGTTTTTACAGTTAATCCATATTATTTATTGATACCTATTTTGTTTATGATCTTAGTTGTTTATATTTCTGCTTTTATCCCAGCTAAAAGATCTAGTAAAGTAACGGCAATTGAGATGATTCGAGAGAATGATGAAATAAAAATTCCAAGAAAAAACGTTAAAACTCCAAAGTGGATTCGTAAAATATTTGGAATGGAAGGCGAGATCGCTTTAAAGAATATGAAAAGAAATAAACGAAAATATCGAGTTACTTTATTGTCTTTGTTTATTAGTATTGTTTTGTTTATTTCCTTTAGTACATATTTACAATATGGTTTATCCATTACAGATTTAAGTACTTTACCGAATTATGATATTTTGGTTACTTCTAATGATGAAAATGTTATTCACGAAATCAAAGCAAATGATTTGATTACTTCATCTTATGAGTATTCTTTAAGAGCTCTAGATTATTCTGTAAAAGATTTAAGTGTTTTTCAAAAAGATTTTGCTACTTATATAGAAAATTATTATGGTGAAGAATTACCTTTCATGACTATCATTCTTTCTAATGAAGATTATCAAAAGATGGCTTTAGAAATTGGAATGCCAGTGGAAAAAACTCTTTTCTTAAATGATATTTCTTATACAGAGTATACAAATGGTAGTCGAAAATCTTATCGAACTAAAGTGTTCAATGAGAATTTATCTAGTCTTTCTTTATGTTCTTTAAATTCTTGTCAGGACTTAGCTATTTTCTCCATATTGCCTAACGAAAAGATTCAAAGTTATACTTATTATTCTTATGACAGTCATACTCCAACCGTGTTTATGTCCTTAGATATAGCTTTATCAAGTGGATTATTTGATGAAGAATCTTTAGAGGATTCAATCTATTATTTATCTATAGTTAGCGATGAGTATGATCAATTATATAATGAGTTAAATACTACTTATAAAAATACGTTGGATACAACTATTAATTCACCTAAAATTCTTTTCAAGCAAGAACAAAATTCTGTTTTAGCTATTAAAATTTTAATGTATGGTTTTATTACTTTGGTTGTTTTAACTGGTGTAACTAGTGTCTTTAATACAATCTATACAAGTATTCATTTAAGAAGAAAAGAATTTGCAATGTTAAGAAGTGTTGGTTTATCGCCAAAAGGTTTTCAAAAAATGATTTTCTTTGAAAGTTTGTTCTTTGGTTTAAAATCTCTATTTTATGCTTTACCTGTTTCTTTTGCTTTCATTTTCTTGATTGCAAGAAGTATGGGTTATTCATTTTCTTTTGGAGGAGTGTTGATTCCTTGGACAGCTATTTTGATTAGTATTTTTGGAGTTTTCATTATTGTCCTTTTAACTATGTATTATTCTACTCGAAAGATTAAAACAGAAAACATTTTAACTTCTTTAAGGGATGAGAATATTTAACTCATCCTTTTTCTTTCAATATTGTAAGATATAATTGGTTTAGAAAAAGGTATTTTTTTAAAAAATATGCTATTTTAGTAAAGGAAGTGGTGGAGTTATGTCTTATGTTGTCGCGATAAAGGCCGCGTTTGTTTGTTTTCCTTTTCTTTTGCTTCTTTTGTTTTTACCTTATATGATTCGAGAGTATCATAAGTATGGTTCGGTATATTGGTATCGTGGGCTTATTCTTTTTTCATTTTTACTTTATTTATTAGTAGCTTATTTTTTAGTTATTTTACCTTTACCTTCTATTGAAGAGGTAAGTGCAATGACCACTCCAACGATGCGACTTATTCCTTTTGCTTTTGTAACCGATTTTATTAAAGAAAGCGGGTTTGTTTTACAAGATTTTTCTACTTATATTCCTGCTTTTACTTCAGCGAGTTTTTATGTACCTGTATTTAATATTTTTCTTTTTATTCCTTTTGGGGTTTATTTACATTATTATTTTGAATGGGATTTAAAGAAAACCGTATTGGCTAGTTTTCTCTTAAGTTTATTTTTTGAGCTTACACAGCTTAGTGGTCTTTATTTTATTTATCCAAGAGGATATCGCTTGTTTGATTTAGACGATTTGCTTTTAAATACTTTTGGTGGTTTTTTAGGCTATTTTTTGGGAAGTTTTTTTCTTAAATTTTTACCAACTCGAGAAGCGATTGATCAAAAATCTTTGAAAATGGGGGAGAAGGTTTCTTTTGTTCGAAGAGTTCTTGCTTTTTCTTTTGATACTATTTTAGTAAGTGTTCTTATAGGTATTTTTCGTTTGCCTTATTCTTATTTATGGTTTTTAGGTTATTTTGGTATTCTTCCTCTTTTTTTAAATGGTCAAACTCTTTTTTATAAGTTTTTTCATTTAAAAATATATAGAGAAACTCCACATTGGTATAGTTATTTAGAAAGATTTCTTTTCTTGAGTTTAGAAATGTATGGTTTTGTTTATTTCGCGTTTTTGATTGTCGGTATCTTTTCTTCTTACCTCGGTATTTGGAATTTTGTGATGCGATGGCTTTTAGCATTAGCCTTTTGTATTTATTATTTACTTATATTTTTTAAAATGCTTTTTCATAAGAAACTTTTTTATGAAAAATTTAGTCATACTTTTCTTATTAGTGCATTAAAAAAGGAAAATTCATTTGTTGATGAAAATTGATTCATTTTCATTTAAAATGATTTTCCTTGGATTATGAAATAGTGTTCTTATTTGAATGCTATTTTTTTTGCTAATTAATGTCTTTAAAATTTTTACTTGTTCAGGTTTTATATTTATTTTTGGAGCTTTTTCTAAAGAGATATCATCAATTGTAAAGCTACCATGTAAGCATTTAATTAAAGTCGCTTTTTTATTTTCTTTTTTAATAATTATTTCATCTTCATTATCTAAATAAATTATATTTTCATTTGGTATGATTTTCATATTTTTAGTCCTTTCTATTACTTTTAAAAATTATAGCACATTTCGCTCGTATGTTGTTCGATTTTTCAAATATTTTTTTAATTAATGGCAAAATTAAAAAAGAGGTAGATTGATCATGAATCATACAAGGTTAGAAGAATTAAGAGAAGAAAAAGAACTTACAAAAAGAAAAATTGCTGCCGATTTGGGTGTCAGTGATTCTTTATATGGGCGATGGGAAAATGATCGGTTTTTAATACCGACTAGAAGATTATATCAATTAGGAAATTATTTTCAAGTCAATATTGATTACATTTTAAGATTAAGTGATGTAAGAAACTCTTTAGTCAGTGAAGAAAATATTCGTTTGGATTTAGTATCTAAGCGACTTCGAGAGATTCGAGAAGAGTTAAATTTTACTTTAAGAGAGTTAACAAATAATTTACATACTTCTAGTTCTACTTGGAGTGCTTATGAAACGGGTAAAGTTTTAGTATTGAGTGCTTTTCTTATCCAGATTTGTCAAGAAGGTAATTTTTCTGTGGATTGGGTGTTAGGTCGTTCAGAAAAGAAGTATCGAGATTAAATGTTCAAAAAAGAACATTTTTTTTAAACTTTTTAAAACTTTTAAGTATCTAATAAGTGGAGAATAGAAGGCGAGTAGTTTTTATGAAGTTGAAAAAAAGTGTTATCATTGTTGGAATTGTTATGATTTTTGTTTTTATAAGTGGATTAGGATTTTTTTTGATTCAAAATAAGAAGGAAAATGCTACGGTAGTGTTGGAATCAAGTGAAGAAAAAGAACAAGAAGAAATCGGTTTTGATTATTCTAAACCTGTTTTAGAATGCTCACCTATGGAAGATGAAACGTATTTTAACGATGCTATTTTTATTGGAGATTCTAGAACTGAAGGATTTATGGGGATGACGAATTTGGATGCTACTTTTTTTACCCATATAGGATTAACGGTAGATACATTTTTTTCTGATCCAGTTCTTTATATGAATGGACAGAAAGTTTCGATTTTAGAAGCTTTAAAGAATACTAATTTTCAAAAAGTATATATTATGTTAGGAATTAATGAAACGAGTTGGAAATACAGTAATCTCTTTGCTCAAAAATACGGAGAAATTATTGATGCTATTTTACAGATCAATCCAGAAGCTATAATATATATTGAATCTATTTTACCTGTAAGTAAGGAAGTTTCAGATACGCATGCTTATATAAAACAAGACAAAATTAATGAATATAATTCTCTTTTACAAAATCTAGCAATGGAAAAGAAAGTGTATTATTTAGATATTGCTTCTTTTTTGAAAAATGAAGAAGGATATTTACCAGTCGGAGCTTCTTTAGATGGAATTCATTTAAATAAGGAATATTCTTTAAAATGGTTGCAGTATTTAAAGAATCATTATATAGTAGAAAATACTTTGGAAGGAGAAAATAAATAATGAAAAAAATTCTTATACTATTTTTATGTTTACTTTGTTTGACTGGATGTAGTAGTACTTCTTCAAATATCGATATTCAAACATTAGATTCTGAATTAAGTCAAAAAATAACCTTTGAAGATGAACTTACTTTATATGAAGGAAATGTTCAAAACCTTTATGGAATTGAGGAACCAAAATCTTCTATTGTATATGTTGGAAGTGGGGCAACTGCTGAAGAATTAGCTTTTTTTGAATTTGAAGATACGACTACGGCTAATGAAGCCTATGAACAATTAGAATATTATATTAAAGAACGAAAAGAAAGTTATGCAATTTATAATCCTAAAGAAGCTGAAAGATTAGAGAATGCTATTATAAAGATAAAAGATTGTGTTGTTTTACTTTGTGTATCTAATGATGAAAATGCTTTAGAAAAAATTAATGAGTATTTATGATTGAAGTTACAACTCGTGAGAAAATTTTTATTGATTTTATTAAAGAAAATCAAAATTATTTTTATCGTATTGCCTTTTTTCATGTTAAAGATGAAGATGTCGCGATGGATATTGTTCAAGAAGCAATTGTAAAAGCATTTCAAAAAAGATACACATTAAGAAAAATTGATTTTATTAAAACTTGGTTTTATCGAATTTTACTTAACGAATGTAATTTGTATTTTCGAAAAAACAAAAAAATCCTTTTTATTCCAGATTATGAATTTTATGAAAATAAATTATCTATTAAAGATCAAACAGATCAAAATGATTTGTATGATGCGATAGATGGCTTAAATCCTAAATTAAAAACCATTGTTATATTATATTTTTTTGAAGGAATGAAATTGGAAGAAATATCTAAGATTACTCATACGAATTTGAGTACGGTAAAGTCTAGGTTATATAAGGCTTTAGATATTTTAAAAATAAAAATGGAGGCTATATGAAAAAGAATGATACCAAAATTAAAATTCCAAAAGAACTTGATTTAAGAGTAGATGAAGCAATTTATGAAGGATTAAATTCTAGAAAGAAGAGTACTTCGTTAAAAAAGATTTCGATTGGTGTTGTTGCTTTTTTAGGAATTTTTATCACTCTTTTAAATACCGTTCCGGTGTTTGCAAAAACAGTATATGAAATAGATATTCTTGGTGATATTTGTCGTTTCTTTACTTTCAGGGACTATAAGTATGAAGATGAAATGCAATATATCCATGTACAGATGCCTGAGTTTCATTATACAAATGATTCTTCTTTAGAAAACCGAGTTAATTTGGAAATTAGTCGAGTTGTTCATGAGCAATATAATGACGCTAAGAAAAATGCTTTAGAATATTATGAGGCTTTTTTAGCTACGGGTGGTAAAAAGGAAGATTTTATACCTATTGAAGTCAATATCGATTATCAAATACATGCTTGTTCTTCTAAGATTGTTTCGTTTGTTTTAACAAAAACAGAATCTTTTTCAAGTGCCTATACTTCTAATTATTATTATAATATTGATTTAGAAACAGGACGTGATTTTTCTTTAAAAGATATATTAGGTTCAGATTATAAAGAAAAAATTGAAAAAAGTATTCAAAAGGAAATTGATACATGGCCTCAAGAGAAAAAAGAATTGCTTTTTCAAACTGAAAATATTGCAGATTTTATTCATGAGAATCAACCTTTTTATATAAATCCAAAAAATCAAATTGTGGTCGTTTTTGAAAAATATGAAATTGGTGTAGGAACTTTAGGACAAGTAGAATTTATAATTGAAGAATAAATCATTAAATATAAAAAAAGAACTTAAATTAAACTAAGTTCTTTATTTTTTAATTGGAGGATTCGAAGATATTCATCGCTTTTAAATTTGATATATTTACATCGTTTTTAGTTTTTCATTTTTGGAGGTTGTATGATAAACTATTTATAGTAAGAAATGAAATAGAATGTATTATTTAGTTTATTAAGTGTTTGAAAGGAATGTTAACTGAAAATGATTAAAAAAATAAAATGCAATCAAAAAGAGTTTGAAAATATAAATAATGATAAACAAGCTTATAAGATATTTGATAATGGTTTAAATTTAGAATATTTAGAAACGTGTAAATTAATTAATGAAAATACAGATGAAGAATTAGAGATTCAGATTACATCTGTAAAAAGATATAATAGTTTAGATGATGTGCTTAATATTATAAATTTAGAAAATTTTGGTATATATGACAATAAAGAAGATTTTATTAAGTATATCAATAAAATTTATGGTGGTAGTGAATATTTAGTTTGCAGAATTAAAAAAACTGCAAATAGAATAATTGTTGATGATGAAAAATTATTAAATTTAATTCAAATAGAAACATTGCAACAAGAAAAATTAGGACTTTCTGGTTGTTTAGTTTACCGTGTAAAGACAAAAGAGAATCAAGATGCTATTTTAAAAGTTCAAAATGTTAAAGGAAATGATACTTTAAAAGAAGAGTATGACGTATTAAAATATTTGAAGGACAAAATGAGTGTTGCCAATGTTTATTATTATAACTTGTATGAAAATAAAGAGTATTTATTGAGAGAATATATTGAGGGCGAGCCATTATATAAATCAAATAAATTTGGATATCAACTTGGACAAGAATTAAAGAAAATTCATGAGCATTATAATGAGAAATGTCAATTTAAAAAATTTGCTGTAAACAATTTATTAAATAATGCGATAGAAAAAATCAATACAGTTTATCAATTGCGGGGAGAGTATTTTAAAGATTTTTCTAAAAATGATTTAATTAATTTTCTCCAAGGGAATAAACCTAATGATGATGCTTTAATTCATGGTGATTTTAGTTTAACAAATATTTTAGTAAACAATCAAAAATATTATTATATTGATTTAGGTAATGTATCTATATCAACAAAATATTTTGATATTTATATTTTAAAGAAAAGTTTAAAAATTAATGATTTGGAAGAAGAATGGGAAGAATTTTTAAGAGGTTACAATCTAGACGATTATAATGAAATTTATATGAGATGGATGGAATTAATTGAACTTTCGTATAACTAATTTGAAGAATAGCAATTATGAAAATTAAAAATCATTTCTAACTTTGAAATGATTTCAAGAGCAGTGTATTCAATATTTGAAAATAAAATTTTGAGAAAAAGTTTAAATGATAAAGATGTTTATGAATTTCTATAAATATTATCAATGCTTTCGTTCGCTACAAATTTTTAAAAATTAAAAACATTATTTTATAAAGAAAAAATCGAACTAAAAAGTTCGATAGTTTTATCTTATGGAGGAGCCGACCGGATTTGAACCGGTGATCAAGGTGTTGCAGACCCACGCCTTAGCCACTTGGCTACGGCTCCATATGTATCATTTTAATATAATTTTTAAGCTTTGTAAAGCTTTCTTTATATATAAATATGCTTTTTTTCGAATTCTTAGAAGTTTTATGAAGCTTTTTGCAAAAATTTATGTATAAAAAAATGTATATCTTCGCATATTATACTTGAAATTGAATATTTTTTTTGATATTCTTTTATCATAGAGGAGAGGAGAACAGATATAGTATGGAAAAGAAAAATATGGTATTATTGACAATAATTGCAGTTGCTACTCTTTTAGTAGCCGTGGTTGGTGCAACATTTGCATATTTTACCGCTAGTATTACAAATAATTTTAATGGAACAGCAGAAAATGGTAAAACTAATGTTACTGCTGGTAGTGTTAGTGGAGCCACTGTCGTAGGTAATGTTGACGGTGAAGCTGGTAAATTTACAGCTACTAATGTTTATCCAGGACATAAAGAAGTTGCAGCTTTAAAAGTAAAAGTAACAGATGCAGCCGAACGACCTGCTAGAATCAATATTACTTATAAACCAACTGTAAATGGATTTGCAGATAACAGCATCAAAATTAGTGTTTATAAATCAGATACTGCAAGAGCTATCGGTGAAGAAGGTAACTATTTTCAATGTACTAAGAAAACTGGTGTAGGTAGTGGTAATGATGACGGGGTTACAACATTCTATGAAGAATGTACTGGACATGCAGAAACAGAATTAGGTACTATTGTTGGTTCTGCACGTACATTAACTTCTGCAGATACTAATAATACTGTAGTTATTGCAACTGATTCTGCTGCTAGTGCTGCTGCTGGAAAAGATACTTACTATTATGTAGTAGTTGAGTATGTTAATAATACAGATGCTGCTGAAGATAGTGCATCACAAAATGAAGATTTTGGTGCTCAACTTCAAGGTGATATCAGCGTTGAATTAGCAGCTTAATTATTCTTAGAGTTTTAAAATGAAATATTCAAAATATATCATTTTTTTCTTTGATTTATTTGAGTTTTCGTAAAATTTGATGCATAGTCAAAACAAAAAGTGGATAAGTTAAAAAAAATACAGAAAGTCATAAGATTTTCTGTATTTTTTATCAAAATAAATGCGAAACACCGCTTTGTTTAGTATAATTAAATTAGCAAACGCTAAACAAAAAATATGGAGGTGTTTCACATGATTAATTATACAGCAGATTGCTATGAAATGAAAAGAGAAAGTGTAAAGTTTGCAGAAAATTTAACAAAAAATTGTTCAAAACCAACTCGAGGATTTGTATTAGATATGATTTATGGAATTGCTGCTTCAAAAGATATAAAAATTACTAGTATAAGTAGAAAATTAAAAGAAACAGATCATGGTACAAAGTTGGAAAATACCCTAGTTTGACAGTTTTGAAATAAAATTCCTCGCAATCCTAGATAAAATCTAGT
>ERZ1643246.3606-NODE-3606-length-13073-cov-4.094792_pt1 | contig 13073 bp, 11 predicted proteins | sample MGYA00579265_ERZ1643246 | MGnify/ENA primary metagenome ERZ1643246 (study PRJEB29033, sample SAMEA4952261) | chicken gut metagenome | biome: Broiler Chicken; feature: Gastrointestinal Tract; material: Caecum | place: Ireland | collected 2018 | study: Broiler... | reverse complement strand
GTGCACGACGATCGTTTCACGGTGGCCATGCAGCCGATTTACCATTGCAAAGACGGCACGTTTGCCAGCGCGGAGGTGCTGGCGCGGCTGTGTGATTATGAGGGCACACAGCTTCCGGCGGGCGAGTTCATCCCGCTCGCGGAGCAGACGGGCCTCATCGAGGATGTTAACTGGTCCGTGTTGGAGAAGGCCTGTGCGTTCTGCGCTTCCCACCGCGATCTCCCACCCTTTGCATTTTCCATCAATGTGTCTGTGCAGCAGTTCCTGGACGCCCGCTTTTCCACCCGCGTCTGCGAATGTTTGGAGCGGTATCATCTGCCGCCGTCGCGGCTCAAGCTCGAGATCACGGAGCGCGTGATCTCGCAGGACCTGGAAAAAGTGGGGCGCATGATGGCCGCCCTGAGCGAAAAAGGGATCGGCTTTTATCTGGATGATTTCGGCGTGGGATATTCCAATTTTTCCATGGTGCTGCGGCTGCCGCTGGAGAGTGTGAAGATCGACCGCAGTCTCATCGCAGGCATTCTGGACAGCCCGGAAAACAAGCTCGTGGTGCGCAGCCTGATCTCTCTTTTTCACAGCTGCGGATTCACCGTGATCTGCGAAGGCGTGGAGACGGCCGAGCAATGCCGTGTCGTGAAGGAACTGGGCGCGGACTGCATCCAGGGATTCTATTATGCCAACTCCATGGAACCGCGTGTCTTTTCCGCTTTCCTGCGGAAAACCCCTGCGCGCCCGGCGGTTTCCGCCGCACCGCGGGCGGAAAATTAGGCTTGCGCCCCTGCGCCGGATGTGATAAAATATGTGACGTTCCCCCTGAGTGGGCGGATGGTTTTTTGATTCGGTTTCGGGGGCCATTAGCTCAGTTGGTCAGAGCAGCCGGCTCATAACCGGTCGGTCCAAGGTTCGAGTCCTTGATGGCCCACCACAGCACACAAATCCGAACTTCGCGCCGGTTTGGCGCGGGGTTCGGATTTGTTGTCACAGAGCCATTTTCACGGAAAGGGGCGGCCTTTATGATTCTGGATATCCACACGCATATTTTCCCGTTCGAGATCGCCTCCCTGGCGGTGGACAAGCTCAAGCGTGCCTCCCGCACCCGCCCGTTTACGGATGGCACCTCCGCCGGGCTCGTGCGTTCCCGGCAGGAGGCGGGCATTGACCTGTGCGCCGTGCTGCCCGTGGCCACCAGTCCTCAGCAGGTGGTGCGCATCAATGACCGCGCCATCCTCACCAACACGCTCACGGAGGAGACGGGCCTGTTTTCCTTCGGCGGCATGCACCCGGATTTTGAGGGGTGGAAAAGTGAGCTGGCGCGCATCGCGCACGCCGGGGTGAAGGGCATCAAGCTGCATCCTGTGTTCCAGCGCGTCCGGCTGGACGATCCGCGCTATCTCCGGATTCTCGACTGCGCCGCGGGGCTGGGCCTGGTCACGCTCGTGCATGCCGGCCTTGACGTGGAGGAGGGCGCGGAGGTGTTCTGCACGCCGCAGATGATCCTGCATGTCTCCCGCGAACTGGGGCGCATTCCGCTCATTCTGGCGCACATGGGCGGCTGGCGGCAGTGGGATGAGGCGGAGGAGGTGCTGCCGCAGACGCCGTTTTACCTCGACACCTCCTACTGCACCGGCCCCATTGCGCCGCTCGACCCGGAACAATGGGAGGGCCCGGTGGACACCATGCCGGGCGGACAGTTTGTGCGTTTCGTGCGGCTGTTCGGCGCCGATCGCATTCTCTTCGGCAGCGACAGCCCGTGGCAGGATCAGAAGGCCAGCCTGGCGCGTCTTCGCTCGTATCCGCTCACGCCGCAGGAGCTCGAGGGCATCCTGGGCGGGAATGCGGCGCGGCTGCTCGGCATTCCGGCCGGGAGCGCGGGCCTGCTCTGATTTTTTCCGGGCAAACGGAATCCCCCGGCACAGGCTGTGCCGGGGGATTTTTGCGTGCAGCCCCTGCGCGGGGCATTGTTTCGGTTTTGGCTTGGACGGCTCAGCAGAGGCTGCGCATAAAGTGATCGACGGATGCTTCGTCCGTGGGGTTCACCCCGTTGCGCGTGGGGAAGAGGGAGAAATTCTCCACATGGCGCACGCCCTCGCCGGGGTTCACCATGCAGATGGGGCTGAAGGAGTCCAGCTCGGCGCAGGCGGATGTGACGCGCGTGCGGAAGGAGCAGCCGTGGTGCGGATAAAAGCAGGTTTCATCGTGCACATAGCGCTTGATGAACGTCGCCTCCGGCAGCACATAGGCGGCCCAGCCGGTCACGTTGTTCGTGCCCATGGCAAAGGGCTTTTTCGCCATCTCATCCTGCACAACGGTGAAGTAGTTGTCCCCCGCCCAGAGACGGTGATCCGTGAGCGTGGACCCGGGCCAGAACGCCAGAACGCGGTTCGGAGCCAGACCGTCGCTGTCGCCGTTCTGCGGGATGATCTCCACGCCGCCGGGCCGCAGGGCGGTGGAAGACCACACGGAGAGGCGTTTTCTCTCATGGGAGACGTTCTTCACGCTGTGCACCACCATCATGTCGGAAGCGCCGTCGCCCATCAGAAGCTCCGTCGTGCACTTGAGCCCGTCCGTCTTTTCCCGCAGCATAATGAGCGAAACGCCGTCCGGCTTGATGGCATAGACCACGGGTTCGTTGTCCGGGAAGAAGCTTTCCGGCATGCGGATGGGGGCCAGCGAGGCGAAATTGCCGCCGCGCCGGTAAAACGCCGCGCCCTTTCCATAGCGCTCCTCCAGCTCCGGGCCGGAGACGGTGGGCTCCGCCGAACTGTCCTCAAAAAAGGTGTTTTTCCCGCCCTCAAGGCGGAAGGACACGATGCGCGGGCCGTATTCCACGGTGACAATCGCTTCCAGGATCCCGTTCGTCAGGCGCAGGCAACGCCCCCACGGTTCGTAAGAAACTTCCTTGATTTCAATGGACAAGCCAACCAACCCTCCAGATGAAACGGATTAAAGGCAGGCGCTCACAGGCGGATGACGCCGTGCGAAAGATCCTGCCCGCACGGCGCGGGGAAAGGGCAGAAGAGCGCGTGCAGATCGCAGCCTTTTCCCTCCAATTCAACCACAATTCGGCCTGTTTTGTCAAGGTGCAAAAGATCAGAGGAATGGGTGCAAAGCGGCAGTTTTCCTGTTCTTTTTGCCTTCCGGAGCAGGGGCGCGGCCTCTGCGCGGAAGCCCAAAAGCCGAAGGTAAGGCGGCAGGCCGGCGGCGTGTTCCGCGCGCAGGCCGAGCAGGGCGCTGTAGGCGATGCGGCGCAGCCTTGCCATCGGATACCGCTTCGTCTTTGCGAGCCGGAAGAATGCTTCGGCCGTGCCGGCTTGCCGGGATGCCGCGAACAGGCGGTTTTCCAGCCCCTCGCTCACATCCGGCAGGCGGGCGAACGCGTCGCGCGGCAGCGATCGCAGGCAGGCGAGCAGCGCCCGCTCCATGCGCGCCGGGTCGGCCGGGGCGGCGCCGCGCGCCAGCTCGCGGCGCGCAATCTCCTCCGCCTGCGGCATCATCAGCCCGTGCCAGTCCTCGCCGCGGAGCATGCGGCCGCGGATTGCCGTGGCGCTCGCCAGGCTGCCGCTTGATGTCTCGTCGTGGTGGCCGGGGCCGGTGCGGGTCACGGTGAACGGCTGCATCGCAAGCCCCAGCCGGCGGCAGGCTTTCAGGTATTCCACGCCCAGCGTGTTGTTCGGCTCGCGCAGCAGATCGGCCGCGTCGTTTCCCGCGAGCGCGCGCACCGCCCGCTCGCGTGCCGCCGCAAAGGAAAGGCCCGCCGCCAGCTCGCGCTTCACGGCGAAGGAGAACGGCTCCGAGAGCAGAAGCTGCGCGAGCGCGCCGAGCGCCTGCGCGTCCCCGCACTCGCTGCCGAAGCAGATCGTTCCGCAGCCGATCTGAGAGAGCAGGAAGGCGCCGCCCTCGGCAAACCTCTCCGCGCCGGCCATCGCCCACGGCAGCGGCAGCTCGAACACAGCGTCCGCGCCGCAGCGCAGCGCCATCTCCGCGCGCGCCCATTTGGAAAAGAGGGCAGGGCCGCCGCGCTGCACGAAATCGCCGCTCATCACCACGGCGATCTGCTGGGCGCCCGCCTGCCGCGCGGCGTGCAGGAGCGCTGCATGGCCGCGGTGGAAGGGATTGAATTCCGCAATGATGCCGAATATGCCGTTCTGCTGTGACGCCATGCGCGTCCTCCTTCGTAAAACCCGCCGAAAACGGGGGCAAAATCTTGCAAAAGCACCGGAAATGTACTATACTAATTCTGTGATGCGCGCCCGGAACCTGCCGGCCGCGCGGGGAACGAACCATCCCCATTATAGTGGATCGCACAGCCGGCCGCAAGGCGCGCGGCCCGGGTTGCAATAAAAAAGCAAACAGGAGGATATTATGAAAGTATTGGTTATCAATGCGGGCAGCTCTTCGCTCAAATACCAGCTCATCGACATGAACCACGAAGAGATGCTTGCCAAGGGAAATTGCGAACGCATCGGCCTGGAAAGCGGCATGTTTACCCATAAGACGGCGGACGGCCGCTCCATCAAGAAGCGCGTTGTCATGAACAACCACATCGAAGCGTTCCAGATGGTGACGCAGGCGCTCACGGATCCGGAAGCCGGCGTCATCAAGAAGCTCACCGAGATCTCCGCCGTCGGCCACCGTGTGGCGCAGGGCGGCTCCATCTTCCGCAAGTCCGTTCTGGTGAACGACGAGGTGCTCAAGGGCATCGAAAGCCTGATCCCGCTTGCGCCGCTGCACAACGGCCCTGAGCTGGACGGCATCCGCGCCTGCCAGCATGTATTCGGGCCGGATGTGCCCCAGTGCGTGGTGTTTGATACCTCCTTCCACTCCACCATGCCGCCGAAGGCTTACATGTACGCCATCCCCTATGAGTACTACACGAAGTACAAGATCCGCCGCTACGGCTTCCACGGCACCTCCCACCGCTATGTGAGCAAGCATTGCGCCCACCTCATGCACCAGCCCCTCGAGGACATGAACATGATCACCTGCCACATCGGCAACGGCTCCTCCATTGCGGCCATCCGCGACGGCAAGGTCATTGATACCACGATGGGCCTCACCCCGCTCGACGGCTTCATGATGGGCACGCGCAGCGGCTCGCTCGATCCCTCCATCGTCACGTTCATCATGGAGCAGGAGGGCCTCACCCCCGGCGAGATGAGCGACATCCTGAACATGAAGTCCGGCATGTACGGCATCTGCGGCTACAGCGATGACCGCGACGTTACGAAGGCCGAGATCGAAGGCGATCCGCGTGCCATCCTGGCGCACGACATGCTCTCCTATCAGATTGCGAAGTACATCGGCTCCTACATCACCGCCATGGGCGGCCTCGACTGCCTGGTGTTCACCGCCGGCCTCGGCGAGAACCAGCCGCACCTGCGCTACAGCGTGTGCCGTTACCTCAAGTATATGGGCGTGAAGATCGACGGCGAGCTCAACGACAAGATGGTCGGCGGCCGGGAAGGCAAGATTTCCACCCCCGATTCCTCCGTGCCGGTGTGGATCATCAGCACGAACGAGGAGCTGATCATCGCCCGCGACACGAAGCAGATCGTGGAGAAGCTCAAGTATGCCTCCACCGAGGATAAAACGGTCGTCGATCCCGAGGATATTTGAAGGGAAAGTCCCTGAATCCGGGAGGCGAGTGACATGGGCTGTCTGGGAAACGTGCTCTGGTTCCTCTGCTGCGGTCTTTATCAGGGCCTGGCCTGGTGTCTGGCGGGCGCGCTGTGGTGCGTCACGATTGTGGGTATCCCGGTGGGGCTCCAGTGCTTCAAGCTGGCGGGCCTTTCCTTCTTCCCGTTCGGGAAGGACGTCCGCTACGGCGGCGGGGCCGGGTCATTTCTTTTAAACCTTGTGTGGGCGATCGTGAGCGGCATCCCGCTGGCGCTGGCCGCCGTGCTGAACGGCGCGCTCCTCTGCGTCACGATTGTGGGGATCCCGTTCGGCCTGCAGTGCTTCAAGCTGGCCAGGCTGGCGTTCATGCCTTTTGGCTCCGAGATTGTCTCCTGAGGGGACTGCAAAGATAAAAAAGGGTCTGCCGCACAGGCAAAAAGCCGTGCGGCAGACCCCTTTTTGTGTTTCAGCCGCTCATTCCCGCGCCGGTGCGGGCGTGCGGTGATGATTGATCAGAGGGAAAAGCAGCGTGCCCAAAAGCAGCAGCATGCTGATGATCTGTGAGGTGGAAAAGCCGAACAGAAAGCCGCGGTATGCATCCCCGCGCAGGAATTCCAGGAAGAAGCGCCCCACGCTGTAGACGCACAGATAGACGGCCAGCAGCCGCCCGCGGCACAGCCCGCGATGCAGCAGGGCGAACAGGGCAAGAAACAGCAGCAGGCAGAACAGCGCCTCCAGCAGCTGCACCGGGAAGCGGCGCACGCCGTTTGCCTGCGGGATGGGATTCTGTGTGTAGACAAAGCCCACAGGGCACTCGATGCCGTAGCAGCAGCCGCCCAGGAAACAGCCCACGCGGCCGAAGGTGTGGAACAGCGGCACGGAGACGGCCATCACGTCCACATAGCCTGCCGGCAGCTTCTTCTTTTTCCAGTAAAGACCGCCCGCCGCCATGCCGCCCAGCAGGCCGCCGTAAAACACGGAGCCGCCGAACACGAGCAGCATCCCGCTCCAGAAGTCGCCGGAAAGGCCCGTTTCCGGCACGCGGGCGAGCACCTGACCGAGCAGCGGCAGATTGGTGATGCCGTACAGGATGTGCCCGCCCACCAGCGCGCCGACGGCGCACAGCAGCAGAGCGACGATCATGTCGTCCACGTCGAGGCCGCGCTTTTTCGCCTGCACGCACGCAAACAGCCCGCACGCGAAGATGCCCGCCAGAGCACAGAGGGGGTAAATGCCGAATGTCTTGCCGAAAAGCTCAAACGGTGGGATCAAAAGGGTTTTCCTCCTTCCGCTCATAAAAAATGCTATACGCCCGCAGGCGTATAGCATTTTTTATCGAATCATGCGCTCCTGTTCTCAGGAAAGAGCGCCGGCAGCGGCCAGGGAGCCGATGGTGCCGAGTGCGCAGACAACACACAGGATGCTCAGCGCGCCGAGCACAACGCCGATGATGCCGAGCACCATGCCGGCGGTTGCCATGCCCTTCTGATTCTCTTCCGAGAGCTTGCGGCCCTTCACACCAAATACGATAGCCACAATAGCCGCTACAAAGGCCACATAGGAAACGTAAGGAATGAAGGATCCGACAATGCCGACGATGCCGCACACAAGCGCCGCAGTGGAAGCGTTCTTTGCGTTCATGAAATACCCTCCAGTCAAACAAGATAAGAACGTTATCCGATAGGACAACTTCATTTTATCGTATCTTTCTGCCTCTTGTCAATAATTTCGGAAAAATTGAGATAAATGACGGATTTTTACACATAGTTTTATAGTTTTAATACAAAAACAAACTTGTTCTCTCTTCCGGTGAGGGAATCTGGAACGCGCTTGTATTCATATTTTGGGAATGCTATAATGGGGGGAAAGAAGCGGCACCGGAAGCGTGCGGCGAAACAGACGAAAGGGGCGCTGAATATTGCCCAGAGTGAGTGTGATTGTGCCGGTCTATAACGTGGAGCGGTACCTGAACCAGTGCGTGGAAAGCCTTCTGCGCCAGACATTGCCGGATTTCGAGCTCCTGCTTGTGAACGACGCTTCCACAGACGGTTCTCTCGCGCTGTGCCGCCGCTATGAAAGCGATCCGCGCGTGCGCGTGATCGACAAGCCCCACGGCGGCCTGGGCGACACGCGCAACTGGGGCGTGCGGGAGGCGCGCGGGGAGTACCTGGCCTTTGTCGATTCGGACGACTGGGTGGAACCTTGCATGCTGGAGGATCTCACGGCCGCGGCGGACCGGGAAGAGGCCGACCTTGTGCTGTTTGATTACATCCGCGAGAATGAGGAGGACGGCGTGAGCCGCGTCTGCTCGCTGCCGGCAGCGCCCGGCGCCCCGCAGGAGAAGACGGCCGCGCGCGTGCTGCAGGAGCTGACAGGCCCCGCGCCCGATTCCGGCCCGTGGCGGGAGGTGGAAATGCTGGGCTGCGCCTGGCGGCGGCTCTACCGGCGCACGTGGTTCTGCGCGTGCGGCCTTTCCTATTATAAGGAGCAGGAGGTCATGTTGGAAGACCTGCCCGTCTCCATCCAGGCGCACGTACTCGCGCGCCGCACCGTGTATGTGCCCGGCGCCTACTATCATTACCGCTACAATCCCGTGTCGCTGAGCACGCGGTACCGGCCGGGGAAAATGGAGATGCTGCTGCGCTGCCACGCGATCATCGGGGCGTTCCTCGAGGCGCACGGTCTGGCCGAGGCCTATGCGGACCGCCGCAGCGCCTGGCTGGTGCGGCAGGCGGCCCACGGCTCGCTCGTGAACTGCTTTTCCCCGCAGAACCCGGCGGGCTTTTTCGCCAGATGGCGGGAAGTGCGCGGGATCCTGCGCCAGCCCGCCGTGCGCGAATCCTGCGCTTCGCCCAACCTGAAGCACGGCACGAAGGCGGATCAGGTGATTCGCCTGATCATCGGCTCGCGCTGCACGGCGGCCGCCTATGTGTTTTACAGCCTGTACGCCCGCTCCCTGCGCCGCAGCGCCGGGAAGAAATAACGGCTGCCCGAAAAGGGCGGAAAGGACGGGAGAGCCGACATGGAAAAAAAGAGCGTTCTGTTTGTGAATTTCAGCCTGCACAGCGGAGGCATTGAAAAAAGCCTTGTTACGCTGCTGCACCTGTTCGACTATGAAAAATACGACGTGGATCTGCAGCTTTTTGCAGATGAAGGGCTGTTCCTGCCCCGCGTGCCGGAGCAGGTGAACCACCTGCCCTCGCTGTTCCCCCCCGAATACCGGCTGCAGATCCGCCGGGCGCTGCCCGCCCTGCTGCGGCAAAAGAAGCCGCTTATCGCGCTGTGCCGCCTGCTCGTGAGTTTTGCGGGCAAGACGCCGGGCGGCATGGGGGATCGGCTCGCGCGCATGTGGCGCATCGAAAAGCATTTCGTGCGTGCCTCGAAAAAGGAATACGATGCCGTGGTCGCCTTCATGGAAGGCCAGCCCATCTATTACGCCGTCACAAAGGTGAAGGCAAAGCGGAAGATCGGCTTCATCCACGGCGATTACAAGGCCATGGGGCTGGACGAGGACTATGACCGCCGATTTTTCGGCCGGCTCCACGCGCTGTGCACCGTCTCGGAATCCTGCCGGGACGCGCTGTGCGAGGTGTTTCCGCAGTGGGAGAACCGCTTTTTCGTGATCTACAACATCATCTCGCCTGCCTTCCTGCGCAAGCTTGCGCAGGAGCCGGCCGATTTCGGTGATTCCTTCGCCGGGCCGCGGCTGCTCACCATCGCGCGCCTTTCCCCGCAGAAGGGGCTGGATCTCGCCCTGCTGGCGGCGCTGATCCTGAAAAAGCGCGGCTATTCCTTCCGCTGGTACATCATCGGCGTCGGGCCGGAGGAGGCCGACCTGCGCGATCAGGCCGAGGCGCTGGGGCTGAACGACACCGTCTTTTTCCTGGGGGAGAAAGCCAACCCCTATCCCTATGTGCGCGCGTGCACGGTGTATGTGCAGCCCTCGCGCTTTGAGGGAAAGAGCATTGCCGTGGATGAGGCCATGGCGCTGGCCAAACCGATTCTGCTCACCGATTTTTCCACGGCAGCCGATCAGATCGACTCCGGGAAAACGGGCCTTATCGTGCCCCTTTCGCCGGACGGCATCGCCCAGGGCCTGCAGCAGCTGCTCGACAGCGCTTCGCTGCGCGATTCTTATTCCAAAGCCCTGGCTTCCCTGGATCTTTCCAACGAGGGGGAAATCAGCAAGCTGTACGATCTCATCGAGGGCCGCCGCCCGCCGCAGTGAGGAGGGGAGAGGCATGAAGCTGTTCCTGGCCGTCGTTCTGTTCCTGCTCATGGAGGGCGGGCTGTATCTCTATCTCGACGGGCCGAAGCGCGGGGATCTGCGCTGCAAGGCGCTCACCACGCTCATGCCTGTGCTGCTCGGCCTTTACGGCACGGTGCACCGCGGCGGTGAATCCTGGGTGCTGTTCGCGGCGCTGTGCGTCTGCCTTGTGTCAGATGTGCTGATCGGCGTGCACTTTGTGGCGGGTGTATTCTCGTTCCTCGCGGCGCATGTCCTGCTCATCGTTCATCTGCTGCTGCAGGCGCAGCCCACGCCGTGGAGCATCCCGCTCTGGGCGCTGCTCTATCTGCTTCTGTTCGCATATTATAGGAAAACGATCCCCACGCTTGGGGAAAAACGCGTGCCGCTCTGCGTTTACCCGGTTTTCCTGTTCGGCATGCTGTCGCTGGCTGCCGCGCTGCCCTTCCTGCGGCCGGGTGTATCCTCCGCCTGCCTGGCTCTGGGGGCGCTCTGCTTCACCGTTTCCGATCTCATCCTGGCAGACGGCGTCGTCACGCAGCGCGAATCCTCGCGGCGCGATCATGCCGTGATGCATCTCTACGAACCGGCCGTCTATCTGCTGGCGCTCAGCGTCGTGCTGTGACGGCGGTCCAACCTGTATTTGGGAGGTTTCTGCATGTCAACCGAGAAAAAACTGGGGGATCTGCTCGCGCGGATCTCCTTCCAGACGGAGTCTGCCCCTGAAGCCCTCGAGGCGCAGGTGAGCGACATTGTGTATGATTCCCGCCAGGCAGGGCCGGGGCGTGTGTTCGTCTGCCTGCGCGGCGCGCGCGCCGACGGCCATGCCTATGCGAAGGCCGCCGGGGAGGCGGGCTGCTGCGCCGTCCTGGCGGAACGGCCGGTGGAAACGGGCGGCGCGCCGCTCTTTTTGGTCTCGAACACGCGCGAAGCGCTCGCGGAGCTGAGCGCCGCCTTCTTCGGCCGCCCGGCGGAGGAACTGCGCGTGGTGGGCATCACCGGCACGAAGGGCAAGACGACCACCGCCCACATGGTGCGCGCCATCCTGGAGGAGGCGGGCATCCCCACCGGCATGATCGGCACCATCGGCATCGACTACGGGGACACGCACGTGAACACCGTGAACACCACGCCGGAATCGTATGAGATCCAGCGGGCCCTGCGCGCCATGCTGGACGCCGGCTGCCGCGCCGCCGTGCTGGAGGCCTCGTCCATCGGCCTGCGGGATCACCGCCTCGATTCGCTCCCGTTCTTCGCCGGGGTATTCACGAATTTCTCGGAGGATCACATTGGCGGCGACGAGCACAAGGATATGGCGGAATACCTGGCCTGCAAGAGCCTGCTCTTTCAAAAGTGCGCGACGGGCGTCGTCAACGTGGACGATCCCGCGTGGGAGGGCGTAACGCGCGGCCATACGTGCGCGCTGCAAACGTTCGGCTTTTCGGAGAGGGCCGGGCTGCGCGCGTCCGATGACCGGCTTGTGACGCGGCCCGGTTTCCTCGGCGTCGCCTTCTCGATGACGGGCCGCCGCACGATGGAGGCGGAGGTTGATATCCCCGGCCGCTTCAACGTCTATAATGCGCTGGCCGCCGCCGCTGCGTGCACGCTCTTCGACGTGCCGGATGAGGCGATCCGCCGCGGCCTGGCGCGCGTGAAGGTGAAGGGGCGCGTGGAGCCCGTGCCGGTGCCGGGCCCGTTCACGCTGCTCATCGATTACGCGCACAATGCCGTGAGCATGGAGAGCATCCTCACCACGCTGCGGCAGTATCACCCGCACCGCCTGATCTGCCTCTTCGGCGCGGGCGGCAACCGGCCCCGCGCCCGCCGCTATGAGATGGGCGAGGTGAGCGGCCGTCTGGCCGATCTCTCCGTCATCACGGAGGACAATTCCCGCTTTGAGGATGTGCACGACATCCTGGCCGACATCAAGCAGGGCCTCGTGCCCACGGGCGGGGCGTATGTGGAGATCCCGGACCGCACTGAGGCGATCCGCTATTGTCTGGCCCACGCGGAGCCGGGCGACATTGTCGTGCTGGCAGGGAAGGGCCACGAAAGCTATCTGGAGGTCCGCGGCAAGCGCACGCATTACGACGAACGCGAAGTTGTGGCCGGCATTCTGGCCGGCAAGCTGTGAAGGAGGGCGATGAGCATGCAGATGACCGTTCGGGAAATTGCCGCCGCGTGCGCTGGCAGGCTGCTGCGCGGCGATCCGGAGACGCAGGTCACGTCGGTGAGCACCGACAGCCGCCGTGTCGGCCCGGGGGCGCTCTTTGTGCCGATCCGCGGCGAGCGCACGGATGCGCACGCCTTCCTGCCGGCCGTGTTTGAAGCCGGTGCGGCCGCCGCGTTTACGCAGGAGCACACGGAGCCGGATCAGCTCCCGCAGGGCGCGTCCGGCGCCTGGATCGCCGTGGAGGACACGGTGGAGGCCCTGCGCCGCACCGCCGCCGCCTATCGTTCCCGCTTCTCTATCCCCGTGGTGGGCATCACGGGCAGCGTGGGCAAGACGACTACGAAGGAGATGGTCGCCCTGGCCCTCTCCTCCTGCCTGCACACCATGAAGACGGAGGGCAACCAGAACAGCCAGATTGGGCTGCCGCTCACACTGTTCCGCCTCCTGCCGGAGCATGAAGCCGCCGTGGTGGAGATGGGCATGAGCGACTTCGGCGAAATGGCGCGCCTGGCCGCCGTGGCGCGCCCGCAGTACGCCGTGATGACGAACATCGGCGTGTCGCACATCGGCCAGCTCGGCAGCCGCGAGAACATCATGGCCGAAAAGCTGCGCATCACGGACGCATTCGGCCCCGGCTCCGTCCTCTTTGTCAACGGGGACGATCCCCTGCTCGCCACGCTGCGCGAAGCGCGCCCGGATCTGCGTCAGGTCTGGTTCGGCTTCGGGGAAGGCTGTGCGTACCGCGCATCGCAGGTGGTCCGCGAGGGCGAAACAGTGCGTTTCACGGCCGAAACGCCGTGCGGCAGCGTGGAGGTGCGGCTGCCCGTGCCGGGCGACCACAATGTGCGCAACGCGCTGGCCGCGCTGGCCGTCACGTGCACGCTGGGCGGTTCCCTGCAGCGGGCCGCGGACGCGCTCGCAGCCTATCAGCCGCCTGCCATGCGCCAGCAGATCCGGCGCGCGCCGGCCGGTTTCACCGTGATCGACGATTCCTACAACGCCAGCCCGGACGCCGCGTTCAGCAGCCTGGAAGTGCTG
>ERZ1643246.3604-NODE-3604-length-13076-cov-8.798479_pt1 | contig 13076 bp, 13 predicted proteins | sample MGYA00579265_ERZ1643246 | MGnify/ENA primary metagenome ERZ1643246 (study PRJEB29033, sample SAMEA4952261) | chicken gut metagenome | biome: Broiler Chicken; feature: Gastrointestinal Tract; material: Caecum | place: Ireland | collected 2018 | study: Broiler... | reverse complement strand
AGACCTGCCAAAACCGCACACAAGTAAGAAAGAGAAGAGAAAGAAAGAGAAGAGTGATACGGAGAGGAGTACGACGGTCGAACGCGCGCGCGAACGGGCGGAGCTCGATCACCTGATCCGGCGCTGTGAGTTTGACCTGTTTGAGCCGGAGGAGCAGACCGTGCTGCGCGACGCGATCACATGGTTGTACTACTGCGGCGAACTGACGATCGGTCCGTGTACCTATCCGCAGCTGCAGGTGCGGGAGACGCTTTGGCGTCTGAACTGGGAGGTACTGGACTGCGCCTTGGCTAAGCTGCGCGAAAACGAGAAGGCCGAGCTGCGCAACACGCTGGTTTACACGGCAAAGGTGGTGTACAGCACGATCCTGGAACGGAGCTGCGATACCATGCTGAACCCGGTGGTCAATCGCGGAAAGCAGAGGTGTGGGACATGACAAGGTATTATAGCGAACCGCAACTGGAGCTGCTGAAGGCGGTGCGGATATTGGGTTGCATAGAAAAACGGCAAGCACGGGTGCTACTTCGGCTACGCTATGGCTTGGCGCTCGAAGCCGTAGACAGTATTGTTCGCCAGCTTAAGTGCGATGGGAAGATCAAATTCGCAGCAAAGACAGGGTTGATCCTGTCTCCGGACGGCAAAGCAGACCTGTGTGTCCTGCGCTCGATGGATATTGCTCTGTCCTTTGCAGGACAGTGGAATGCACCGAAAATTTTGCCGCGTAAGCCGGAGTATCTGCTGTATGCTTATTATCCAGACCGTTGCATACGCCTTTGGGTTTTGCATGTGCCAGAGAGGCTGGAGCAAGAAAAAAGTATACTGGTTGACAATGCGCAGGACACATCGTCGGCACAAAGTGCCCATGTGATGCTACTGGATTCCGAGTCGCAAATTACTGCTATCTCGGCCGCAGTGCCGTGCATTTTAGCCTATCCTGATCAAACGGGCAGGTTGCATTTGAAAAACTGGGAGGGAAAATGATATGGGAATTAACGAAAAAATACAGCAGTGGCTGGAAAACGCAAGAGAACGCTTTTTTGCGCTTGATATCAAAGGTTTGGATGAAGCCCTGACGCCGGCAGAACAGGCGGAATGGGACAATATTTATGCCTCGTTCCGGTCTGGTTCGCTGATGCGGGGCAGGATTGTTGGGATAGAAAACATGCCACAACCGGAAGTGGAAATCAATTCGGAAATATCGGATGAGGAAGTGACGAATATGCCCTGCATGATTGTGCTGCCGTATCGCGTAAAGATTTTAATACCGGAACCATTTTTCTGGTGGCAGGGCGAAGAACGTGAAAGTTTTGTGCTGAACAACATGGCCGGGGCAAATGTGGATTTTGTGATTGTTGCAGTGGATCGGATGGCCGGGTGCGCAATCGCATCCCGAACAATGGCGCTCTCTCGGCGCAGATGGGAGGCAAAAGAAATCGCGCATGTGGAGGAAGGCAGCATAGTGGATTGTGATGTTTTAAGTGTTGGACCGTCCCGACTGACGCTGTCCTGCTATGGTTATGACGAAACGCTGACGCAAATCGGATTGTCTTATTCCTACCTTGGCGACCTTCGGGATACTTATCGACCGGGACAAATTCTTCATGCGAAGGTGCTTTCCTTTACTGATGAACATCTGGAGGTATCGGTAAAGGCAGCTGCTCCCAATCCTTATGATGGAGCCAGACAGCGCCATCCACCGGGCTCTATCCGCATGGCTTCCATCACCAGCAAATATGCCGGCGGCATATTTGTACGGTTGGATGATGGTTGTACTGCGGTATGCCGATATGCCCGGCATTTTTCCGATGACCAGTTCCAGCCCGGGGATACTGTTAAGGTGGAGATCGTCGCGCACAGCGATAATAAACAATGGATGATGGCAAAAATTAAAGGGAAAATAGGATAACAGACAAGCAGCGGCACAGAGAATCTTAATTCCGTGCCGCTGCTTGCGCTTGGAGGCTAAACTGTTAGCAGATAGACAAAATGTTGCTGAAAAAAGTAAAACAGGAGGTATTCATTTCGATAGTGGAATAATGCAGGTTCGATTGCCTCTTTGTAAGGAAGGAGAGGACAGTCTGCGGTGGAGAACAAATGCTTATTGGGGAGATGTTTTCGAGCATACGTTACGAAAACACAGGAGAGCTTTGAATTGTTCGACGGTAAAAAGAGTACGACTATTCGCTGGGTATTTAACTATGGTGAAAGTTTGGCCTTCCTCACGGAAGATTGGGTAAAAGAGGATGAGCAGACTATCAAACAAATCATGAATCATGTAGATCAGGGGACACAATACATACTGACTGAGATGCAGCGGGCACAGAACCCGTTCTTATATCTGTTTTGCATGAGACTGGTATCAGAACTGCAAGGCGAATATAATTTACGTTCTGAAATCATCAACTTTTATTATCAACTTCATAAAGCCAGAAAAGATGCATACATACTGCTGGCTGATTGCTTATGCATAGAGACCAAATCAGTTTGCGCTCGCTATTGTGAACTTTGGAAAGGTGAACCGCTTCGTTTGACGCATGTTTGTATCAAGCCAATTCCAGCCTTTCCGTTGAATGATGGGAATAACCGGCCTGAGATTGTCGACACGGAATCCATGTGCTGTGATAAGAAAATGTAACTTGTTGAGATCTGCTATCCTGAAAGTGTGCTCGCGGTATACGACTTTCTAAAATCCATCTACCTGCGTCGTGCAATACGATTCAAACACTGTCGCTTGTGTGGCAAATTGTTTGCTGCGGTCGATGGAGAACGCACGGAGTATTGCAGCCGTAAATATTCCGGCAACAAATCTTACCGTGATATTGGTGCTGTGCGGGTCTACCAAGTTGTTTAATCCTCGAATAATTTGGCAACCGGTATGCTCAGCACATCAGCAATCGTGAACATTGTTTCCATCGACACTCCAAACGATTGTGTTGGGCTTTCGACTTTTGCGATGAATGACCATGACTTTCCTACCGCCTCTGCGAAGGATTCTTGGGTCATCCCGCGCAGTTTGCGGTAGTACTGCACTTTTAAGCCAAACTTTATAAACTGCTCATGATATTTTGTTTCCATAGGACACCTCTTTATAAAAAGAGTACCACCCATGCAACAAATTATTTATAGATTTATACTGCCGTTTATGGCAATAGAATGATATAATAAAACAATCAGAAGATATGCAATTATTGCGTGATAATACAGTGAAACTTGAGTTGTATGGAAGTGTTGCAATTCTAAAAATGACGAAAATCCGCTTTATCGAGGATTTTCGTCATTTTCTTCTATATGTTGCATGATATCTTCAACATGACAATGAAGTAATCTACAAAGAAGATCAATCGTGTTGGTAGACACGCTCTTACCGCATTTCATCGAATAATAGGTCGCACGGTTGAAGCCCATTTTCTGCAACTGGTACGATGTGATCCCTTTTTCTTTCATTGTTCTGAAAAGCGGCTCGTAACTGATCATATCAAGGCCTCCGGAACTATTCTTATGTTCAAGTATAGTTTTCGGAAAAGCCTTTGAATATGTATAAATATCTAAGCATATTGGTGGGTAGGATAAGAAAGGAGTCCTTCGCATGAAACAGTTGATAAAACGCCTTGGCCTATTGCTGATGGGTGGGCTTTTGCTACTGTCAGGGTGCAAAGCAGATGCCGGACAGGAAAACAGAAATGCCGAAACCGTCAATGCTGCGACCACACACACTCAGGCGTCCATCACACCCCAAACGGACGCACCAGAGGATGATCCCCTATCGCAATGGGAAATCCTGCCATACACGAGCGAGCCTTATACAGAGATAAACGGCAATATCCCATCTTTCACAGATGACGAGATCACCGACCAGCCTTTCGAGACGTACAGCCCGCTGGATACGCTGGGTCGTTGCGGTATGGCGTTTGCCTGCGTGGGACAGGAGCTGATGCCAACCGAAGATCGCGGCAGCATTGGACAGGTCAAGCCGAGCGGCTGGCATCTGGTCAAATACGACTGCGTCGACGGCAAATATCTGTATAATCGCTGTCACCTGATCGGATACCAGCTGACCGCTGAAAATGCGAATGAGCGCAATCTAATCACTGGTACGCGGTATCTGAACATCGAGGGGATGCTGCCGTTTGAAAATCAGGTGGCAGACTATGTGCAGCAGGCGGGCAACCATGTGCTCTATCGGGTGACACCGGTTTTCGAGGGCGATAACCTGCTGGCAAGCGGTGTTCTTATGGAGGGATATTCGGTCGAGGACAACGGCGATGGCATCTGCTTTTGTGCCTACGCTTATAACGTCCAGCCCGAGGTACACATCGACTACGCCACAGGAGAAAGTACACTGGTCGGAGAAGCTGTTGCCCAGCCGTCGGAACAGGCATCCACCGATGAGCCGGATTATGTACTCAACAACAACACCCGCAAGTTCCATCGTCCGAGCTGCTCCAGCGTGGAGGACATCAAGCCGTCCAACCGGGGGGACTACACCGGTTCGCGGGAAGCACTGATTGAACGCGGATATGAGCCGTGCAGGAAATGCGTGCCGTGATTGTACCTAAATAAGACCCCCTGCGACATAAATCGCATAGGAACAGCTTTGAACAGTTCGGACACCATTCTTGTCGGCGGGTCTCCATCCTTATGTGCGAAATAGAAAAACCTTCCTCCCATATATCTGCCGCATTTACAGTGCAAAGTTCGGGCAGTATTGGACTTTGTCTTGTTAGGCAGACTCGTCCGCTTTGCATTGCCTCATATGCGATTTCTGTTCGTCAGACCGAGAGTTTGCCTGTGTCGGCACTTCGCAGCCTCCACATCCGGCTTCCTTCAGATTCCACCTCACGATGGACACCCTTGCCTTCGGCTAACAGTTCCTACTGCCAAGTCTGTAGTGGACTTTCACCACCAAGTTATTGCCCATGCCGGGCGCACCGAGAGAAGCCCACTTTTCGATGCAACGCTCGAAAAGCGGGCTTTGTTCATGCCGCCTCCTTCATGTGCCACCAGAAGGGAAGCAGCATACATATACAAGACTAAGGAGCCGGAGAAACCGGCGGCCTTCCCCCGTTTCCGGGCCTTGCAGGACTGGTGAATGGTTTGGTGAAACGGCAGTTTCCTTTAGGGCAATACCGCATAATTCAGCAAGAATGATTTGCGTGTACATTTTGCGTCCAAATGCGGCGCGGTTTCGCAGCAATACTTGATGTATTGCAAGAAATCGTAACAAAATCCTGACACAAAACTTCCACAAAGCATCGAAGATGCAATTGTACGGCGTTGCCTTAAGAATTGCTATGGGCAGGCAACGCACGATTTCTGGGGATAAACCTTTCGGTGTGCTTTCAAACAATGCTGGCAAGATAGCAACGAGACGCTTCCCGATTGTCGCCTCTTTAATATTCTCTTGTAATATTTTTACGCGCTTATGTATAATAATACAATGTTAATATGCCATTAAAAGTATTGTATTTTCCCCACATGCAGACGCTGGTTCCGGTACGGTGATCTTGGAATAGTCTTGCGTGTTGGTGACAATTACAGGAGTGGTTACATCGTAACCTGCATCGATAATTTCTTGCCGGTCAAAGGTCAGCAGCAGATCCCCCGTATGCACAATATCCCCATTCTGAATTGTCGGATGAAAGAACTTTCCCTTTAGGTTCACTGTATCGATACCGACATGAATCAGCACCTCAATGCCGCTATCGCCTTTTAATCCGATGGCATGACCTGTCTCAAACAGGGCAGTCACTGTCCCGTCAAATGGTGCGCGCACCTCACCATTGACTGGGATGATCGCTGCGCCCTTGCCCAACACTTCGGATGAAAAGGTCGCATCATGTACCTCTGACAGCGCGATCTGCCGCCCCTGCAACGGCGCGTAAACCGGTATCGGATCGGCAGCCTCATGCTTCTGAGGCGTCTGTATCTGCGTTTGCGTCTGCGTCACCGGTGCATCTGTATTCTGTACAGTAGGCGTTTCCACAATATCCTCAAATCCTATGAGCAAAGTAAATACAAACGTCGCTACCGCAGTCACCAAGATGGTTAACGCGGCAAATAATAAACTTTCCAAATGGCCGTCTTCTACATACTGTAGAATACTAACCACAGCCGGCGTAGCAATACCAAAGCACTTGAGCGATACGAATCCACCAAACAGGCCGCCCACAGCGGCACCCAGACAAGCACCCAGCATCGGTCGCTTCAGTTTCATTGTTACGCCGTAAAGTGCTGGCTCAGTGATTCCTGCAAACAAACCGGTAACGGCTGCAGCTGCCGCAGCCTGTTTCAGTTTCCTGTTGCGGCTGCGCACTGCGACGGCCGCCGCCGCTGCTCCCTGCGCCATATTGGCGCATAGTTCGCTGATACAAATGAAGTTCTCAAACCCAACCGACGCAATTACACCCAACTTGATCGGTGTTAGCGCGTGATGCACGCCTGCCATAACGATAAAGGGATAAATCCCGGCAAGCACTCCCACCGCGACAAACCCCAGATGGTTTCGAATCCAATAAATCACACCGGTCAACACATCTCCGACAATCGCTCCGAGAGGACCGAGTACAAAAAGTGCCAGCAACGCGCAAATCAGGACAACCAGCAGTGGCTGCAAAAAATTCTTGGCAATTTTAGGCGAGACACGATCTGCAAACTGCTCGATATACCGTTGCACCCATACCGCAAAGATGATCGGAAAGATGGTATAAGCGTACTGCGTCGGCAAAAAGGTCAGAAACGATGTCTGCTGTATACCCTCTAGTAGCGTAGTTATGTCCGGGTGCATCAGCACTAACGCAGTGCCCGCGGCGTAATACGGGTTTGCGCCGAACTGTTTAGCCGCTGATACGGCCACAAGTACTGGGAAAAAGTAAAACGCTGCATCTCCGATAATATTTAGCAGATAATAGACTGCACCATCTTTGGATAATATCCCCACCATGTGGAGCAGAGTAATTAAGATGCGCACCATAGCCGCACCCATAATCGGTGGGATTACCGGTGCCATCACGCCCGAAATAACATCCATTAACCGAGCGACTATCCCTTTCTTTTCCGGTGTTTTCTCCTGAGGTTCGGCCTGAGGCTGATCGGCAAAGCTGCCCAGCCGATTTAGTTCCGTGTAAACATGGGCAACGTCGTTACCGATGATGATTTGATATTGTCCAGCCTGCCGCATCACACCGACCACGCCCGTGATGCTTTTTACCACTTCGTCATCTATTTTAGCGTTGTCCCGCAGCACAAAGCGCAAGCGTGTCATACAGTGAACAACACTTTTTACATTCCCCGGTCCTCCGACCGCGTGCAGTATCTGCTCAGCAATGCTCGCATAATCCATATTGAAATACCCCTTTCATATCCCTTGTAAACAAAAAAAGACCCGACCCTATCCCAAACGGGCAGTTTGCTGCCCGTTTGGCTCAGGATCTGGTCTTGCTGAACTGAATCATAACAAACCGATTGCATTATTACTTTGTTTCCTGCTCCTCATCCAAAATTCGCTTGAGGTGGATGAGAAGATAGAGCGACTCGTCAATGCTCAAGGTGTAATCATATTTTTTTTGAATAAACTCAGCCACTTTTTGCACACCGGAAAAAACATAAGTGTTCTGCTCAATCAACACATCGTAAATTTCTTTCATGCTGTCCTTATAAGGCTCATGGCTAAAGATACGCGCAGAAAAAAACTTCAAATGCGTGATAAACCGCTGATAGGAAAAGGAATCCTCGTGAAACACAATTTTGAAATGCAGTCGAATAATGTGCAGGATCGTATTGATTAGTTCTGTCATTTTCTGCACATCTGCCGGAGTGTTATTGTCCAACTCGGAGGCGATAATATGCATAGCGATGAACGCAGCCTCGTCCGCACCGAGTTCGACACCTGTCGCCTCGCGAATCCAGCGAATCCCCTTGAGCCCGACAGCATATTCCTTGGGATAAAACTTCTGGATATCTGGCCGAATCATGTTTTTCAACTCAATACCAGCCTGATGCCGATCAAGCGCAGAGTTGATATGGTCTGTCAAAGTGACATAAAGTGTGTCCTTGATTTTCAGACCCTCTTCAATCCGGGCAGCTTGTACAACCTTTTCTGCAATATCAAGATATTTTTCTGAAACTGCCTGCACAAATTCCTGCAGCTTACGGCTTTCCTCGTTGCTTTCCAAACGATAGATACGATCGACTAGTGCGTCATCAAGCAATTCACCGCGCTTCTTGCGAAAGCCGATCCCTGCACCGGTAACAATAATCTCACGCCCGTCCGGATCGAGCGTAACGACCGCATTTGTATTCAAAACCCGGATGATGTTCACAGTTTCGTCCCCCTGATGAAAAAAACTGTCTATAACGCCTCTTCGACCACGCAGACGCCATAAACAGTCTTGCTTACCCTGAAGTAATAACAAACCTTTTTTAAATCATACCACTGCATATCCATCTTGTCTATATCCTTTGTCATTTTTGGCGGTTTGTCTATTTCCAAAGATGTGGTTTTGTGAGTTCTGTGAAAACGAAACACATTGCCTGCTATTATGCACAAAAATAGCAAACAAAAACAAAGCAATATTCCAAAATATACAATTGGGGCTGGACAAGTGCAGCATATGGTGCTACGATAAGAGCACGGAAACAAGTTTGTTATTACGTAAGGGTAAGCAAGACTGTTTGCAGCATCTACAAAGGTGGATGCTGTGAGCAGTCTTTTCTTTTTTTCCTGAGGTAATGCAGACACGATTGAATATCAACAGAACGTGTACACGATGAAAAAGGATGTGAAACCATGGAAAATCAAATCATTCCGGAAAACTTCCTCTGGGGTGGTGCGGTTGCAGCCCATCAGCTGGAGGGCGGCTATGACAGGCAAGGCAAAGGTGTTTCGATTGCAGATGTAATGACTGCGGGCGCCAATGGCGTGGAACGACAGATTACAGACGGTATCCTGCCGGGCATGAACTACCCCAACCATGATGCAATCGACTTCTACTCCCGTTACAAAGAGGACATCAAACTGTTTGCGGAAATGGGCTTCAAGTGTTTCCGCACTTCAATCGCTTGGACGCGCATCTTTCCAAACGGCGACGAAACCGAGCCGAACGAACAGGGCTTACAGTTCTACGATGACCTATTCGATGAGTTATTGCGATACGGTATCGAGCCGGTCATCACGCTTAGCCACTTTGAAATGCCGTATCACTTGGTCAAGGAATACGGTGGCTGGCGTAATCGCAAGCTAATTGATTTTTTTGTCCGCTTTGCACGCACGGTTATGGAGCGGTACAAAGACAAGGTCAAGTATTGGATGACCTTTAACGAAATCAACAATCAGGGCACAACATGGCACGCCTGGGCAGCATGGACAAATTCCGGTATCATCTACCGCCCGGACGAGGATGTACAAAGTGTGCTCCATCAGGCAGTCCATTATGAGATGGTGGCCAGTGCCAAGGCAGTAAAAATTGGACGCGAGATCAACCCGAACTTCCATATTGGCTGTATGCTGGCCATGGTGCCATTTTACCCGCTTACTTGTGACCCGGATGACATTCTTGCCGCAGAGTATGCCATGGAGCAGCGTTTGTATTATTATGGCGACATCCATGTGTTCGGCGAATATCCAGACTACATTAAGGCGTTCCAAAAGAACCACGGTATGCACCTTGACATCACAACGGATGACCTGCAATGTCTGCGTGAAGGCTGTGTTGATTACATTGGCATCAGCTATTATATGAGCGAAACAGTCTCTGCCAAGCCAGGTGACACTGTGCGCAAATTCAGCGACACCTGCTATATGACCGCCAACCCGTATGTCAAGGCCAGTGAATGGGGTTGGCAGATTGACCCGAAGGGGCTGCGCTACTCGCTTAACTTGCTGCACCAACGCTACCACCTGCCGCTGTTTATCGTTGAAAACGGCTTTGGTGCGTACGACAAGGTCGAACCGGATGGCATCCACGACCCTTATCGCGTGACCTACCTCAAGCAGCATATTGAGCAGATGAAAGCGGCGATGGAACTGGACGGCGTGCCAGTGATGGGCTATACACCCTGGGGCTGCATTGATCTGGTGAGCGCCGGCACGGGCGAAATGGAGAAACGGTACGGCTTCATTTATGTCGATAAAGATAATCAGGGCAAGGGTACTTTGGAAAGGCGGAAAAAGGATTCGTTCTACTGGTATCAGAATGTCATCCGCACCAACGGCGAAGAATTATAATTAGGAGGAATATAAAATGATTATCAGATTGTTTTGCGCAGCAGGCATGTCCACTAGCTTACTGGTCAACAAAATGAAGGAAGCCGCCGTCCAGAAGGGCAAGGACGCGGAGATCGAAGCATTTCCGATTGCGGAGATTGACCGCATGACCGACGGCATTGACGTGGCACTGCTCGGGCCGCAGGTTGGCTTTCAGCTGGAAAAGGCCAAGAAGATCTGCGAACCCAAGGGCATCCCGGTAGCTGTCATCCCGATGACAGATTACGGCATGTGCAACGGAATGAATGTTCTCAAGTTTGCTTATCAGCTGGCAAAAAACAAATAAATACATAAGGGAAAGACATATTGCGCTGGTATAGCGCAAGGGTAGTATGCGATGCCACGCTGTTCCCCCTTTCGAAGCTTTGCAGAACTGTCTCTGTCGAAAAATGTTCTGTGCATTCGTCCTGGAGACATGGTGCGGCACCATCATAAGAGAAACAGAAGAAAGGATGACAATTATGGGGAAGTGGATCAACGAACATCTGATTCCTAAAATTCTGGCGTTTGTCAACACCAAGGCGGTTCAGTCGATCAAGGACGGCATGGTTTACACAATGCCGCTGTTAATCGTTGGCTCAATTTTTCTGATTTTAGCCAACCTGCCTGTCAAGCAGGCTGCGGACGCATTGGCAGCTGCCGGTATCACTACGATCCTCAGTCAAGCCTGTGGTGCAACCTTTAACATCAGCGCCATCATCGCGGTTATTGGCATTTCCTATACTTATGTTAAGCTGGAAAAGCAAGAGCCGCTGAGCGGTTCGATGATCGCGCTGGCAGTATTCCTGCTGCTGCAGCCGTCCTCCGTGCAGACTGAAAGCGGTGATCTTGTCAGCAACATCATCAACAAGGACTGGACTGCGGGCAAGGGAATGATCGGCGCAATCATTATTGGTCTGCTAGTCGGTTATCTGTACTCTTGGTTCTTGAAAAAGAACATCAAAATTAAAATGCCCAACGGCGTACCTGCGGGCGTTGCCAATGCGTTCTCTGCGCTGATCCCTGCGGTGGCCATCGTCATTCTTGCAACCATTATTCACGGCATCTTCTCTATGGGCTTGCATACCACCGCGATTGAAGCAATCTATAAGATCATTCAGACCCCGTTGCAAGGCATGACCGACTCGTTGGGCGGTGCGCTTCTTATGTGCTTTACCGGTCCGTTCCTGTGGATCTTCGGAGTACACGGTACGACGATCGTCGGCGGCGTCATGAGTGGCCTGCTGCAGGCTAACAGCTTGGAAAATCAGGCCATTCTGGATAAGGGTCTAGAACTGACCGTCGCCAACGGCGGCCATATCGTTACCGCGCAATTCTATGACCTGTTCATCAATGTCACTGGTGCCGGCCTGACTATTGGCCTTGTCATCTATCTGGTGGCTTTCGCCAAAGCCAAGCAATTCCGCACGTTGGGAAAACTGGAATTGATCCCCGCACTGTTCAACATCAACGAACCCATCATGTTTGGTTTGCCGATCGTTATGAACCCTATGCTGGCCGTGCCGTTCATCCTGATGCCTGTCATTGCCTGCGTTTTGCAGTATTTTGCACTGGCAACTGGCCTGTGTCCGCTGTATGCCGGTGTCATGGTGCCGTGGACCTGCCCGCCGATCATATCCGGCTTCCTTGTTGGCGGCTGGCGCAGTGCACTGTTACAGATTGTCATCTTAACTATTTCCTTCTTCGTGTATATGCCGTTTATCCGGCGGCTTGATCGGGAAACACTTGCTGCGGAAGCTGCTGCAGAAGCAAATCCAGAAGACGAAGATTGGTAAGCTGTTCGGAAAGGAGTTTAAATGATGTCCGAAGAACTATCTACCACCTGTTTTGAAATCATCACCTATGTTGGAACAGCACGATCCTGCTTTATCAATGCTATTCAATGTGCCAAACAGAATGACTTTACGCAAGCGGAAAGCTTAATTAAGCAAGGCGACGAAGCCTTTGTGCAGGGTCATAATGCCCATGCCGATCTGCTGACCAAAGAGGCAAACGGCGAATTAGGGAGTATCGGCTTATTGATGCTCCATGCGGAAGATCAGCTGATGAGTGCTGAGAGTTTCCGCATTATTGCAGAAGAGTTCATCGATCTCTATAAAAAACTGTCTTGAACAAATCACCTTCCCCCCTCAACCGGATGGAAAAAGAGCGTCATCCGGTGCATTGCAAAGGCCTGCCATGGCGGCAGGCCTTTTTGCTTTCAATGGAATACTCTATCGCTTATAAAAATAGAACTTTTCTACTTCCTCAGTAGATTCTAGTGTATCCACATCCCTTGTTTTTTGTCTTTTTTTCAATCCTATGGATGTTTTCATCTTGGCGGTCTTATATACTTTTTATTTTAACAGTCTATATCTTAGATGAAAACCTTTCATCTTTTCAATATACTACATCTTTGTTATATTAAGGGTGTAATCATGTCAGAGTAATTTTGTCAGAGTAACCCGCCCGGGGGACAGTCTGCCTATCCGGGTTGTACAAATGCTGCGCTGTCAGCAACATCCCACGGAAGATCAGCAACATTGTGGAACTGATGAAGCTGGCGGCGCTGGTGGAGGACTTCCCGCCGGAGCAGGACCGCATCCATCTGTCCAACGGGACGTTGACCCTGGACGGCAGCTTCACCGAGGGCAGGCCCAAAATCGTGCGCAGCCGTCTGCCGGTGGCCTTCCGGCCCGATGCGCCGAGGCCCGGCCTCTGGCTGTCCTTTCTGGACGGCCTGCTCTACCCGGAGGACATCCCCACCTTGCAGGAGTTTATTGGCTACTGCCTGATCCCCAGCAACAAGGGCCAGCGGATGATGGTCATGAAGGGC
>ERZ1643246.3603-NODE-3603-length-13079-cov-16.358646_pt1 | contig 13079 bp, 16 predicted proteins | sample MGYA00579265_ERZ1643246 | MGnify/ENA primary metagenome ERZ1643246 (study PRJEB29033, sample SAMEA4952261) | chicken gut metagenome | biome: Broiler Chicken; feature: Gastrointestinal Tract; material: Caecum | place: Ireland | collected 2018 | study: Broiler... | reverse complement strand
GGAAAAAGAGAAGTTTTAGTTTTCGTCGAAATTGGTCGAACGATTTTTGTTGAATAGCGCCTGACGCCATGCTACACTGAAAGATAGTGGATACTTCTGTGAATCTTGAATTCACGATCAGGAAGGAAGGGATTATTATGCTCAGTAATATAGATATCAACCAGATGAACCGGTTAATGGAAGAAAATGAAGATGCAAAACAGATCATCACACAGCTTTTGGAGAATCATCATACTTCTGTATCTATGATCGCGCATGAAATCCGCAATCCTCTGACACTTGTGTCGTCTTCTCTTCAGATCATAGAGGCTCAGCATCCTGAAGTAAAAGAATTCCACAACTGGAACCAGACTATGGAAGACATCCGTTTTATGTGTGATCTGCTAAACGAACTGTCTTCTTTTAATAACAGCAGTACACTTCACCATTCTGTATTTTCCATTGAGAAGCTTTTGAAAAATATCGCTGTGTCCTTCGCAATCTCTCTGGATGCGGCGGACAGTGATATCGAGTTTTCTTCAAAGATCATGCCCCGGATGGGCGATTTTACCGGTGACAAGATCAAGCTGGAAGAGGTTGTCCTCAATCTTCTGCAGAATGCTAAAGATGCCGTTGGTCCCAGGGGCAGGATATCACTGTCCGCGGAGCGTAAAAATGATACCATAGTAATCTGCTGTCAGGACAATGGATGCGGGATCTCCTCCGATCGGATAGATTCGATATTTGATCCATTTGTCACCTACAAGGAAAACGGTACAGGACTCGGTCTTTCATCAGCAAAACGTATAACAGAAGCTCATGGCGGAACGATCCAGGCAGAGTCCTCGCCTGAAACAGGAACGATCTTTACTGTCACACTCCCTGTCTAACTGTTTTTATATTTCTAATAAAGCCTGTTTCTAATGCTGATTTCTCCGATACAACAGGACTGCCAGCAGAAATCCTGAGACAAGTCCGCCGATATGTGCAAGATTGTCTACCCCTGTGCTTGTCAGGCCGAAATAAAGACTGAGAATAACCATGACCAGCATGCCGCGCCCGGACAGTCGTCCGAGTCTTCCTCTGTTTGCTATCACCACATACAAAAGTGCCCCCATAAGTCCGAAGATTGCTCCTGATGCTCCTGCGGACACTGCCGGCTGTTCCAGTGTAAGATCATAGAAAAGCGAGACTATATTTCCAATGATCCCGCTCGCAAAATAAATGATCACAAAACGTACTTTACCAATCTCCAGTTCCAGATTCCAGCCGAGAGCTCCCAGCAGCACCATGTTGTTGAGCAGATGGGTGATTCCGAAATGAAGGAACAGACAGGTAAATATTCTGTAATACTCGTGTCCCTCTATGATATATGGTTCATACATGGCTCCGTGCTGCAGCATAAATACTGCATCCTCGGTATCTCCGAACATTGTCAGGATAAAAAATACCACTATATTTATAACGATCAGCGCGACTGTACAGATTGCTTCGGGTTTCTGTCTCACCTGTTATTCCTCTTTTCATTATTAATACATCACATTATAAATGTCCTCCCGTCTCCTGTCCATCCATTTCCGTAATAAGATCATCCCATTCTCCCCACCGCCCGGTCTTGATCCGGTTTACCGCCTTTTTGATCAGACCGTACTTTACAGGCTTTTCTTTTATCAGCTCAGCGTCATTTTTTCTCTGATACCGATTCTCCTGCCGCGCTTCTTCCTCCTCATTATCCTCATTTACCAAAAAAACAGCACCTTCCGGCAGGCTGCTCTCTTTTTTCGTTTTTGCCTTCTGTTCTCCCTCCCATATCTTTTCTTCTTCCCGGCACGCCTCGATGATCTTCTTTAATTCGTAATTCTCCCTCATCGTCTCTTTATGCATCTTATATACAAAAAATATCCCGGCCGTATCCTGATAATCCAGATTTTTTACAAAGTATTCTGTCATAACATGAAAGGAAGCACACAACGGCTGTCTTTCGCCAGCTTTTAATACAGGAAGGTAACAGAATCTGTATCTGCCATCCCGTATAAAAATGAGTTCAGGCGACAGCAAAAGTCCGTCCGGATCGAGCAGATGTTCCCTCAGATCGTCAACCGTATCTATGAGGTCGCTTGTGAACCTTACCACATCTTCCTTTTTCATCTCTTTCCCGGTAAACTCTTTCTGTATACTGTTGCCGCCATTGATACGATAAGTATATCTGGTCTGCCCGTCTCTTCCGCTCCCTTTTACTTTCAAAAGTCCGGAGATATCATTGCTGTTCAGCATACGTATCTGATAGGTTTCTTTATACGGAACTTCAAGATCAATATGAATATCTGTGTATTCCCAGTTATTTTCAAATGTCACATCCAATTCTGTCACCTCACACGCTGCTTCATCTTCTTCACATGTTCATCACATGCAGTCTTTCACACCCTCTGCCCCTTTGCACTTCTATATCAACTCATACGCCGGATATTCTCCTCCGGTTTTACGATCAAAGCTTTCTGAGAGATTTTCAGCTTCATAAATGATCTCTGCGCAGATGCAGCCACTGTAATCTCCTCGCCTGTTTCAGATACAGATATATCTACATCTGTCATATAGATCAGTTTTCCACTTGTCCTTTCCCTGAAGAATCCCTCCAGGTCATACTCTGTATCTGCCCTTCTTTCCGCCTGCACGCCGAGGATTGCAGTCTCGCTCGCCGCGCCGTTTAATACTGCCTTGTCATGATAATAAAATACCGCGTGCATGATAAGGACAAACAGGCCCAGGAACAACGGCATAATATATGACATCTCAATGACCGTGCTTCCCTTTACTGTACTCTTTACTGTAATTCTTTTTTCTCCTCTGTCCTGTTCAGTATGCGCCAATGATCATCCCTCCGATATATGCAGCCGTAAGAAACGGAACAAAAGGAAATGCTGATTTTCTGTGAAACTTCTTTCTGATCAGCATAAAGATTGAAAAAAGGGCTGCCATGGAAAATGCTGCGACAAGCAGGGAAAGGATGTTCCAGAATCCGAGGAATCCTCCCATGATCATGATCAGGATACTGTCTCCGTATCCGAATGCCTCTTCCGTTACTCTGCTGACGATAAGAAAAACAATTCCTACGCCGGCGCCTGCTGCCAGTAATATTACATGGATCTCTCTCCCGCATAAAAATCCTGCTGGTAAAAGAATAAATCCGGATATCAGCACTGCAAGGCTTAATTTTTTCCATTTTATATCCATGATCATAAGAACGATCATATATACCGCAAACAACAGCTGGCACAGAATCCATCTGTTTTCCATCATAAAATCCGTGTCCATCCCGGTCATTCGCTGTGTCCCGAACACCTGGAACATCCTCCCACACCTCCTGTCTCTGATTTCTCGACTGCATGGATCGTACGTTTCAGTCCGCTGCAGTTCAATGAATTATGATACTTTGTTCCGCTGTCTGTTATGTATACGCCTGTCATAGCCGGCCCGATCACACACTTATCGCAGGCATGATATTTTCCGCCGCTTTCATTTCTAATCCCGCCCAGTTCCTCATACGGAATGTATCGGATGGAAAGACGGAGATAGGAACAGTTATAATCATCATGATAAACAGACCCGTTATCCGTCATATAGACGATTCCGGAGCCTTCGCTTCCCATTCCTTGATCCTCATATCCCGTCCAGGAACTGAGCTTAAACGACTCTCCAAGTTCAGCGGAAGGACTGCCCATGACCGGCAGAGGTATCAGTATCTTATAGTTTACTGTTATATTCATCTCCCCCGTTGCGGGCGATGCGTAAGACTTCCAGCAGGAAATCCCGGCACTTCCATCCTTGAGGATACTCCTGCTGATCCTGTCTTCCCCGATAAGAGAGACAATATCTGATTTCAATTTTACTGTGTTGAGTACCGGGATGACCGCCGTATCCTCCGCCGCACTCTTCGCAGCATTCTGAGCTGCATTTGTAATACTGATCCGAATACTCTGTATCTCGATCAGCCAGATCAGACACAGCGCGGCAAATAAAAAAAGCGGTATACCGAAGGAGGCTTCTATCGTAACGCTGCCGCGCTGTCTGAACAGATCTTTCTTCTTCATTCTCATCCCCGGTACAGATGCCCTTTCCGGTTTCATCAGGGTAGTAGCTTTATTCGTATGCATCGTCATCGCAGCCGATTTTTTCCTTTCTTATGGACAAATATTTGATAGTTACATTGGAATTCGCATGAGGGAATGCGTTGGATGAAAGGGCATCTGTACCGGGGATGATATCAGTCATTCATATCCGAAATAGACCGGAAATGTGTACGTAATACCGCCTAAGATTTCTGACGTATTCTTTGCCTCTATTTTTGTAATGCATTGGTCTGCCCTGAACCAGCCCATACCATATTCCGTCCTTATATTTCCTTCGATCCGGTCCAGCACACGCATATTTACGTCATCCGGATCTTTCAGAAAGAGGAACATCCTCAGATAATCTTTGTATGTGATCCCTCCGGGTACATCGGAACCGTCAGTCTGCTCTGTTCCGCTTCCCAGCGTCAACAAGGATGAAAGAGGCAACTGCCATGTATCGGAACTTTTTGTAAGAGCCGTCCTGTGGCCGGAAAGCAGTGCCCGGATATCGACTACACTTTCACCTGCAGCCCATGCCAGAAGGATCAGCTGTTTCAGTACTTCCGCTGCTTCCGGAATCAGAAGCACTGTTGTCACGGCAACAGCAAGAGTGGTGACCTCCGCCTGCTTTGACGAATCACCCATGAGATACACGTAATTCAGCGCCATGCGTACGAGAAACAGTTTCATAAGAAATGATTCCAGATTTTCCTTATCCGAAGACTTTCCTTCGAGTATATATTCCGCTTCATATGCAAGAGAACGCCGCCCTGTTTTTCCGCTTTCCTCTGTACTTTCGCTATTACCTTGATCCGGTACTGCACTGGAAAAGTTTTTCAGCACGTATTCGTTAAACATCAGCCTTTCCTCCAGCCCGTTCGTCCCCTGCCTGACTGGAAATGTCCCCCTTCCCGCATTCAGACTCCTGACGGAAGGCTGTGCATCAAGTTCTACCGCCAGACCGGAAAGCTCCATATCTTTCGGCATCACGACAGAAAGAATGCCTGATTTTTCAATCTGTTCGATGCATGTAAACGGACCGCCTTTCGTCATATCTTCCATTCCTGCAGAATCTGGCAAGATTACATCTGTCCCCGGATCTGCGGAGTCCGTACCTGTATTGCCCTCCGGATCCGCCCCGCTTTCTTCCCCGGGAAGCTGTGCACTTTCCATCAGACCGTTCACTTGATCAAGGATGTTTCCTTCTGTTTCTTCCATTTCTTCACCCTGTATAGCCTGCTCTTCCCACTGGGAAGTAAGTCCTGTAAAATCACGAATGAGTGAAAGACCGTATTTCTCCTCCATATACTGAAGCACCTGCTCGCGAAAAGCCTGTCCGTTTAAATCTGTCAGATACTGGATTCCCGTGATTTCCTGTTCCATACCGGCAGTTCCGTAGTACTGCATCCTTCCGATCAGACTCTCCTCACTGTATTCTCCCATCCCGTAACTCCCCTCTATGGCAAATACATAATAATCTTCCAGAAGCTTTCTGTGGTATTCTCCAAACACCGAGAATACAGCTCTGTCTGCCGCAAGACGGTTCAGATTCTTCGTGGTATGTATCACAGAAACCTCAAGGATTCCCAGAACAAAAGATACCATGAGTATAAAAACAAGACTCAGAAATGCCGTGATCTCCGCCTTCTTCATAGTCAGATTCCGGAACTCTCCGATACGATCTTATCAAATATTGTATTGATCAGATCGATAAGCTGATTTTTGAATATGAGCAGCAGAGCGATCACTATGACAAGGATCAGGACAAGCTCGATCACCGTGATTCCCGACAGATGTCGGTGCCTCATATAGATTTCCTTCCATTTGTCTTTGATCGATCTTATTTTCTGTTTTGATCTTGTTACGATTGTTTTCATAACCTTTCCTCCTTTTTCTGTTGCTAGATCTGTATGGAGAAGAACGCCGGGATTATAACGATTGCAAACACGATGATCAGCATGAGAAACATAGGGATCATCAGTTTCGTACCGGCTTCTTCGCCGAGTTTCTTCGCCAGATTCTTTCTGTCTTCAAACGCTTCTTCCGCTTCGCGTCCCAGCACCTCCGTGAGACTACCCGAACCTTTTCTCAGGTTCTGGGCGAGCAGAGTCCCGAATTTTCTGTAGGAAGATACATTGCAGCGTATGCCATATTTTTCGTAACACTCTCCTTCCGGTATGCCTCCGCGTATCTGGTTCATGGCATATACCATCTCATCATATGCTCTTCTTCCTTCTTTTCCTGACCGCTTCTTTTCATAATCCCGGACGATCATAAACCAGGCCCGCCTTATGGTCATACCTGCACGTATATACAGATTGAACTTATTTACGATCTTCGGATAATCCAGTTTCATCTGCCGGACCTGTCTTTTCTCTTCTTCCTTTTTTCTCTGACCGTCTGACACGATGAGCATAAATGCCGCCCCAACACCCAGGATGAGAATCGATGCCGCTCTTGTCTCTTTCCCATATTCCCACTGCAGCACCTCGCCGTTTATCTGCTCCGGAAGCACCATATAGTTTTCTGTTCTGGTCTCTTCATCTGCCCGGGTGATGCTGCTCTCAACTTCTTCCATCAGCTTTTCCTCACTGCTTAAAATCGGCGGAAATACCTTAATGTAAAATTCATGGGATGCTTTCTCACCTTCATATGACAGCACAGCGGTCAGCTTAACAAGAGTCCCTTCCTCAGTCAGTGCGTCCTCCTGAATACATCCCCGGCTGTCGATCACATCATAGCGGTCCATCTGCCATGAAACCGTAATCCCCGTGCCGGGAATCTCCGTGATCAGATCAAGGTCATGTCTCACTTCGTCAAGGCTTTCATTTTCTCCGAGGATCAATGTCTCGATTTTCCCTCCTGCATCTGTAAATGCTTCTTTCAATTCTTCCTCATTGTACTTTCGACCGGAGACAGAAACATTCATCTCTTCTTCTTTATCTCCGATCCGGACTTTCATCTCGCAGGTCTGGTCTTTACCGTTTTCATCTCTCTCAAGAATCTTTTCCCCGTTTTCATTTGTCTGGATTTCTCTGCTGTTATCCCATATGTATACACATACAAAACAGATCACCGCCGCTGCCGCCAGAATCCCGGCTTTTAAATAAACCGGATTTTCTCTGACCGTCTTTTTAATCCTTTTCCATTTCATTTCTGCTCCTTTGATCATACTTCAATCCGAATGATCCTTCTTCCAATACAGTAGGCTGTAATATATACACACAGGCAGACTGTCATGATGATCATACCCGCCATATTTCCATACAGTACATTCAGAAATTCCCCGAAAGTCAGCTTCATATAAAGAATGATCACAAACGGGACAGCACACATGATCTCAAATTCCAGCTTTTTTGAGGCGATCATCGTCTGTATTTCTTTTTCCGTGTCAATCTTTCCACTGATGATCCTGACCGCATTCCTTATGATCGTGATACTGTCGCCGCCGCTTTTCTTTGACGCAGCAAACACATTGACAAAATCTTCTACATCCTCCTGTCCCGTGCGCTCCGCGAATTGTTCAAGCACTTCAACTGCCGGCATTTTCATATCGAGCTGGTGTGTCATCCTGTCATATTCCTTCCTGATCCTGGCGTCTTTGTCATACAGAGGGACCAGTTCTCTGCCTACTTCACGTATTGCATTTTCTACGGAGTATCCGGCTTTCAGCACTGCTGACATTTCCTGGATGCTGTCACGGAACTGCAGCCTGAACTGCTGCTCCTTTTTTCTTGCCGTGTCTGTGACCCAGTCTCTCATATACAAAACCCACACCGGGAAAAGAAATGGAACTGCCGCAAATGTCCCGTAAAAAACATACAATATCATCAGATAGATACCTGTCGTCTTTATCACGCCCAGAATATACTCAGACTTCTTTATATCCTGCAGCCACAAGTTTCTCCCTGTTTTTGATCTCGCCAGCTTTCACAAGGCTTCCTTCAATCTTTTCATCCTTCATCCCCTCCTCTCTGAATTCATACAACGTCTCTGTCCTGATCCTGCCGTCCATATAGTCGAGTACTTCTTCGATCTTAAGGACTCTCCTGCTCTTATCCCGAAGCCTTCCCAGATGGATAATGATATCCAGCGCAGATGCAATCTGTCTCTGGATTGCCTGAAGCGGAAGATCGATTCCCATCATCATCATAGTCTCAAGTCTGTGGAGCATATCTTCCGGATTGTTGGCATGTCCGGTAGACATAGAACCGCTGTGTCCGTTCAGCATTGCGGAAGATATCATATCAACGGTCTCCTCTCCCCTTACTTCCCCGACGATGATCCGATCCGGCCTCATCCTGAGGGCCGACCGGATCAGATCCCGGATCGTCACCGCTCCTTCCCCTTCCAGGTTGGCGCCTCTGGCCTCCAGACGCACCAGATTTTCCACGCCCTGTATCTGTAATTCGGCATTGTCCTCGATCGTTATGATCCGCTCCTCTTTTGGAATATAATCCGACATTGCATTGAGAAATGTCGTCTTCCCTGCTCCGGTCCCACCGCTGACAAAGATGTTATATTTCGCTTCCACAAGTTGCCGTATAAACTCCGCCGCCTCTCTCGTAAGGCTCCCCATCCGTATAAGCTGCTCCATCGTGATCGCTTCTGACGGAAATTTCCTAATCGTCATGATCGGACCATTCACAGCCACCGGCTTTAATACTACATTGACTCGGGAGCCGTCTCTCAGCCTGGCATCTACGACAGGTGAAGATTCATTCACATACCGGTTTGTCTCTCCTACGATCTGCTGGATAACATCACAGAGCCTCTCTTCCGAGATAAAGTGTCTGTCCGTGCGGTACAGCCTTCCTCCTTTCTCATAGAAAATGTTCTCCGTTCCGTTCACCATGATCTCTGTTATGGAATCATCCTCGATCAGATCCTGCAGGATATCCAGACGGCGGAACGCATTGAACAATTCCCGGCTGATACGGATTTTCTCGCTCAGAGGCAGAAATTCCTCTTCCGCCGCCTCTTCAATGACTGCAAGAATTATTTCCTGAAGTTCCTCCTCCCCTGTCTCTCTTGTCATATCCAGGCGGAGCATTACCTTTTCATACAGCAGTTCTGACTTTATCATTGCTCTGTCTCAGCCCTTTCCGTATCATGACGTCTTCTCTGCATCTGCTTTTTCACTGTGCGGGTCAGGATATCCCCATATCCAGTTGTCCGCAGATTTCTCTCATATTGTTCCAGTTTGGCCATAGCAGCACCTTCCCGGATATAGGGCGTGTAGACTCTTGAACAGTTCCGCAGGATATCGTAGAGTCCGTCAATGCAGTCTCCCAAATCCAGAATGACTGCTTCATAAATACACTTTTCAAGGATCTGATCGAACAGGCTGATCCACTCTTCTCCTCTGACCGATCTCAGATCTGACTCATTTTCCATCGGCATAATATAATCCATCCCGCCTGACCGTCCTGTCATAGAACTGATCTTCAGTCCATGATCTGTTCTCTCCTGTTTCATGCAATAAATGAGATCACCCAGATCCTGTTCTGTCTTCTCCGGAAAATAATAACTGCCTCCTGCATATCCCTCCAGGTTGAGATAAAGTACCGGAACCTGCTCTGAAAGTTTCTCTCCCAGCCGCATCGCAAATCTTGTCTTTCCGATCCTGTGCACAGGAGAATAAACTCCGATCAGACCTCTCGTCTGCACGCTAACGCTGACCTTGGGAGCCATACTCCTTGTTTTCTCCTGCACTTTCACAGCTTCCGGCTCATCCCGGATCCGTTTTTTTCCCTGTTTCCGCACAGAAATCCGTCTGTCCGGAATTTTGATGCCGCTTCTGATCTGGTTTAATATCTGGCTTGCAGACTGGTAGCGGAATACCGGGATCATATCATTTTCCGCATGATCCTTCATGACGTCTGTGAGGATAAAAACCCTCCGCACCTTAGACATATCAGCGATCTTTTCTCTGTATTCCTCCCCGATCAGCAGCGCCTCTGTCTCTTCCGTCTCCATAAAATCCAGCATTTTTGCAGGATCGTGGAAAAGATGGAACTGATACTCTCCCGAGAGCTGTTCCGACAGGATTGCAAAAAGATGTTCGATGTAATCTTCCTGCTCATCACAGACTACAAAACTGCCTGATACATTTCTTCTGTTTTCTTCTGACATAATCTGAATTTTGCCGCGAGCTCTTGCAGCACGAATAAAGATAATGACTGCCGGCTTTCCCCAGAGCCGACATATTGACACCGTTTGCTTTCCCTCAAAAGCCGGTGTGACATCAGGTGAATTCCTGTTGTGTAAGACGCATTATAAATGGCGGATTTTAATTTGTCCAGAGCAAAAATAAAATCCGCCGATTTTTGTAAAAAACTCACAAAATCTGATAGCACATGATCCCGTAAAGAAGCCCGACGCCCGGAATTCCGAGGGTTCCGGATGTCAAAAAAGATACCGCGTTCAGTCCCACATTAATTGAAGAATCAGGCGGGATCACATACTGATTTATAAAAAATATCAGAGCCATTCCCACGACCGCCCGTATGAAAAAATGTACCACGGCCGATATGATTTTCTTTCCCAAATGATCCGCACCCTTTCCTGTCATCTCTGCACCACCGCAATGATTTCCGCCCTGTCAGTGATACATCCTGATACAGTTTATTCCGGATCCCGGCAATTTATTCTCCGTCTGACAGCCATTCTTCCGCTGCTTTTCCCGCAGCTGCGCGGGAATAATTCCACTCTCGCAGAGACATTCTCTGATTTTCACCACAGATCTCCTTAAAATAGTTTTCCACATCTATCGCCATACCGCTGTCTTTTATATCCCGGACATCGATACAGGCAATCTCGCCGGCTGCATCCTCTGACAGCCCGTACATCAGATAGTACAGATCCGTTTCTTCCGTCTCCTTCACATTTTGGATATTATACCGCGCGATCAGGGCATCCGGATGACTGAAAGAAAACAGGGTATAACAGACAGACACAACCGCAGTGATATAGCGGAACAGCATGAAATCTTTTTTGAAGATACTGTATATTACTCCGAAAAAGATGACCATAAGCACTGCAAGAAACCAGAGCACCAGCACTCTTAAAAAGCTGAGATCATATTCATTCACATAGAGCACCATTCGATATGCCGCTGAAAGGATCATAATACAGGTGCATACTGAAATTACAGTGAGCAGGATCTTCAGCACCCTGTTATCCTCAAATATTTTTGCACATACAAGAACAGTCACAAAGTTGATAAGGCTGACAAATAAAAGCTGCCAGAATCCCTGGTGTGCATACTGTGAATAAGTGACTCCCTCCGGCAGACCGGAATCCAGCCTGAGAAACAGAAACAATATCTGAATCCCCGAGTAGAATACATACACCGCCGCCATGATTCCTGTAAAAGTTATCCCCGTGATATAACTGGAACTTCCCGATTTTTTCATATCTGTCCCGCCCAGGTTCATTTTGAAAAGTCCCGCAAAAAAAGCGTACAGAGAAACCATGCCGAACAGGAATGTGAAGACGATGCCGATCATATTTCCAAAATCAATATTCCGCATAAAATGGAACGGATTCAGGAACCGGAAAAGTCTGTTGAAAACCTGTAAAAAAATTTCATCTGACATCATGAGCAGAGGCAGTACAATGATGAGCATGAGTAATGCCGCCAGTATTCCCAGCAGTACAGGGCCGGCATTCTTCCATTTCATTTTCCGGTCACTGGTATTTTCTTCCGCAGCAGCCCCTGTGTGAACTTCTCCGTCAGCCGTGATTTTCACATCTGAATTTTTCCTGCTCCTGCGGAAAAGTTCACCTACAGATATGATCCATGTCCACAGCATGGTGAAAAACTTTTTCACATACTCGGTAAATCCCCACTCACCGTCCTTATATAACTGATGTGCCATTCCCATCATAAAGAGAAGGAGGATCCCAACGCTGTTGAAAAAATGAAAAAATCCACTGTCCGTCAGTACTGTAGATATCCCGAGCAGCAGGATGCCCGCAAAATACCTCAGAGTTCCTTTCTGAAAAGTTATCCCGGCTTTTCTTAGGAAAAGTACGGAAAACCAGAGCGAAACCGCCGTTATCACCGGAAATGTTATCCCCGAAAGATTACGGTACAGGCAGAAAGTAAATAATGCTCCGTAGATCAGACTCATGAGGAGAAACCATCTGCGGTTTTCCCTCATTCTCTGAAGAAAAATGCTATCCATTTTCATCCTCCTTTACATACTCAAGGATATCTCCCGGCTGGCAGTCAAGAGCCTTGCATATCGCATCCAGCGTGGTAAATCTCACTGCTTTCGCCTTATTATTCTTTAATATAGACAGATTTGCCATGGTAATATCCACTTTATTTGCAAGCTCCGTCACACTCATTTTTCTCTTAGCCATCATGACATCAAGATTCACTACAATCGCCATTTTTATCTCCTCCTATATCGTCAGATCATTCTCTTCCTTATAACGTACCGCCTCGGAAAATACGAGACTCAGCACATGGCTGAATATCCCCGCGATAAAGAATGTGAGGACAATGATAAATGTGGCAGGCGTCGGAAGGATAAATATCTTAACAAGAAAGAGCACTGCTATGACAAATGCAGCTTTTCCCATTACTTTAAGGCTTTTCGTGTTGCTGTCCACAAAACAGTTCTTTTCTAAAACCGTAGTTATCATCTTTTTCAACTGCCATACAATGATAAGCCCGCAGACTCCGGATAAGAAAAAGATAATCAGCATGGAAATATAGTGGTCTGCAAAATCAGCGGAATAATATCTTCCCGCAAGCTTCAGCGTACAGGGCAGCGACACTGCCACAAGGATACCTGAGTAGAACATGAAATTCAGCAAGTACTTTGTAAATATAACGATCCTTTTCTGATCCATAATGACATCTCCTTTGATCATATTAGTAAAATCTGGTATCTGAGTGTATTATATGGTGCAGTAATATTATTTGTCAATATATTTTTATTGTTTTTCAATAAATTAGAATTGATTTTCAATAAA
>ERZ1643246.3602-NODE-3602-length-13082-cov-15.732018_pt1 | contig 13082 bp, 10 predicted proteins | sample MGYA00579265_ERZ1643246 | MGnify/ENA primary metagenome ERZ1643246 (study PRJEB29033, sample SAMEA4952261) | chicken gut metagenome | biome: Broiler Chicken; feature: Gastrointestinal Tract; material: Caecum | place: Ireland | collected 2018 | study: Broiler... | reverse complement strand
GGACGGTCAATGCGCTGCATACAGAGACCTTGAAAGCCTGCCGGGGGCGGCAGACTTCCTACCAGGCCCTCCGGGAAGAAATTGAAGAGGAAATGAGACAGGCCGGGATCCCCATTGATTACGGGGATAATCATACAAAGGCCGAAACGAAACGCCGGAAAAAAAGAGAACTCGCCAAAGCCGGTACGGATGGTTACAGCTGGACGGAAGACCTGGCCGGACGTATCCGGACGGCCCTGGCTTCCGCCACCAGCTTTGCGGAGCTGGAAAGCTGTTTGGGGAAACAGGGTGTAGCCGTTTCCCGGAAAACAAAAAGCAACTGGACATTTGTTCTGGAAGAGGCTAAAGAGGAAACCTATCGGGGGCGGAAATCCAGAGGAGACAATCTGGATCCGCTCTTTCTTCCCCAACAGATGCGAAAAACGATGGAAGCGAATTACCGAAAGGCTATCCACCAGAAGCGTGTCCAGCTGGCGGAACAGCAGGAATGGGAGCTTACAGGGGATCTTCTCAGTATGGAGGAACCGGAATGGCGGAAATAAGGATAATATATTATAGAAGCGTTCCGTTTTTAGGCGAATAAAAAAAGAGGAAGGATACGCCGATACCTGCCGGGTATCCTTCCTTATCTGTTATTATAGGAACGTTATTCTCCTTGCAATACAGGTCGCTTCCTCTTCCCATGTACCACCTTGCTGCCGTATTTCGCCCGGATTTGATCCAGCGGGATCTCCTCCCGGTGGTGCCTCTGATAGGGCGTAGCGTGCCAGATCCACGCCTTTTGTTTATGAGCGAGGTCAATTCCCCATAATTGGCGTGGCGTCTCCTTAAAATCATCATTGTCAGACAATTATAATTACTCATTCATGCCTTGATTACCTTTATCGATACATTACCGTAAAATCAAGGATTTCAACCGCGATAGCGGCGCGAATGCGTCCTTGAATTTTCGGTAATGTATTGATATTCTATAAAACCGCATGAATATACAGCGCTGATTATAGGGAATCATAACGACGAAAATGGAGAAAAATGCTCGCCAAAAAACACCTTTTTCTTTGGGGACCAGGTAAAGCCCAGCTGCTTTAATTCCTTTCGATAGGCGTACCCTCCAAAGCACCAGATCCAGTTTCCGATGATCTCAATCTGCATATCGAATCCAATAATCGCCTGAAGGATCGTACGGAACTGCTCGTCCTCTTCCGTCTGGCGCTGCTCGTTTCCCGTATTCTCGCCGCTGCTCCCTTCCTTCTTCTGAAGCCGCTGAAATACCTGTTCATACGCCTTGTTGATCTCCTGCGTGATCGCAAGGCTGCCGCCCGGATTGTCCGGATGATACTGTTTCAGCAGGATCCGGTACTGTTTCCTTAGCTCTTCTAAGGTACTTACGTTCTGAAACCATGTCATGTGCGCATCCCTCTCTTTTTGGTATTGCTCCCGATTATTTTCAGAGAAAGCGGGCGGCCACAGTTTGTAGGAGGTCTTATATCTGTAGAGGGAAGGAACAGCCGGCGGCGGCACCGGGGAGGCGATTCCCGGTCTCCCCGGTAGTAAAAAAGCGGGATACTCCATACATTCCATGGAATATCCCGCTGAGATTGGCAAGGCTCTTCAAACATAGTAATTTTGTAGTAATATGAGTGTGTTGGGGACTCTAGATACTTTCGAGGGTAATATTTAATGTAATTTCTCAAAATTATTGGCGGTTTATCCAAAAGGTACCCAATGCAAAGATATTTTTTTCTTCTTCCGCTGCTTTAAATAGGCTTCTTTATCTTTTTTTGAAAGCGGATAATACGCATCTGGATGTTTTAGCTGGTACAACAACTTTGCATAATCGCCTTCAAAAGTAACGGGGCCTCCATTCTTATCACAACAAGTGTTAGATAGCTTATCATAATCTTTCCAGAATTTATCGCTGTCGATCCCATTCAACTTTAAGAAATCATCAATTTCCCCATTGCATATACACCAAATAACAAATTTGTATTTTTCAAATTCCTTTATTATATCATTATAAGAATCCGAATCATTTTGAGATTCTTCATGATATGATTCCATAAAAGCATCATAACTCTCTAGTTCTGCTTTATTATACTCGTCATTCTTTTTTTGAAAATATTCTACAGCCAGATCCTTGAGTGGATCTCCTTTCTTTGAAGCCGCTTCCTGCTGTGCCAATATTAATTTTTCAAAAAAGTACTTTTGTAGGTCGTTACTCGTTCTTATGAAAAGCTTCGCATTCGCCTCTGTCATAGTATAAGGACTAACATCATTCTTTTTGTTCTTTGGTGCAATCCCATTTGATATGTTTGAGTCTATTTTCTTGTTTTCGATCCAATAATCTTTGTTTTCTCTTAAAGATGTTTGAATAATACGTTTCAGCTTTTTTCCATAGTTACGCCTAGCAGTATCATCAGATTTCAACTCATAATATTCCATCGCATAATCCACCATTTCTTTCATATGCCAGTCAGCATTTTTCATCCCAAATCCTCCTCCTTTTGTGTCCATTTTCGCTTAATACTTTGTACATTATGATGTATCTTTTTGTCCAATTATACCCTATAAACCCCTATATAATCAACATTTGCCTGTCCATTCTGATTAAAAAGTAGGGTAATTTTTCTTTTTGAGAACCCAACTGAAAAAAAAGGGCACATGGACTATAATTATAGATGAGCAAAGGGAAACAACCTTAACAGCGTACGCAAATATCACTGTTTTCCCTTGCCAAAAGGAGGTGAAAATAGGCTACAAATTTGCTCTGGGGGAAAATGTAATCCGGAAAACAAAATGAGTCATGACACATCGATCCCACTGCAAATTTCAGTACAGTAAAAATTTAGAGTTGCCGCTTATAAATGAACAGGAAAAATACTCCAAAAACTTTAGATAAAGGGGGTTGTACATAATGAAGAAAACTTTGATTCGTCTCTGTGCCGCAAGCATGCGGCTCGTACAGGGGATTGATGCTGCCGCCGCATTAGGCTACATTACCAAAGCGAGTCCGGAAGAAATGATTCTTCTCATCAGTTTCCTTGCGGATCTGAACGAGGAAACAGCTTCTGTTCTGGGAGAAGCAATCGATCTTCTTGGAATCAGTCCGGAGGATTTGTTAACTATTAATTATAATGAATAATCAAATATTTATATTAGGAGGAAACAACATGAGCATTAAGAATATTATGCCTAACACAAACAATATCGAGCAGACGCAGTCCGTTGGAAATCCTGTCGCAGCTTTCGTAAATGCATGGCATTCTGTGGAATTTATCAAGGATGAGGTGGCGCGTACGAATCAGTTCAAAAAGGAACTGAGACGGTTAGCAAATTCCGGAAAGTTTTCTCGCGAAGATTCCGCTTATTTTAATTTCTTTTCTTTTGAGATTACACGAATTCATTTTAATAAACAGGTTGCCTGTCTGATGAAGAAGGAAGTCCCCTGGTTTCCTTTAGATCCCATTGATATCCATTTTTCTGATGGGAGTCACGCAATTATGTTTATCTAATGCTGTTTCATTCGGATGGTCAGCCAGCGGAAAACGATCCGTTGACTGCCATCCGTGAAAAAAAGTCAAATATAACTAAAAACAATCTATTGAACAATACGAGGAGGTTCACTATGAACAATAAATATTTTAATGTAAATCAGGTTCAGGGAATTCCGGGAGACGATGTGAAAACATTATGGATTTCCGTAAAATCTATAGCGAATGAAACGGCTCGTGCGGAGGCATTCAAGCAGGGATTGGTGACTATGGCCGACTCTGGAAAATATCCGTCTGATTTTGCGTCGACACTTCGTGAATTGAGTCAGGGAATTGAGAAGGTTTCCGATTACTCAAAGAACGCATCAATAGTTTCTTATTATTCGTCCGTGTTAAACAAGCGCGCAATCCGGCTGACCATGAAGGATGGACGCCATAGGGCTCTTTTTTATAGCGATTAACTTTTTGGTTGGTCAATTCGCTGGATTATAAAAATCTAAAGAATACTTCTGTAAAGTTCCCAAAAACGTATAGAAGCGAAGGACTAGAAAGGAAATAATACTTATGAGTAATACAGAGAATACGAACAACATGAATACAGCAAATACCTCTCCCCCGGACCAGATCCCCGGAATGGGAAATGGAAATTTGATGCCTCAGAAGCAGAATCCCGTCACGGCAAGCTCTACGACCAGGAAAACTTATAATCCATCATCAAATATTTCTCAGTCCTTTCCTGTAACAGATGAGGAATTCCATATTCAGGCCGTCCATTCAGCACTGAACGATTATAAAAAACAAACGGGGAACTATCCTTCCTGTCAGGATTATCTGAGTAATCCTGCTTTATGCCATACGCTCACAGAAATGATCCTGCTTTACGCTAATACACTGAAACGTCGGGTAAACGTCTATAGAGGCAAAGGCGAAAAGTTTCCTATTCTAAAATCACTTCCCCATGAAGCTATCGTAGCACTCCTCTATTTTACGGACGATTTTCGGAATGTAAAAATGAATGATTCGGGAGATTCTGATATGCTGTACATGAGAATGGAAACAGGACCTGATCAGGGGACTTTTCGATATCAGTCCGGTGGGGACACAGCAAAGAACTATGGTTGCCAGAATGAACTTATGAACCTCATGACTGCATTGAAACCCAATATTAAAAATGCTGACCGCAAAGAGATTGTGGGGAAGCTGCTGGCCCAGGTCCCTAAGTGCCGGCCCAACTCCGACACGTTCCTGGTCCCCTGTGCCAATGGGGTATATGACGAACATCGCAGACTTCGTGGAGAGGACCCTTTCGTTTCTTATGATGACCCGCTGTTCAAAAAAGAATATCGAGATGTGGTGTTCACCAACAAGCTTGATACAGCGTATAACAAAAATGCCTCTGACGATTTACTGATTAAAGACGGTTTCAAGTGGTCTCTGGATCGCCAGGATGGTTCCAGCGGCTTAGACGCTATCTTTGGAACTGACCAGCTGGGAGCAACGGAAAAGCAGCTCTATCTGATGATTGCTCAGTTTGCTGTACGCAGGACCAGCGGGGGACGCACATGGTTTTTCGTGGATGGTACGGAATATGGGAATGGAGCGAATGGAAAAGACACCATTCTGCAACTGCTTCGGAATGTAATCGGCCCTACTTCGGTCATGAGTACACCTATCACCGACCTGGCCAGCAACAATAACAACTATAAGATGGGCGATCTTGCGGATACCATCGCTATCATTGCATCAGAGGCAGACAACACACATACCATTGTAAAATGTGCCTTGCTGAAAAATCTGATGCGTGAACAGCCGGTGGACTGTCGAAAGATTTATTCCGCTCCCTATACATATACCTATCGTGGTGTCATCATCCAGGCGCTGAACAATCCAGCGCTCAAAACAACAGATACGACAGAATCCATGTGGCGCAAGGCAGAATTTTTGACCTTCCGGACCACTTTTGTTGAAACTGGTCGTTCCTTTATCAACGATGATTATATCAACCGTAAGACAGTAAAGGAAGCCTTTCTCAAAATGATTCTGGAACAGCCTTTCCTCATGGAATATCCAAAAGAGCTTTTGGCCGTAATAAAGGACAACAAACAAGCCACTAAGGAAGCAAGCAATCCTATTTTCTCGTTCTGCGATCAGGTCTTTTTATCATGGCAGGGGAAGTACATCCCGGAGAAGCTGCTGTGGGATATGTACAAAGTATATAATGAAGACAATGAACTTCATTATATGCCGGAAGAGGCGCAGTTCAAACGGGATGTACAGCAGTGGATCGGAGCGCACATAGATGAATGGGAAATTGTTCGTTCTAAAACAATGCGTTTATCCGTACATGACCGTGAACCGATTGTTGTAGAATTTTTAAATCGCCCCGTGGCCAAAAGGATGGACATTGCCAGGCAATGGTTGCCGGAAAAGGACGGTGCCGTTGATATCTCTGGCGCTTTCTCAAGGAAAGCAACGGCTGGAACGTATAAGCCTGGTTATGCCCGTGTAGTTGCTTACGATCACGCTAAGAACTCCAAAATCATTAGAGGTGACCTGAAAGCAATCCCGGAAGATTATTTTGAATATGTAGATGATTGTCTGCTTCTGGCCAGTGAGGGGCTGGTAAATGTTTTTGGACACGCGAAACCGTACCAGGAAGCATACCCTGAACTTGCCTATCGTCCGTATACGTTATTAGAATGGATCTTCTCTGGAAAAGCAAGCATTGACATCGTAATGGACTATAATTTCTGGAAAACGGAATACGCTGTTCATAAGCGAAACCGGAACAATGGGTGGATGTATTGCTTTTGGGGACTCAGCTGTTCTATGGTTGATGAGCTGCTTTCAAAGCCTTGTCCAGACTTTTTAAATAAATTTGTAGGGCTTGCGGATTCTACAGGCAAAATCATAAGGGCATTAATGACAGATCCGGAACATCTGGACGCTTATACCAAAAATGACCCGCATTGGCTGAATCGCTTTACAAAATATCATCCGCATTGGTTACAAAAGTGTCTGAAACGGGGACCGGAATGGCTGGGCAAATTCATGACACACAATCAGGAATTAACAGCGCTGCTGTTGGATGATAAACCTGATATGATCCATCGGGAATTGAAGGATTTTCTGATTTGCGAACCAGATTTTATCCTGAAGTTTCTGGCTGAAGTACCGGATGTGACATCCTCCTGTATGGCAAAGTACTCCGATTTGAGAAAAGCTTTCTCCAAACATAATCATGGAAAGTGGGTTTGCCTCCATTGCCACACCGTCAATGAAGCATCCGCAGAGAATTGCGTAAAATGCGGAACAGACAGGGAGCATGCCGAGACCGGAACGGTCGCCAATCCTTTTATAAAACCTGGTGTCACCGACACCGGCGAAGCGCCGGGCCCGGATTCTATGGATCGCAACTATTGATCCACATTCAAAAATACGAAAAGGTGATGCAAACCCCTAGAGAGTCACAAAATGGTCACATCCAAAAACCTTATAATGGCAGCCCTCCTCCTCTGTGTACAGGGTGGGAGGGAAAGCACAGTCACAAAAACGTCACATCCGTAATGCCTTTATTTATAAGTCTTTCTATCTTTTGTAACCTTTGTGACTACTCTATAAGCAATATTATAAAAATTCTGAAAAGTAATAAATTAATGAATCTTGTTGGGGCGGTGGTCACATGGTCACACTCGCTCTCACTCTGTACACATGCGCTCATAATAAGCTTTAAGCGTGTGACCAAAATGTGACCATTTAGTCAGCCTTATTACATGGAAGTCTTTTTATACTTTTCATAATATTTGGGATCTTTTTGTCTCAGAATCAGCTCGCACTCTCTACTCTCTATGATGCCGAAGCCTATGATGAATGGATATTCGCTCCGGCCTATTGGGTTCCGCTTCATCTTTGGTCTGATTGGGACATACGCAGTCACTATCAGCTTGCTCATCACCTGTTCTAATACATAGGCTCTCCAGCATCAATCTGGGGAGCCTTTTATTCCCGGTCTCTTCTGCTTTTCATCCATCAGATCCTGACACGCCAGAAAATCCCTCCTTCGCATGTTCGTCAGTTTCCGGATATTCGTCCAGTTCACCGTCTTTCCCTCTTTTTGTAACCGGTCCACCGCCCAGCTGGCTTCCCTGGCCCAGTATTCCTCCTGTGTTTCCTGATACCGTTCAATCTCCTTCCTGCATAATGGAAGGTACACGGAAATCCGTTTGCCGGGAAGCCCCAAAAGTGTTTCCACCGCATGTACTGTTATCTTTTTCGGACGTGTTTCCCCATTGCCCCACAGCTTCCGGATTGCCTCCTTCACTGCGGGCAGCGTCTCCCGGTCGATCGTTTCCCAATCGTATCCCGGGATCCCGCCCTTCTTTTTTCCCCGGGTGTTCTTCTGATGCTTCTTATAACGTCCTTCTCCGATGCTCTTTACCGTATCATAGGGAGCGTTCAGCCGTTTTGCGATCTCCGGGTATTGTAACCCCTGTTCCCGTAACCGGCGGACTGTTTCGTCAAAATCCTGTTCCTGTGTTCGCTCCGGCAATGTCCGGTTCACCAGCTGGGGGACTGTAACCCCCAAAAACAGCCCCATTAAACAGATCTCATAGGGATGGTACCGGTATCCGTTCAGGATCTTCTGCATCTTCCATTCTTCCGTAAACCGGTTCCCTTCCAGCTCCCTGTAAAACTCCAAAAAGTCTTCCCGGAAGCGTGCCATATTCCGCTGTTCTCCCCGGACAGAACGATAGGGGGTCCCGCCCATCCGGGCATGTAGGAACTCCCCGGCCTCCACTCTGGATTCCCTGTCCAGATCTGCCAGGAAAACCTGCGCGACATATTCCGCCACACGGTATTCTGCCCCATTCCCCCATGGGATCCCCGGCTGCGCCTCCCCGATCTCCGTTTCCGCGCAAACCAGATCCGGCCGGTTCCTTCCTACCACCGGAACCCCGCTTACTTCCAACCGGCAGTGATGGAACACGCAGACGGAAAGCTCCGGGATCTGGTGGATCCTGTGCCAATAGGTTTCCCCGTATTGTTCCCGGTCTGCCCTGGCGCATTCCGGGCAGTACCGCAGGCAGCGGTTCGGCTTCTGTTTCGGCATCGCCAGCAGATTCCTGTGGTTTCCCCGCATGTGAACCAGCGCGTCAAACGCTTGTTGCCTGCGTTCCCATGGGAGGAATCTTCCGTAATACGGGAACGTCGTATGCCGTTCGATCACCTCCTCCCAGCAAAGGTCCCGGGTCATTGCCTCCACAGCCTGTGCCGTGTACCGGTTGACAAACTCCGGGTCCGGCCGGGCGCCGGGCCGTTCCAGGAGTTCTTCCGCCGCAAACGTATATCTCAGATAACCGGATCTGGCTGAATACCGGGCCAGCAGGCTGTACACCAGCTCGTCCGGATAAAAGGATGGAAATTGCACAATCATACAGCCACCTCCTCAATGGGGATCTGTTCCCGAAACAGGCGGACCACGTCCATCCCTTCCCTCCTTGCCCGGTCCGCCATCTGTTCCAGGCTGTACGCCGGTACTTCTTCTCCCGGTTTTTCTGCCGCACCTGCTATTTCCGGCGTATTCCCTTCCTTCTTCTTTCTGGAAGTCTGTCTACCCTGTGCCGGGCGGATGTAATCGTGCATCAGCCCCATACGCTGCTGGTATGCGTGACGCAAAGCTTCCAGATCCAGCACTTCCCGCCCGGTCAGAATGGCGATCTCCTGGGCATCATGGAGCAGCGACACCACCACCGACAGGATCCCCCCGCTGTGTTCATACAGCCACTCCAAAATGGCGGGCGTGATCTCCGCTTTCTCTTTTACATACTGATAGCGGAACAGGGTCTCACACAATTCCCGGAACCCTTCATCGTACCCCATGGGGCCGTACTGTAACCCCAAAGACCGTCTTGCCAGCTGCATGGCCGACTCAAAAAACGGCATACATTCCGGGGTTCCCACCATACAGATGCTGATGCCGGAGTTATTAATCAGCTGGGTCAATGCCCCGATCAGGCTTTTCCCGCTGCGGCTGTTCACTACGTTCTGGATCTCATCCACCACCAGCAGCCCGATATGGTTCAATGCCGCCTGGCTGACCGATCCGATCAGCATATCGGTGGTGGCACGGGAGCGCAGCGCGGTCTCATAGTAACGGCTGTCCAGCGCCTCGTCGATCTTCCGTAAGATTTCCAGCAGCATCCCTTTCACCGAACTGTCAAAGGGGCACTGCGCCGTGATGCACGGGACCACCCTGGTATACGGTTCCTGCACCTCAAGGATCCGGTTCCCGGCGATCAGGGAAATCGCGCGGCTGATGGCGCTGGATTTCCCGATCCCGGAGGTCCCGATGATGGTAAAGCTGTCGGAGCCTCCCAGGATCCCCCGGTATTCCTGTCCATGGACACCTTTCGCGTTTTCATTCCGCTGCTCCACGGCCAGCTTCGTCCCCTTCTTCTGCAAGGAACGGATCATGGCCAGATACAGCTTGCTGTAGATCTCCGCCGACATCCGGGAGGGTACATAGACCCGGTACAGGTCGGACAGCCCCAGCAGACGGGCCGCCGCATCCTTTCCCCGGATCTCTCCTGTGTACGCCGGCAGGTCTGCCAGCTCCTGTTTCAGCTGCTCACCGGAAAGCATGGGCAGCAGCGCACGCAGCATCTGGGTTGTATCAGGCATCTTGTTTTCCCCCTTTCCAATAGTCCCTGTGGGTGCGGTTCTGTTCCTTTCTCCGGTTTTCCCGGATATCCCGGATCTTCGTCTTTCCTCCTCTTGCGGCCGCCGACGCTATGGCTCCGATATGGTCCGCCAGATCAATCTTTGCCTGGATGGTTTCCTCCACCGCCGCTCTGACCAGCTGCTTTTTCGCTTCCTGCATCCCCTGTACCTCTTCCAGGCTCTTTCCTGCGTACCGGCCTTCAATCAGGTCAAACGGGGTATACCTGCCGTCCTCGATCAGCCAGACCATGCTCACATCCTCCGGATTATAAGCGACCGTCACCGTGCCGCCCCGCAGGAAACGGTCCGCAAAGTGTTCATTCTTATACCGCATCCGGTTCACCTTCAGGCCGTACTTGGTAAACCTTCCGGTCACTCTGGGGAAGAGGGTGAGGATCAGGCTTTCCCGGGTAACCGGGATCAGGCTGGCACCCGGCTGCGTTTTTCCGTAATTCCACACATCGGAGGCATGGGGGCGGATCCCGGCAGCCAGGATCTTTTCCGTATAAGGGAAGTTTTCCAGAACACGCCGGGTATTGTAATACAGGATACACCGCAGGATCACTTTTTCGAAATCCTCCATGGTCAGGCAGGCATCCTTCCGGTAGTCATGGGCTCCCCGTTCCTGAAAGTCCGGTTCAATCACCCCTCTCCCTTTAAGATACGGCTTGTAGGACTCCTGGACGAGGTCAAAAAACTTTTCCACCGGCCCTTTCAGTTCCGGCCGGTACGCCGGAAGATGCACCAGGGTCACGCCCAGGTCCGCGATCTGCCCGAAGGTTTCGGAAACGTATTCGCTTCCCATGTCGGTGACCAGGGTGGCCGGGAGCTGGCCGCAGTCCCATGCGTTTCTTTCTATCTCGATCCCATGTTTCCGGCAGTGTTCCTGTTTATCCGCCAGCACGTTCAGCATCAGGCCACGGAGGCTGTACGTCCCGCCTTCCCAGGACAGCATGTAGCCACAGCAGAGGCTGCTGTAAGCGTCCACGCAGGCGGTCAGGATGGGACGGCCCACAAGCCCTCCGGCCTCGTTGACCAGGTAGATATCGCAGACCGTAGCGTCCAGCATGCCGACCCCCACCGCCGGGGCAAACGCCTGTACCCCATCCCCCAGCAAGGGGCGGTGGTTCCTCTGGTAAGCGGACTTCCCGTCCCTGGAAATATACTGCCCCCGCAGGTCCTTGTGTTTCCGGTAAAAGTAGCGGAACTGATGGATGGACGGATACTCCGGAAGCAGCTTTCCGGCGGCATCGCAGTACCGTTCCTTTAACATCTGCGTGTACGCCGTGGAAAGACTGTTTTGGTTCTTCGTGTAATAGAACCGGTTCAGCGCCCACCGCATGTTTTTCTCGTCCGGTGTCAGCGGCCTCCCCTTCTTCTTCTGGCATGGGGCCAGGACGCAAGGATCCTGGTACGCCAGGTACTGGCAGAGATAGCTGCGGATCGTCTGCCTGCTGACCTGATGCTGTGCCGCCAGCGCCGCGATCATCCTGCTGCGCTTCCCGTCCTCCGCAAGAAACGGCAGGATCCCCGCAATCCAGGTAAACCGCTCATAGGCGGTCTTCTTCCGGTCTGCGTCCAGCTCTTCCATCTTACAGAGGACAATGCCGGTCTGTTCTCTCAGCATCTCCTCTGTACATGGTTCATACCCCTGTAATTCCCCGCCATCCTTCCATACCGGCATCGTACACCGGATACAGTCAATCACCAGCATCCGGCCATCCTGGATTTCCAGTACACGCAGGATCGTTCCGTCCCTTTTCCACAAGCTATTTTTCTTCATCAATCACCAGCCCCCAATCTTGTACGCCACGCCTCTGCCAGTACGTCCTGGATACGTCCAGAAGCTTTACGGTTTTCGGTTTCGTCAGATACTTCCGGAATACACACTCCCGGACAAGCAGGTCCCCATCCGCTTTGATACAGACAAAGTCGGACGTGTAGTCTCCCATTTCCAGCCCTTCCAGCCAGACATTGCATCGGATCTCTGCGATATCGCTGCGTCCTTCCAGGACAGACAGGTATGTTTTCTGGATATCGTCATAGATGCGGCAGATCTCCCGGCTTTTTTCACTGGTACGTTTTTCACAGCGTCCCTTGTAGTTCTTGTTTCGCATATCCAACACCTCCTCCTTCTGCCCCCGGCCATCTGGCCTTCCCAAAAGTTTTCCCAAAAACCGGTTCAGAATCGCAAGTTCCCAAAAGCGTCCCCAAAAAGGGAGTAAAGCTCCAGCATTTCCCAAAAATGTCCCCGAAAAGGGAATGAAGTTCCAGCACTTCCCAAAAGCGTTCCCGAAAAGGGAACCTGTTCCCACCGCTCCCCCGCAATTTCCCCAAAAAGAAAAGCGCTTCCGGGAGCTTCCCAAAAAGCTTCCCAAAAACGCTTGATTTTTCCCAAAAACAGGATTTCTCATGAATTACTTTTGGGGATTTCTGTACCCATCCCCGAAAAACCTTGATTTTATGCGGGTTACGGCCATCTGTACCGTTTCCCAAAAACACCATTTTCAAAAACCACTATGTCTCGATACAACCCTGTTTATCCTCCAATGGGCAAAAATCTCTATCCTCCATACCTCTCCCTTCCCCTCCTCATACCACCCCATCCCTCTCGCCGCATCTCGTAACGGAATTCGGAGCGAAAACTGCTTCAAACCCCGTATTTATGCGGATTTCCGGACCGAATGGGAGAACGGAATCCGAACCAGAAACCCGGCTTTCCACCGGATTTCCGACTCGGTTTTTGCTTCATAAAGAGGATAAAGATTTTTGCCTCAGACAGGATAATCAGGGTTACACCAGAACAGTTGTACTACTCGAACTCAATCGTCCCCGGCGGCTTACTCGTGCAGTCATACACTACGCGATTCA
>ERZ1643246.3601-NODE-3601-length-13086-cov-4.204052_pt1 | contig 13086 bp, 10 predicted proteins | sample MGYA00579265_ERZ1643246 | MGnify/ENA primary metagenome ERZ1643246 (study PRJEB29033, sample SAMEA4952261) | chicken gut metagenome | biome: Broiler Chicken; feature: Gastrointestinal Tract; material: Caecum | place: Ireland | collected 2018 | study: Broiler... | reverse complement strand
TATCATTATTTCCAGCACTCTCATCTTGATTATTATCATCTTCTGGATTATTTGGATCTTGGTTATTATCATCTCCATCATTTACTGTAATACTTACCCTTGCATTTAAGTTTAAATCTGTCATGTCTACATTTTCACCATTTGTTAATGTAATATTATTTACTTTTATATCTGATGTAAAACTTTTAGATGTGTCTTTTACGTCTAATGTTATTTTAGCTATATTACTATTTTCTTTTATACTTGATGTGTCTAGTGTAAGATTTCCATTTTCTGGATTGTATCCTGCTATCCAATTGTTTAGTCCCTCTACAGTTACATTTTCAAATATATTTTTATCATAATTTAGTACTCCGGTTAATGCCATTGGTTCATTTGTTTCTACATTATTGAAGTTTGTCAAACTTAAATATACATATACCTTTTTATTTTCAATAGCCTCTGATGCATCTGGAGATATTTTTATTGTTAGGCTCCCTGTTCCTGCTGCATTTACAACATTTGATGTAATTAATATAAATATAAATGCAATTAATAGTATTACTGTTTTTTTAATTATTTTTTTCATATGCTTCTCCTTTTAATTTAATATTATTTTTCTTAGTCCAACTAAATCTTTCGCATCTAATATATTGTCATTATTGGTATCTGCTCCTTTTCCTTTTATATCATTAAACTTTGTATATTCTAACAAATATTTTCTATATTCTACTATATCATATGCTGATACTTTTCCATCTGAATTTATATCACCACATACAATTAGTGTATATTGATTACTATCTGTTTTTAGAATATCCCCTGTTGCTATTAGTGAGTTTTGTATATCAATAACTTTTCCATTTCTTATAACTGTATAATTATTTAGGTTTAGATTTTCTTTTAATTCTGTTAGACTTGTTTCTTTAGTTATGTTCTTTATAAATTGGTTATCTACTATATATTCTTTACTTATATTACTTATTGTTATTGGTACTTCATATATATTACCTATAATGTCTAATACAAACTTAAATGTACCATTTTTTGTAAAAGTATATGTATTTTTTCCACCGTTATTTGTAATTTTTGTATTTTCACCAATTGTTAATTTTACTGTAATATTTTCACTTGTCAAAGAGTTTATATCTTTATCATATGTAATTTTTATTTTAGATTTTTCTTCATTTATACAATTTTCTAACTTTATATCAAAAATACTAGTTATAGTTTCTGTAATATTTAGTATTCTTTGCTTATTTAACATATTTTCATAAATATTACTTGTTTGTATAGAATTATTATATAATTCCTTAGCTTTTTCTATTAGATTTTTAGTATTTTCAATATCTATACTTGCATTATACATATTATATTTTTCAATTGTATCATTTAGCTTATTCATTACATCTTTACTATCAATATTATCTTTTGAAACATAATATGAAAATAAATCAATGTAATTTTCTGACATTTTATCTAAGTCTTCTAATAGTGTTAATAACTCTTTTTCTGATATATCTAGTAAATTTCCATTATAGTATTCTTCTATAATTTTTAAGCTTAAATCTTTTTGCATATTATATGTAGATCATATAGCATTTTGATCTATGTTGTCAATATCTATATATAATTTATTTATCTGATTTACAAAATTTTCATATACCACATTTACATTTTTATTTAAAAATATACTTTGATTTTTCTCTTTTATTTTTTCTAACTTTTCTACAATATTTTTTGATATTTTTTCATTTCTATATCTTATATCAAAATCATCATAATACTTTTTAATTTCATTATAATCATTTGAACTTAATATCTCTTCATTTGATATTTTCTCTATTTCTTCATCTGTTAAACTATAAAAGTTTGAATTATCATCTACATCATACCTTTTTAAATTTGATATGTCATTGTATTCTTTATCAGATATAAATGCAATAGTATCGCTATTGTTATAATATAAATTATTATCTGAATCTACTAATGATTTATATGTATCTAATGGTACTGTAGGATATTTATAATATAATGCTCTACTATTATATAACCTATTATTTTTATATGTTAAACCATTTTTTTCATTTACGATTTCCCATATTACAAGGTCTGCTGGTTGTCCCTTATCATCTCTGGCTTCAAACCCCCATCCTTTTCCTTGATTAATTACTATATTATGTTCTACCACGGTCCCTTTAAAATGAATATTTTCATATGTATAATTTTTATGGCAAAAAAATTCAAATGCATATGAACAATTAATAAAAACGTTATCAGTACATACATTATTATAAAAACCATCTGTCACACTATTTCCTTGACATGTATATCCTGCATCATAGACATTTCTTATTATACAATTTTTGACAATAGTGTCTTTTGCTTGATGCCAAAATTCTATTCCATTTCCATATCTTCCATTGGAACTATATGAACCTCCAATATTTTGAATAACGCAGTCTATTATACATACATTAGAAATTGGATGTTGCTTTTTTACAATTCCATGAACTCCAGTATTTTCTATTATTATACCATCTAAAATCATATTAGAAGAAACATTTACAAGTTTATTTTGAAATGTTATTGAAATTTTTCCTAATAGTTTTCCTGGATTAGAATCACATTTTAAATATAGATACGCATCTTTACAATAAAAATCAAAATTCTTTTTCAGTAGTTCTTTTGTATTTTTCCTATTTCCATGTACCTTACCATTCTCATCTATGAAAGAACCAACATTATATGTTCCTTTTAATTCATTTTTTATACCACTAAAATTTTTTTCATTTGACATATCTAATTTATATAATCCATTTTCATATTCCCAAGCATCAAGATTAACTAAAACAGCTGAGCCATTTATTCTTGGCTTTTCTAAATTTTCATCCCCATAGCTTCCTACATAAAATAAATTATCTTTATCTGCATTTACATCAAAATCAAATATACCATAAAAAATATCTCCCCTTTTAAATAATACTTTATCACCACCATAATACTTTTTATTATTAGCAGTTTCAAAGGACATAGGATTATTTATATCTGTTCCACTAGTCGATGTTCCATCTTGTGAAACATAATATGTAATTCCTGAAATAACCTTATTTTCTTGCATATACTCAGCGGTTTTTATCAAGTTTGATATTTCTTTATTATCTGATTGCGTAACATAAATATTTACAAAACTTTTATATATATAAATAATAATCAACCCCAAAATAAAAAATATAATTAATAATTTATTCCATTTTCTTTTAGGTAACATTTTTCCTCCTGTTTTTTTACATTATTAATTATATTTTATCATTATTTTATTAAGACAATGTTACAAAAAAATTATATTTTTGTAACATTTATTGATTTTTTCGAATTTCTTTATTTACACATTTTAAACTTTCCTCTACTACTTTATCCATATCATAATATTTATATTCTCCTAATCTTCCTCCAAATAGTATTTTATTTTCTTTCTCTGTTAGTTGCTTATACTTATCATATAAGTCATTATTTTTCTTATCATTTATTGGATAATAAGGCTCTTTTTCTTTTGTCCACTTTTCAGGATATTCTTTAGTAATTATTGTTTCATCATTATTTATTATTCTTTCAAAGTATTTGTGTTCAATTATCCTTGTATAAGGAACTTCATATTCTGTATAATTGACTACTGCGTTTCCTTGATAATTATCCTTTTTTAAAAGTTGTGTCTCAAATCTTAAACTTCTATATTCCAATTCGCCATAGCAATAGTCATAATAAGCATCAATTGGTCCTGTATATATAATCTTTTTTGCAATCTGCATTAATTCTCTTCTATTCTTTAAAAAATCACAATTTAATTTTACTTCTATTCCATCTAATAATTTTTCTGCAATCTTTGTATATCCTCCTATCGGTATCCCTTGGTAACTATCATTAAAATAATTGTTATCATATATGAACCTTACAGGAAGTCTCTTTATTATAAACGTAGGTAATTGTGTTGCTTTTTGCCCCCATTGTTTTTCTGTATATCCTTTTACTAATTTTTCATATATCGTTCTTCCTACTAAATTTATTGCCTGTTCTTCTAAGTTTCTAGGTTCACTAATATTAGCTTCCTTTTTTTCTTTTTCTATTATTTCCTTAGCTTCATCAGGTGTTATTACTCCCCAAAGTTTGTTGAAAGTATTCATATTAAATGGCATATTATACAATTCATTTTTATATATGGCTATAGGTGAATTAGTATATCTATTAAACTCTGCAAATTGATTTATATATTTCCAAACATCCTTATTATTTGTATGAAAAATATGGGCTCCATATTTATGTACATTAATATTATGTATTTTTTCAGTATATATATTTCCTCCAATGTGTTGCCTCTTATCAATCACTAAACAATTCTTTCCTTCTATTTTTGCCTCATGTGCAAATACTGCTCCAAATAGTCCACTACCTACCACTAGATAATCATATTCTTTCATTGTGTTTTAATTTTACTCTCCTTTCTTTTTATTAATTTTCAAAAATTTTACTAATAAATAGTTAAATTCTTCATTATTCCTATATCGTATGTATAATACAGCATTTACAAAAATTAAACAAACTATTCCATCAACAATCAGCTTTAGCCAAGCATTGGCAATATTTATATTTGAGCATATTAAATATGTTATTATAAATACAATTGTTATAAACGCCAAATTTACAATATTAGTTATATAATATTTCTTTACATCATTTTTGAAAAAATCCTTATATAATATGTATGGTTCATACCAAACATTTGTAAGTAATCTAGACAATGCTGTAGCTAATAATATTCCAAATATGCCAATAAATTTACCTAAAATTATAGAAAAAATGATATTTATTAAAGCTGCTACTAGCATTATATTTTTTGTTTTTGTAAATAACTTTGTTGTATTTCTATAGCACCATATAGGATATAACATACCTCTTATATAAAAGTTTATCACTGAAATTATTACTACTTCATATGGTAATAAATATTCTTCTCCTGCCCAAATACTTATAAAATTTTGAAAAATTATTAAAAAACAGATTGAGCAAAATCCATATATCCATGTAGCTACCATATTTAATGATTTAAATAACTTATGTTGCTCCTCATTACTTTTTTCTACATTAAAATTTCCAATACTAGATACAATTGAAGTAAAGATCATTGATAAAGTTGTTTCTATTGCAGATATTATCATACAATAATTAGAATAAATTCCAACAATTGCAGTTCCACATATCATTGATATTATTATATTATCAGTATTATTAAGTACCACACCACCTATTTGATACATAAATAGAGATTTTACATTTTCAAATATAGTCTTCTTTTCTTCTTTTGGCAATTCCTTTTTTTCTTTAATAAAAGGATATTTTTTTTCTGCTATTATTGAATTAGTAAAATTAGTTAATATTGATATTACTAATTGAATAATTAAATAAGCAAAATAGCTTTTGAAAATAGTTAATGATAATATTTGCCCAATTAATTTAAAAATATTAAAGATCATATTTACTATTTTTAGTAAGTAACCATTTTGATCTGCCTCAACTATTGAAGTTTTATATATCAAAAAATATGAAGAGACACTGTTTAATAAAAAAAGTATATAGTATAGACTGACATTTTGTACCTCATGGTCAAAATTTAATATATATCTTAAAAATGGTAAAACTAATAAACCTAATAATAAAACAATAAAACCTATTATTCTATATACACTTTTATAAAAGCAATTAATTTCTGCTAATTTTTTGTAATCTTTTTCTTTTAACGGCTTGTACATACTAAATACAATTGCATGTCCAATTCCTAATTCTGCTAATGATAGTATTGATAGTATGTTGTTAAATAATCCATTCATTCCTAAAAAATCAGAAGACAACATTCTAATAAATATTGTACGAACAATAAAATTTACAAATAAAGTAATTACTTGATATATTATTCCAAAAGTAATATTTTTCTTTGATTTACTTACTCTTGATTTCTCCATTATTTTCTCCAATCTTTAGCTTTCTTAGTACTTTTCTTTCAAATTCTGCTGAATCAATTTTAAATTTCTTTCCGGCAGAATATTTTTTATTTGATTCTTCTAACTTTGAACTTAAAAATCTTTTAGTCCTTTCATTATACCAATTTGCTTCTTCCCTATTTCTTAGTCCTGCATATGTAGGTGTTTTTATACTTGGGATAATACCTAAGCTCATAAAATGGCTTGAATTAAAACAAAATTGACTTTTGCACCAACTACCTACAGCTTTAAATTTTATAGGCTTATTTATATCTTCAAAAATATTTTGATCTTCTTTTTCTGAATAACATCTTTTTACGTTTCCTGTTGATAAATTTAATATTAAACTCCAATCACCTGCATAACAAAATTCCCTTCTCTTTACTTTAAAATTTTTCATAGTAAACTCAAATAGAGGTGATTTAAATTTTCTTCCCTCATCTAAATATTCTTCTCTTGTTTTACTTGTATATAGCTTATGGTATCCCCCTGATTTTATTGTACTATCATCTCTTGTTGCTGCAATTTGTGGATAAGCACCTATTTCTTTTATACATTTTTCTTTTATCTCATCTATGTATGGCATATATTTATCATATAAATTTAATTGTACAACAAATGAGCAACCATGCTTTCTTACATTTTTCACATTTTCAAAAAATATATCTAATAAATTCCTTTTTACTAATTCTAAATAATGAAATGAAAATGCAAAATGCAATCTTTCTAAATGTTCACTAGGTAATTCCATCAACTTATTTATTTTTGGTGTCATAGTCCCATTTGTTGTTATATTTACAAAGTGTCCTTGTTTTAATATCTCTCTAACAATATCTACTGTTTCATTTGGTATTAATGTTTCACCTGCTCCACAAATACTAATATAGCAAGTTCCACCTAGTCTTTCTTTTGTTAAGGCTTTCCCTATATGTTCTGGTGAATATTTGAATTTTGGTATTTCATCTTTTCTTCTCCCTTGTTGTATAACATAGCAATAATCGCATCTTAAATTACAAGCTGTTACTGGAATTAAACATTCTATAAATTTTTTTATTTTTTCTTCCTTCATCTTTTACTCCTTTATATAATTTCATTTAATATTTTTTTTAACTCTTCGTTATCATAAACATTCTTTTTTTCTAAGTCGATTTTTTGTAGTATTTTATAAACTTCTTCAAGATTTTCTGCAAAAAATATATACTTATTATCTTTTGAAATCCATTTAAAAACTCCTTTTACTTTTCCACTACTATTAGCCATTGCAATACATGGAGTTCCTGTTATAGTAGCAAATATCATCCCATGTAATCTATCTGTAAAGAATAGTTTTGACTTTGCAACTTTTTTGAAAAATCTTCTAAGCCTTCTTATACCCTTTTTTGTCGTAAATTTTCCTCTTTCTACAGTATCAATACATAGAATTTTATCATTTTTATACTTCTCATTTATATAGTTCTTTATTTTATCTATTATTTCTTTACTAACAGTTTTTTCTTTATCATTTCTAAAACAGAATAATATATTTTTTCTTTTGAAATTATACTTAGAGAAGTTCAAATATGTTGCAATATCGGGTGTGTATTTACAATTGATTTGTAATACAGTATTCACAAAGTCAAAAGATTTTTTATCTCTACAGCATAATAATATGTCTGTACATTCTTTGTATATTTTTAAATCGTTTTCTAATCTATTTATTCCATATATATCAGTTGAATAAAAAATTGTTTGAGGAAATATAATCACTTTATTTTCTTTAAACTCTGTAAGTATCTTATTAACTCTATCTTGTTCCTTTACCCATAAAGTTCCAAAGTTCCCTCCACCTGTAATCATTATTATATCATCTTTATTTATCTTACCTTTATATTTCTTTAAAAAATTATCTGTTTGTCTAGCGATTATTGCTAAATATTCTATTCCTTTATCTTCTAATAATTTTTCTTCTCCTAATAAAATTGCATGATCTCCTAAGTTTCCGTGATCTGGTGCATTAAATAATATATATTTTCTACTATGACTTTTAATATATCTTTTATATTTAAAATCACATAATATATTATCTAAAGAAAAATAAATACTCATACTTATTTTTCTATATATTTTTCTTATTACTTTTATCCCAAAACAAAATAGCAAGAAGATGTATTTAAATCTACTAAACAATTCATACTTAATTTTTTCCTTAATTGATAATCCTTTAACTTTGGTTAATATTTCGGTAAGATACTCAAAGTATTTTTTATATAACCTTTTATTATATTTCTTATATTTATTTATATCCTTAAATAAATACCAAAATTTTTCTATATATTTTTTTAACGTGTAATTATAAAATTCATAATTTTGGTATCCTTTTTTTTCATAAAATTTAATTCTATCATAAAGTGCATCTAACTCATCTAATAGCTTTTCATTAGAATTATGCATAATGCTATTATCTCTTTGAAAATAGTAATATAATTCTAAATTCGTCATAACTACTTTATTAGAAGCTGCCAATAAATAATGAATAATGGCTGCATCTTCTATTATTTTTCCATCTGGATATTTTATTGTTTTAAATAAATCTTTTTTGTATAGTTTATTCCACGCAACTACCATTACAAAATAATTATTTTGTAAATTTTTTTGTATATCTATTCCTTCAAATGTCTTTATTTTTTCTTCTTGAGTGGTTTTATGAATTTCATTTTCATTCTTAAATTTATATATATTGCATAATGATATATCTGCATTTTCTTTAATCATATTTTTATATAGTATTTCATACATTCTTTCATCAATAAAATCATCGCTATCAACAAATCCTATATACTTTCCTTTTGCCACATCAATTCCTGCATTTCTTGCAGATGATAATCCCCCATTTTTTTTATGTATTACAGATATATTATGATATTTAGCAGAATATTCATCACATATTTTTTCTGAACCATCATTAGATCCATCATCTACTAAAATTATTTCTAAATTAGGATATGTTTGGTTTACTACTGATTCTATACATTTTTTTATATATTTTTTTACATTATATACTGGAATTACTATACTAATTAAATCATTATTCATATTATTTTCACCTTTATTTTTTCTTATATTCTAAATCTATTTTTTACCTCTTTTGTATCATAAACTCTAAAAATATATGCAAATATCCCCTTATATATTATTAAAAATTTTTTCATTTTATATTTATTTTTCTTAAAGAGAACTTTAAAAGATAAAATTATATCATCTAATAATGTTTTAATAATTCCCTTAGCCCCTCTATATAATTTTGCATTTATTAAATTATTTCTTATCATATAATAGTAATTTCTTATTCTATTTGCATTTTCTTCATTAAGAATAGTTAAATTTCTAGCATTTTTTCTTTTATGTATTACCTTACTTTCTCCAATAAAGTATGCTTTTCCAAAAAATTTAGTTATTCTTCTTGTATATTCAGTGTCATCCCCCCATATAAAATAATCTTTAATAGGAAGTCCACATTTTTCTATTGCTTTAATATTTATTAGTAAAGATACAAAAGTAGCTTGTTCAATTCTTACAATTCCATTTTCTAAATATCTATACCATCCTTGATATCCATTTTCATCCGGTATTCTATCTATTTGCGGTACATTCATAACTTCTTTATTTTCTCCAAAAACAGTACTTGCTAGAAAACTAATGTTTTTTTCTTTTATAATGTTTATAGATTTTATTAGATTCTCCAAGCATTCTTTCTCCGGTATTGTATCATCATCCATAATCCATACCCAGTCAAATTTCTCTTTATATGCTTTTTTCATTCCTTCATAGAAACCGCCAGCACCACCTATATTTTTTTCTAATTTTACATAATCTATTTTATTATTTGATATATAACCTTTTTCCTTTAATTCTGAAAATGTTTTATCTGTAGAATTATTATCTACAATTATTATTTTATCTACATCATATGTTTGTTCTAATATAGCATTTATACACTCAATTAATAATTTTTTCCTATTGTATGTTACTATAACACTTGCTACTTTCATAAATTTCCCTCTATCTAATTAATTTTCTATTAAATCTTCCCATTCTTTTTTATTTTTTTCCATTGTAAAAAATTTTATTCTTTCTGCTGACTTTTCTGCATATTCTTTTCTTTTTTTATTATCTTTAAGTAATTTTATTATAGCATTTGCTATGATTTCCTCTTGTTTTGTTAATTTATCTTTATTTTTATCATTATGTAATACAGGTACTAGTATTCCATATTCTGCTTCTTCTATATTTTCTGCATGTGATTCTAAGTCTGAATTTGGTGCTATTATCTCTCTCGGTCCATATGGACAACCAGTTGAGATCATAGGTACTCTACATGCCACTGCTTCTAAAAGTATATTACCTAGCCCTTCAAACATAGATGAAAAGGCAAAGATATTTGCTTTTTTTAGGAATTTATATGGATTATCATAAAATCCTGCTAATATTACATTATTTTCTAATTCTAAACTTTTTATTAATTCTTGTAACTCTTCTTTAAGCTCTCCTTTTCCAAATATTAATAATTTGGCATTTTTCACTTCTTTTACTACTTTTTTAAATGCTCTTATTAATTTATCTTGTCCTTTTTGATATGTTAGTCTACCGATATTCATTACTATGTAGCCCTGATTATTTTCTATAATCTCATTTATTTTTTTATCTTCATGCATTATATATCACTTCAATCTTATTCTCATCAACACCATATTTGTCTATTTGATCTTTTTTTACCATCTTTGATATTGCAACTACTTTATCCGCTTTTTTTCCACCAAATTTAGTCATAAACTTTTTCATTTTGCTATCATCTAATTCTGACATTGTATTTCTAATTGATACAATCGTTTTTTCATTTTTCTGTTTAGTAATCACATTTATAAAATTAGGTTCTCGTAAAAAGCTTATAGATACATCAACTTTGAGATGTTTTTTTATCTTTTTTATTTCAAAATATTTTTTTAGTGTGTTTTTTATTTTCCCCAAAACATTTTTTGATGATTTTATATTTAGATTTATTATATTTATACTTTTATCAAAATCATATGAATTTTTGTCTGCATCAAATAGTATAAAAGATATGTTATAATCATTCTTAATATTTTCTGCTAAATTTATAGCTGCTCTTTCAGCTCCTCCTCCAGATAAATATGGTATTATGATTATTACTGTTTTTTTTCCCATTTTTATTCTTTTTCCTCTCTTTCTCCATTAATTTCCATTCCCAAGATTAAAGCTAATGGTATTGATATTGGATTTACAAAACTTGGCTCTGCTATACTCGAGATTAATAAATATGCTAAAGCTGAAAACTTTGCTATATATATTTTACTATTTTCTTTTTTAAAACTCTTTTGCATTCTGATGAATATAATAAGCAAACAAATTAAATATAATATTGTTCCTAGATATCCAAATTCCCCTATAATTAATGGCCAAAATGTATCACTTACAAAGTTAGCCTTTTCTTTTTCTAACCCTTGAACGTCTGATATCCCATATGCTTCATATACTCCTGAATAATTTTCTCCTGATGCATATGAGGCAAATGTTCCAAAACCTGTACCTATTGGAAAATTATCATTTGCTATCTTTATTGATGTCTCGGTTAAAACTCTTCTAGCAGACCCTTCTATATCAAAGAAATAATATTTTATTTGTGGAAAAGCAACTATTATTGCTATTATACCTATAATACTCATCCTTAACATAGATATTTTTCTTTTCGTTTTATTTACATATATTGCAATTATAATTACTACTACTGCTCCTGCAATAGCTTTAGCTCTTAAAGTACTTGCTAATATCATTAATGCTATACATACATATATATTATTAAACCTTTTAGAGAATGCCATTATATTTACAATTAAAGCCATACATGCAGCTGCTAAATAAGTAGGATGCTCAAAAAATAGCTTATTTACCATTATTCCATATCTTTCTCCAAAAGGATATATTTTAAATACATAGTTAACTATTGTAAATATTGCTAATATTACTACTATAATCTTTAAATTCAAATATATTTTATTTGAATAATTTATAATATTATTGTTTTTGGTCACAATTTGACCCAAAAAATATACTAAGAAGAATTTAAATAATAATACTGCATCTAATAAAGCATAGGTAATAGTCTGATACTTATTTTTTATTACTGCATACATACCAATTATAAATATAAATAGTAGGCAAACCAATATTATAAAATTCTTTTTATCAACTTTTCCTCTTTTCCTTATAGTATCATATATTAATGCTAAAAATCCTACTAAAGCTATCGTTTCATCTAAATATTGAAATATTCCTATAAATGACTGAAGAAAATTCTGAAACACCAATAAATATAGTAATATTATATAACAATATGCTATTATTTTGCTTTTGTTCTTTTCTAACATATTACCCCTTTTCTATCTTTTTATATAATGATATTGTTTCATTTACCGTATTATCCCAGCTATATTTATTTAATATATAATTAGCTATTCTTTCTTTATTTTCTTGAAGATTTTTTTTCTCTATCTCTTCAATTTTAGATTTTAAATCATCTATATTTGATTTTCTAAATTTAAATGAATATTGTCCTATTACTTGAATATTCTCTTCTATATCACTTACCAGACACGTACATCCATAACTCATTGCTTCTAATAATGACATTGGCATTCCTTCTATATCACTTGGTAAACAATATATATAGCAATTACTAAAAAGCTCATCTAATTCTTTACCTTCAACAAATCCTGTCATAATTATTCTATCATCTTTTTTAGCCATTTCCTTTATTCGATTCAAATAATCGTTTGTATGACTAGCATCTCCTGCTATAACTAATTTTTTTTCTGTTTTAATATTCTTAAAGGCTTCTATCAAATAATGAAGTCCCTTTTCTGGAACAATTCTTGCCAAAAATAATATATAACTATCTTTCTTCAATCTATATTTTTCTTTTATTATTTTAGCTTGCCTAATTATAGGTTTATTAACTCCATTTGGTATATATACGGTCCTTCTATTATATGTTTTTAAAAAATATTTTTGCATTTCTTTG
>ERZ1643246.3596-NODE-3596-length-13098-cov-5.101970_pt1 | contig 13098 bp, 10 predicted proteins | sample MGYA00579265_ERZ1643246 | MGnify/ENA primary metagenome ERZ1643246 (study PRJEB29033, sample SAMEA4952261) | chicken gut metagenome | biome: Broiler Chicken; feature: Gastrointestinal Tract; material: Caecum | place: Ireland | collected 2018 | study: Broiler... | reverse complement strand
GCAGATTGACCAGGGTTGTTTTTCCGGCGCCGGTGGGGCCGACAATGGCGATTTTCTGTCCGGGCAGCGCCCTGGCGGAAAAATCGCGGATGATCACCTTGCCGGCTTCGTATCCGAATTTTACGTGATCAAATTCCACAGAACCGGCCACATCGGTCAGATGCGCCGTCTTGCCGCTTTCGTCTTCCATTTCCTGCGCCTCCAGAAACTCAAAGACGCGCTCGCCGGCTGCCGCTCCGGACTGGAGCGACTGAGCGGCCTGGGCGATCTGTGACAGAGGCTGCGTAAAGAAACGCACGTACATCATAAAGGCGACGATGACCTCAAAGCCAATCTGATGGTTCATAGTCAGCACAGCGCCCATGACACAGACGGCCACGTAGCCGAGATTTCCGATAAAGATCATCAGCGGCTGCATCAGGCCGGCCAGGCACTGTGCCCGGAAGGCGCTCTGCTGAAGCTTCCTGTTCCTGTCATCGAAAAGGCGTCTGGCCTTTTCCTCGCCATTGTAGGCCTTCACCACTGTGTGGCCGGAATAAATTTCCTCGATCTGCCCGTTCAGCTCGCCCAGATGGCGCTGCTGGCGGGAAAAGTATTTCTGTGAGTGCCCCGTGATCAGGCGCATGAGCAGAAATCCCAGGAAAATAGCCGCCACTGCGGTGAGCGTCATGATCACATTGGTTACCAGCATCATGATCAGGGAACCCACAAAGAGGGTGATGGCAGATACCAGCATGCCGATGCTCTGATTCAGGGACTGAGAGATCATATCTACATCGTTGGTGACCCTGGACAGAATATCCCCGTTGGAGGTCCTGCCGTAAAAACTCATGGGCAGGCGGTTGATTTTGCGCGAAATATCGCTCCGCATCCGTTTGGATACCACCTGGGAGATGGTGGTCATGATAAAATGCTGGATGAAGGACAGCAGGGCGCCGCAGACGTAGAGGATCACCAGCGTGATCCCGATGCCGGCCACGGCGTCCAGATCAATGCCGGTCATCAGTCCGTCCGTGATCACTTTCGTCAGGTCTGAGAGCTTATCCGGACCGATCAGAGTAAAGACGGTACCGCCTGCGGCGCAGAGAACGGCGATCAGGATCGGGATATAATATTTTCTGCAGTAGAAGAGCAGCTTTTTCCAGGTTCCGGTGAAATCTCTGGCTTTTTCTCCTCTGCCCCGGGCCATTCTCGAACCGTGTGCGGCGGAGGGCTTTGTCCTGTTGGTAAATTCCTGTTTTTCTGTCATGCCAGTTCCTCCTTTGAAAGCTGTGAGAGCGCAATCTGCTGATAGACCCCGCAGTTTTTCATCAGTTCCTCATGGGTTCCCATTCCGGCGATTGCGCCGTCGTGCAGGACGATGATCTTGTCCGCGTCCCGGATCGTCCCGATCCGCTGGGCCACGATCAGCCGTGTGGCATCTCCGCACGCCCGCTTCAGGTTTTCACGCACCTGCCGGTCTGTCTTATAATCCAGAGCCGAGAAGGAATCGTCAAAAATCAGAATCTCCGGATGGCGGCAGACCGCCCGGGCGATGGAAAGCCGCTGTTTCTGTCCGCCGGACAGATTGGAACCGCCCTGAGCAATGTGCGCGTCGTAGGTGCCCACCATTTTTTCCACAAATTCGCCGGCCTCCGCTGTGTAGACGGCATCCACCACATCCTCGTCCAGAAATTCCCGGCGGCCGTTGTCTCCGTAAGCCACATTGCTCTTTACCGTTCCGGAAAACAGCGTCGCCTTCTGGGAAATATAACCGATTTTGTTCCGGAGCGCTTTCTGATCGTATTCCCGGACATCCACGCCGTCCACCAGGACCTGGCCTTCCGTGGCGTCGTAGAATCTGGGGATCAGATTAATGACCGTACTCTTCCCGCAGCCGGTGGAGCCGATCAGCGCTACCGTCTCCCCCTTTTTGGCGGTAAAGGAAATATGGTGGAGCACATCGCCCTCCGCGTCCGGATAGCGGAAGCTTACCTCCCGGAATTCTACCTCTCCGGCATGAGCGGGATCTGTTTCCGTAACGCTTCCGTCCCGGATCGAGGGAACCGTATCCAGCACCTCATTGATCCGGCGGGCAGCTACCGCCGCTCTGGGGAAAATAATGAGGATGATGACCAGCATCATGAAAGCCATGACTACCTGCATGGCGTACTGGGAGAAGACGATCATATCTGAAAAAATCCCCAGCTTCTTTTCCAGAGCCGCGTTCTGGATCAGATAGGCGCCGATCCAGTAGACGGCCAGGGAGAGACCGTTCATCACCAGCTGGATGCCAGGCATCAGGAAGGCCATGGTACGGTTGGCAAAAAGCTGCGTCCGCGTGAGCGCGTCGTTGGCGGATTCAAATTTCTTTTCCTGATACGCTTCCGCATTATAGGCGCGGATTACATTCAGACCCGTAAGATTTTCCCGGGTGATCCGGTTCATATCATCGGTCAGAACCTGCAGCTTTCGAAATTTCGGCATGGCAATGGCCACGCAGATGAGAACGATCAGAAGCAGGACCGCGACGGCCACGCCTGTGCTGAAGGTCCACTGCCAGCTCTTTCCGTAAATTTTGGCGATGGCCCATACGGCTGTGATGGGCGCCTTCAGAAGCACCTGCAGACCCATGACGATCAGGATCTGCACCTGCATGACGTCATTGGTAGAGCGGGTGATCAGGCTGGCGGTGGAGAACTTTCCGATTTCCGCCATCGTAAAGGACTGCACCTGGTTAAAAAGCAGAGAGCGCAGATTGGCGGAAAAGTTTGCCGCGATCCTGGCCGCGCAGATCACGGTGCATACAGAGGCGCCGAAGCTCAGCAGCGCGCAGGAGAGCATCTTTCCGCCGGCGGACAAAATTTCCGCCATGGCGCTTCCCTCCGTCTGGACAAGAGTCGTGATCTCGGACATATAATCCGGGAGAGTCAGATCCATCCAGACCTGGAGAATGATAAAGATAAGCGCCGCGCAGGAGAGCAGCCATTCTTTTTTGGTAAATCGTTTGAGCAGTTTCAGCATGTCAAAACTCCTTTCCTCGCGAAAATAGATCAGGCCGGAAGGACGGTTCCTTCCGGAAGCTTTCCCTACCTTAGCCCAGAAAAATAAACTGAAACTAAACAGAGGAAGATTCACAGGAAACGAGATTTGTGATACGCTGTACAGAAAAGAAGGAAAACAGGTGAGGTGGAAAGATGTTTCATCTATTGGTAGTAGACGACGACCGGAATACCAGGCGTTATATGAGAGCTGTCCTGGAGGCAGCCGATTACACGGTCTCCACAGCGGAGAACGGTGCGGAGGCTCTGAAGGTTCTGGAAAAGGAGTACATCGATCTGGTGGTGCTGGATATCATGATGCCGGAGATGGACGGATACGCGTTTACGGAGACGCTGCGGAGCGTGCAGAACAATCTCCCGATCCTGATGGTATCCGCCAGACAGCTTTCGGAGGACCGGAAAAAGGGATTCCGGGCGGGAATCGATGATTATCTGACGAAACCGGTGGATATGGAGGAACTGGTGCTGCGGATCCAGGCGCTGCTGCGCAGATCCCGGATTGCCAGCGAGCACAGGATTACGCTGGGAGAAGTGGTGCTGGATTATGATTCTCTGACGGTGACGGGACACGGACAGACGCTGGAGCTTCCGCAGAAGGAATTTCAGCTGCTCTATAAACTGCTGTCAGCACCGGGGAAAATTTTCACCCGCATCCAGCTGATGGATGAAATCTGGGGCATGGACAGCGAAAGCGGCTGGGAAACGGTGACGGTCCATATCGGGCGGCTCCGGAAACGGTTTGAGGGCTGGCCGGAATTTGAAATCGCGTCTGTGCGCGGACTGGGCTATAAGGCGGTGAAGCACGTATGAAAACAGGTAGAAGACAGAAAAAACATAAGATTGCTTTTTGGACGCTGATCTTTGCGGTGATCGTCTTTTTCATTATCACAGCTACCATGGCTATCATGTGGGGAATCGGATTTTTCCTGGTGCAGACAGGACTCTGGAAAATGGACGGGAGCGGCGCGGGAAGTATTCTTTTTGTGCTGCTTGTCTTTGCGCTTTCCAGCATCGGCCTGGGGACCATCCTGGCCGTCACCCTGGGACGCCTTCCCTTCCGTCCCCTTGGACGGCTGCTGTACGGACTGAAGCGTCTGGCGGAGGGCGATTACAGCGTGCGCCTTTCCGAGGGGAAAAAAGGATTGAAAAAGGAGCTGTCCGACAGCTTCAATACGCTGGCGGAGGAACTGCAGAATACAGAAATGCTCCGGTCGGACTTTGTCAACAGCTTTTCCCATGAGTTCAAGACGCCCATTGTCTCTATCCAGGGCTTTGCCCAGCTTCTGAATCGGGGCGGGCTTTCAGAAAAACAGACGAAAGAATATCTGGAGATCATCGAGGAGGAGGCGAGACGCCTGGCAGCCATGGCCACCAACGTACTGAATTACAGCAAAATTGAAAACCAGAAGATTTTAACCGGCGTTTCCCGCTATAATCTGTCGGAGCAGATCCGGACCTGCATCCTGCTGCTGGAAAAAAAGTGGTCCCGGAAACATCTGGAGCTGTCCCTGGAGTTTCAGGAACATGAAATCGAGGGAAATGAAGAAATGCTCAAGCAGATCTGGATCAATCTGCTGGACAACGCCGTGAAGTTTACGCCGGAGGGCGGGACTGTGGAGGTGGCCGTCTGGGAGGAGGAGGACCGCGTCTGCGTGAAAATCAAAAATACAGGCTCTGAGATCGATCCGGAGGAACAGAAGCGGATCTTTCAGAAGTTTTATCAGAGCGACCGGACACATTCCAGAGAGGGGACAGGGCTGGGGCTCACCATTGCCCGGAGGATCGCGGAGCTTCACGGAGGGACGGTCTTTGTGGAAAGCGGCAGAGGATGGACCGCTTTTACCACAGAGCTGCCGGGGCAAGTCAACACTTTGTAGACCCTCTCCCGCCCGGAAGTCTTGTTTTCAAGCCTTTCTCTCTTCGCTTCTGAACCGTTATACTCAAGATCAGAAGAGAAGACGAAGGGAGGAACGTATGAAAAACAGAAAAAATATCGTCATTTTTATCACTGTTCTGTTATTCCTGGGGATGTTTATAGGAAATTACGGAAACTATCAGCTGTCGGCTGTGCCGGGAAGCGTCTATCAGGCCTACAATCTGACGGATATGCAGTTTTCCAGCATCATGACGGCACCTATGTTCCCGTCTATTTTCCTGAGCATCCTGATAGGAATTCTGGTTGACCGTTTTGGGATCTCCAAGATGGTTTCCCTGTGTTTTGCGGTGGCAGCCGTCGGTTTTGTGCTGAGGATCTTTGCTGCCGATTATCCGTCCATGTTTGCGGCCATGGCGCTGACGGGCGTGGGCTGTATGATCCTGAATGCCAATCTGGCCAAGATCGTATCGGCGCTGTATCCCATGAATAAAGTGGGAACGGTGGTCGGGATCCTGATGGCCGGATCCACGGGCTCGATGGCTGTGGCTTATGCGACAACGGCGATGTTCCCGACACTGGAGCTGGCTTTCTGGACAGCGGCAATTGTGAGCATTGCAGTAGCCCTCCTCTGGCTGCTGGCAGTCAGAGAAAAACATTTTGCAGGCAGCGGAGAGATCGCAGCCGCCGAGACCGTTCCCGTAAAGGAGGCGCTGGTCAGATGCCTGAAGAGCAGGAATATCTGGCTGGAGGGAATTTCCCTGATGTTTCTGCTGGGAGGCGCGACCGTCATCTCAAATTTCCAGGTAAGCGCCCTGACAAGCCTGAAGGGCTATTCGGAAGGATTTGCGGGAAGCTTTGGCACGGTGCTGATGGCCGGCTCCCTGATCGGTTCGATCTTTATTCCCGTGCTGGCCGGCCGCCTGGGGAGAAAGGTTCCGGTTATGCTGCTGATCTGCGGGCTGGCTGCTGCCGCCTGCACGGTGGGTATTATCGCTCTGCCGGCCGGGGGCATCTACGTGAGCAGTTTCCTAAACGGAGCGCTCCGCAGCGGGATCATCGCTGTGATGATGTCCCTGCCCGTCATGTTCCCGGAAATCGGGCCGAAATACGCGGGTACGGCCGGCGGCCTGGCGGTGACTCTGGAGCTTTTGGGAGCCGTTATCATTCCCACCTACATTATCGTCCCCCTTGGAGGGGCTCATATCGCCAACTATTTTTACCTGGGATGCGGATGTATGGCGGCGGCCAGTATCCTCTGCTTCCTGATGGCGAAAACCTGCGGCGTTTATTCAAAAAAGTAAAAAGGAGAAATGAAAGATGCTGAACGCAAGAGATAATTTTCTGGAAACCCTGCATCACGGAAAACCGGATGCCTTTGTTAATGAATGGGAGCCCTTCGGCTTCGTATTTGATCCTCTGATGGGCGTGACCCTGGTGGCGCAGCCGGGAAAATATATCGTTGACGGCTGGGGCACTACGATCTATATGGGAGAAAACGAGCCGGGCGCCATGCCTATCGTGCGGGAGGACAACAAAGCAATCCCGGATGTCACAGAGTGGAAGAAATACATCAAGTCTCCGGATATCAAACAGAAGCTGGACTGGACGGCGGCAAAAGAACAGGCGGAGGCAATCCACAGGGAAAATAAGCTGACGACCTCCCTGATGGCGACGGGCCTGTTTGAGCAGTCTCATTATCTGATGGGCTTCGAGGATACACTGATGAATTTCCTGCTGGAGCCGGAAGCCATGGGCGAGCTGCTGGACTATATTACGGACTATAAGCTGACCTATGCCCAGATTCTGGTGGGAAATCTTCATCCGGATGTGGTGCTGTTCCACGATGACTGGGGCTCCAAAACCAGCCTCTTCATGTCGCCGGAGGTATGGAGAGAAATGATCAAGCCGCGCTATCAGAAGATCTACGGATACCTGAAGAGCGAGGGCGTAATCATTATTCATCACTCCGACAGTTACTGCCAGCCGATCGCCAAGGATATGATCGATATCCAGATGGACGTATGGCAGGGTGTTCTTCCCCAGAATGACATCCCGGCGATCCAGAAGGAGACGGAAGGAAAACTGATCCTGATGGGCGGTCTGGACGCATCCATTATGGATCTGAAGGATTATAAGGAGGAGGTCATCCGCGGAGAGGTGGCCAGAGCCTGCAGGGAATACGCTCCCGGCGGAAGTTTCATCCCCTGCCTGACTTACGGCGGCGAGGGCAGCATCTTCCCCGGCGTAAATGACATCATCATGGATGAGATCCGCAATCAGAACAAGCTTTATTTCAAGTAATGCTGCCGGCCTGTTTCAGGATTTTGTAGGACAGCATCAGATACAGACGGGTGTCCGCCTCCTCAAGGCGGATGCCCGTTAATTTTTTGATCCGGTTAAGGCGCTTGATCATGGAAGTCCGGTGGATATGGAGCAGTTCCGCGCTCAGGCTCACGTTGCAGCCGGACTGCAGATAAAGATCCAGGGTGCGGTACAGGTCTCCGGCTTTTTCGTCGTCATATTTGCGGAGGATCTTAAGGGCCGGGGAGGCTACCTGCCAGGGGCCGTAGGGAGAAGAACACCGTTCCAGAAGATAGGAGCAGGCGTAATCTTCAAAACGGTAGTGCCAGAAGTGCGGCGCGTACTTTTCCCCCAGCCGCAGAGCCTCGCAGGCCTGGGAGAGATAGAGGGAGAAATCCTCCTGGCCGCAGAAGGGATTGCTGTCCCCGGCCTTGGCTGCATGATCCCGCAGAAAGACGGACATCTTTTCCCGGAAGGAATATTCTTTTTCCGCAGAGCGGGTCATATTCCAGACGCAGACAAAATCCCGGCCGTGATGGAGAACGCAGGCATCGGGAAAGAGCAGCTGCAGGCTGCTGCGCAGGTGCTGTTCAGCCTCCTCCACGGGAAAACGGTCAGAACACCGGACCACGCTTAATGAATACGTGTCATCCAGGCTCCAGCTCTGCTGCAGCAGGATCTGCGGGTCTACATCCCGCTCCCCTTCCAGCAGGCACCGGACGGCCGCCAGAAATTCCCGGCTCTTTCCGTGGCTGCGGTAAGAAGCCTGCTCATGTTCAATCAGGCTTTTCAGGGCAAGGACCATGCGGGAAAAGAGGATTTCCTGAGGCACGGCATACGAGTCCTCTTCGATGCTCCCCAGGATCCGGGCAAAAAAACGGCCGTTACGGAACAGATTGTAGCAGAGCAGCATTTTCTGCTCGGACTGAAGGAAAAAATGAAACACATTTTTCCGGCAGGTACAGGCTCTAAATTCTTCTGACCAGAGCAGCTCCTCCATCTCCGAGACGTTCAGGCTGTCGCCGGAAAACTTTTGCGCGTACAGGGTATTCCGGGCAACAAAATGAAATTCATTGTCGATCACTGTGAGCGGTATGTGGAGGATGGGAGTGGACAGCTCCAGAAGCTGGGAGGGATCCATGCGCTCTGCAAAGGAAAGCGCGAAATCCCATTTTTCATAATCGGAAAAGATTTTCTGGATCAGATTGTAAAAGGCGGCGCCGGTGCGGCCGGATTCCATGTACAGCCCGTTCTGCTCCGGAAGCTCCCGCCCGGCCGGATAGTCGGGAATACACACGGCCGCCGCAGGCCCCTGAAATTCCTGAAATTCCTGCGCGGTCATAAAGTACAGGGTGTCAGGCTCCGGGACCGTGCCCGGCTCGTACAGCCTCCAGGAGGAAAAGCGGCAGTTTCCCGCATTCCGCATACGGCTGCTGTGGATTCCGCAGAAATGCAGCTGATACTGCAGATAAGAAAGATGCACGTTGGTCAGCTCCTTTCCTGTTTGCTTTTTTTCGACGCTTTATTATATGACAAAATGTGCAGAAAACGCAATGAAAAAGGTGTTATAATAGAATCTGCCGGAAGAAAAACGCGGCCGGAGAGGAGAGCGCCGCAGGAAGAGGAGAGAGAATGGAGATCAGAGTTTATAGGGGGCTGCCGGAAGAGGCGGCTGTAATACGAAAAGAAGTATTTATGGAAGAACAGCACTTTCAGGAGGAGTTTGACGGAACCGACCGTTCTGCCCTTCATCTGGTCCTGTTTCAGGACGGAGTGCCCGCGGGGACCTGCCGTTTTTTTGCAGGACAGGTACCGGGAGAGTATCTGGTGGGCCGGATCGCGGTACGGAAGCCGTACCGGGGCAAAAATTTCGGCGCCTGCCTGCTCAGACAGGCGGAAGCGGAGATCCGGAAGACGGGAGGAACCATCGTGCGCCTGCATGCGCAGAAACAGGCGGTTCCCTTTTATGAAAAACAGGGATATGAGGCATACGGCCCCGTCGCGTACGAGGAATACTGTCCGCATATATGGATGAAAAAGAAGCTGGACTGAAACCGGGAAACCAGGGCCGGCCCTGTACACGGTCAGTCCGTGGTTTCCCGGCGGATCAGTTCCGGAGGGATGACGCAGTGAATGGGCTCCTTCAGGGGTTGCGGCCGCCGCTTTTTGCGCTCTTCCATCTGCAGAGACAGCAGTTTCATGGATTCCTCTGCCATGACGGAGATCTGCTGCCCCACGGTGCTGGTGGGAATGACCGCTTCTCTGGATATGGGAGAATTATCAAAGCCGATGATGCGGTAGGCAGGAGGCAGTTTTCCATACTTCTGAAACAGGATGTTCAGCAGAACATTGGCGTGGGTGTCATTGGGCATGAAGATGCCCTTTTTTTTGTCCGGATATTTTCGTTCAAGAATATCGATCAGTTCCAGAATTCTTGCACGGCTCTCCTCAAAAGTATCTCCCAGATGGGTCAGGATCAGTTCGTGCGGCAGCTGATATTTCCGGCAGGTATCTATAAATCCGTGAATCCGTCCGGAGGCGGGGGAAGTGTCGGGAATATCGGCATTGACATGAATCAGAATGTCGCAGCAGCTTTCTTTAAGAAGGCTGGCGGCCTGCACGCCGCCCAGATAGTTGTCGGTGCTGACACTGCAGATTTTCTGATCCTCCCGTTCAATGCCCACCACCGGAATATGGTAGGAGGCCAGCTCTTCTGAGGGGATGGTGGGGCTTAAAATGATCATCCCTTCGATATTGTAGGCCAAAAGCTCCTCAATGTATTTCCGCTCCACGTCTGCTTTTGCGTTTCCTGTAAACACAAGAAATTTATAGCCGTAGGTTTCGTAGGTGGCCAGAATCTGATTCAGCATCTCCGCGTAAAAATGCATGTACAGGTTGGGAATAATCACCCCCACAAATTCTGTCCGTCCGCTGGCCAGAATCCGTCCGATTTTATTTTCTTTATAATCCAGTTTTTCCAGGGCAGCCGCGATTTTCTGCTGGTTTTCCAGGGTCAGAGAATCCGGATCGTTAAAGTATCTGGATATGGTTGTCTTGGAAAAATTAGTATATGCTGCGATATCCGCAAAGGTCACTCGTTTTTTTGTCATAGCTGCTGTTCTCCTCTCAGTCTGACGGGCGCAGAAAAACAGGGGTTCCGCGTCTGCTCCTATCATACCAGAAAGAGAGAGGGAATTTCAATAGAATGACCGGTTACGTAATCGGTTTTGTGAAACCTGAACAGAAAGCAGGGAAACAAACTGGGACATGTGCCGAAAATAGAAATTCTTATTGAAAGCGCAGGAAAAATGCTCTATGATAATTTTAAAAGAACCGGTTACGTAACCGATAACATAACCGATTACTCAAAGAAAGGAAGGAGCAGCAATGAAAAAACGGTGGATATGCCTGGCGGGAATGATTCTCGCTGCGGTCTGCCTCGCCGGATGCCGGCAGAAGGATCCGGAACCGGGAGAGGTTGCCGGATACGATCCCGGAGAGGAATACCTCTCCATCTGGGTTCATTCCATTGAGGATACTGAGGAGGGGCAGGCGTACCGGGAGTCAGTGGAAAGTTTTAATGAAGCCTTTGACGGGAAGTATTTTGCGGACATTGAGTTTGTGCCGCGAAATGACAGTGGAGGCGGTTATTCTGACAAGGTCAACGCCTCTGTGATGTCGGGAGGACTTCCGGATGTGCTGACGGTAGACGGCCCCAATGTGTCGGCTTATGCGGCCAACGGTATCATACAGCCGCTGGCCCGGCTGACAGAGGAGGAGGAGAGCCGGTATCTGCCCTCCATTATCGAACAGGGAACCGTCAATGGAGACCTCTACGCTCTGGGGGTTATGGAATCCAGTGTAGGTCTGTACTACAACAAAGATATTTTAGAGGAGGCAGGGATCCAGGTGCCGGATGCGGACCACCCCTGGACCTGGACAGAATTTCTCGAGATTCTGGAAGAGCTGAAGCCCCTGATGGAGGAAAAAGACGGTTATCCACTGGATATGACTTTCCCTGTGGGGGAAACCAGCATTTATTATTTTGCACCGTTTGTCTGGTCCGGCGGTGGAGAGCTGGTCAGCAGCGACGGCCTGACAGCGGAGGGATACTTTAATTCCGATGCCGCGGCGGAGGCCATGAACTGTTTCCGCACGATTGTGGAAAAGGAATACATGTCGGAAGCTCCCATCGATCATTTGTTTGAGAGCGGAAGAGCAGCATTCAAGTTTGACGGGGCCTGGGAGGTCAACACGGTGTACAACAGCTATCCCGATATCCATCTGGGCGTGGCTCCCTACGTGGTCAGCGACAGCTGGGAGGGCGGCACCTACACGCCCACCGGTTCCTGGGCCTTTGCGGCTTCTACGGAAGCAGAGGACATCGAGGCGGCCACAGAGCTGGTAAAATGGATGAGTGGTGTGGAGAGCGGCATCCGTATCTGGAAGATGACAAAAAGTTTTCCGTCCACTTACGAGGCTTTTGAGCAGATCGATGTCTTCCAGACGGACGAAAATTACAGCGCTCTGTACAATCAGCTGAGCACTTACGGACATCCGAGGCCAAAGACTCCGGTCTATCCCCAGGTGAGCACCTCCTTCCAGGAAGTCCTGGAGAGCGTAGCTCTGGGAGGAAAAGACGCACAGACAGAGCTGGACAAGGCGGTAGAGCGGATCAATGCAAAACTGGAGCGTTATGTGAGGGAGTAGAATATGAAAAGAAAAAATTCAATAATAGGAATGGCGTTTTTCGGTCCGGCGCTGGTACTGCTGATCATTTTTTTGTTTCTTCCTATGGTGCTGACCTTTCTCTTCAGCTTTACCGATTATTTTGCGCTGAATCCGGATCTGACACATTTTGTAGGTCTGGAAAACTATTTTAAAATTTTTCAGGACGAGCTGTTTCTGAAATCCTTTTTGAATACGGTAAAATTTGTGATCATTATTGTGCCGCTGCAGTGCGGAGGCGCCCTGCTTCTGGCTCTGGCCATCAACAAGGCGGCTCACTGCAAAAAATATTTTAAAGTAGCGTTTTTTATACCGGTAGTCATGTCTCTGGCGGTTGTATCTACTCTCTGGATGCAGATTTACAGTCCGGAGGGGATCCTGAATACATTGTTGGGACATCTGGGAATTGATGCCCAGCCGTTTATCTACAGTTCCAGCCAGGCACTGCCCTCCATTGCGATCATGAGCGCCTGGCAGGGGATGGGTTATCAGATGATTATTTTTCTGGGAGGACTGCAGAACATTAATCCGGCTCTTTATGAGGCGGCAGAGATGGATCATGCCAGCGCCTGGCAGAAATTTAAGGACATCACTCTGCCGGAACTGAAACCGCTGTGCGTCTTTGTTTTTATTACCGTCACCATCGGAGCCTTCCGTATGCTGGTACAGCCGATGGTTATGACAGGGGGAGGTCCGGATCATTCCACCTACACCATGGTGTACGATATTTACGAGACAGGCACTGTCAACTGGGAGATGGGGCTTGCGTCTACCATGGCTGTGGTATTTACCGTATTTGTGGTGATTCTGACCATTATCCAGAATGTACTGACCAAGGGGAAGGAGGAGAAAAGTCTTGTTCACAAGAAAGCAAAAGCGCGTTAACCGGATCCTGGTGGTGATCCTGCTGGTTCTGTCCATCTTCTTTCTGTTTCCGGTGATCTGGATGCTGGCCAATTCCTTTAAACCGGATGCGGCCATTACAGCGGACATGAATTCCCTGGCGGCCTTTCTTCCACCGGCGCCGGACGGAAGCTTTTTTGACAACTACTTTGCTATCCTGACCAATACGAGCTTTCTGCGCTACATGGCCAATACGCTGCTGTACGCAGCGGTTCTGATTGTGCTCAGTATCGTCATCAACGGCCTGGC
>ERZ1643246.3594-NODE-3594-length-13110-cov-5.880735_pt1 | contig 13110 bp, 10 predicted proteins | sample MGYA00579265_ERZ1643246 | MGnify/ENA primary metagenome ERZ1643246 (study PRJEB29033, sample SAMEA4952261) | chicken gut metagenome | biome: Broiler Chicken; feature: Gastrointestinal Tract; material: Caecum | place: Ireland | collected 2018 | study: Broiler... | reverse complement strand
TTATCTTTATCCATAATAACCTCCAATTAAAAAAATCTAATAATATTTTGTCCAAAATTTATAAAAATATTTAGTAAATTTTTTATAAATTTTATAAAATATCGATAAAAAAGAAATCAAAATAATTGTGATAAAACAAAAATTGAAGTATAATTACAATAATTAACTTCTTTTTTTTAATAAAAAGTTGAAATAAATAAAAAACTAATATATATTAAAAATGCGGAGGAAAAAATATGGCAGATAGAAATTGGACAAAAGAACAAAAACAAGCTATAAACTTAGTAGGTAGAAATATATTAGTATCAGCTGCAGCAGGAAGCGGAAAAACAGCTGTATTAGTTGAGAGAATAATAAATAAAATAATTAATGAAGGAATAGATATAGATAAAATCTTAGTAGTTACATTTACAAACGCTGCTGCAAGTGAAATGAGACAAAGGCTAATGGATGAAATATATAAATGTATAGAAAAAGATTCAGAAAATAAAAATCTAAGACGACAACTTTTATTATTAAATAAAGCAAATATTTGTACAATACATTCATTTTGTTTAAATGTAATTAGAAACAATTTTTTTGAAATAGGTATATCAAGTAACTTTAGAGTAGCAGATGAAACAGAAATAGAGATAATGAAACAAGAAATAATAGAAGATATATTTGAAGAAGAGTATGAAAATCAAGATAAATTCTTTTATGCTTTATTAGATAAGTATACTTCATATAGAGATGATAAAAACTTAAAAGATTTAGTTATAAAAATATATGATTTTATTCAAAGTAATCCGTTTCCAGAAAAATGGCTAAATGAAGCTGTAGAAGAATATAATATTAAAGAAGAAGATTTTGCAAAAACAAAATGGGGAACAATTATACTAAAAAAAGCTATAGAAATAAAAGAAAATACAGTATTGGGTTTAAAAAAAATAGTAAATGAAGTAAGTATGTACCCTAATTTATTAGAATTTTTAGAAACTTTAAAAAATGATTTAAATGATATAGAAATCATGGACTTTGAAAATTGGAATAATGCATATGAAAGTGTTAATAAAAAAGTGTGGAATACATGGCCAAGAAAAAGTAAAATTTCAGAAGAAGAAAAAGAAATAAAATTAAGAGCTAAAAGTATTAGAGATGACAGTAAAGCAAATATAACAGAAATACAAAAAATGATAAAATGTTCATCAGAAGAAGCAATAAATGATATAAAAGCAATGTATGATACATTAAAGGGATTACAAAAATTAGTATTACAATTTAATGAAGAATATACTAAAAGAAAAAATACTAAGAATATAGTAGACTTTAATGATATAGAACATTTAGCATTAAAAATACTTGTAGATGAAAATGGAAATCCTACAGAAATTGCAAAAAAATATAATTTTAATGAAATAGAAGTAGATGAATATCAAGATAGTAATTCAGTACAAGAATATATACTAACTAGTGTATCTAATGGAAAAAATATATTTATGGTAGGAGATGTAAAGCAAAGCATATACAAGTTTAGGCAAGCAAACCCAAAACTATTTATGAAAAAATATGAAGAATATGTACTTCCAAAAGAAACATTAGAGGACAACACAAAGATTTTGTTATATAAAAATTTTAGAAGCAGAAAAAATATTTTAGACTTAACTAACTTAGTATTTACTAATATAATGAGTAAAACATTAGGAGAAATTGAATACTCAAGTAAAGAAGCTTTAAATTTAGGAGGAACATTTGAAGAACCTAAAATTGACTGTAGAGCCGAATTAGAAATAATAGATACAAATGAAGATGAAAATGATGAGTTTAAAGAAATAGTAGAGAATTCTGTATTAGAAGCAAGATTAGTTGCAAAAAAAATAAAACAGTTAGTAAAAGAAGGAGTAAAATATAAAGATATAACAATACTTTTAAGAAGTCCAAAAGGAATTGCTAATGTATATGAAAAAACTTTATCAGAAGAGATGATACCTGTTTTTTCTAATATTACTACAGAATATTTGAGTACAATAGAAATAGATACAATAATGTCACTTTTAAAAATAGTAGACAATCCACTTCAGGACATACCATTAGTAACAGTCTTAAGGTCTGAAATAGCTGGAATAACAGATAATGAATTAGTAAAAATAAGATTAGTAGATAAAAATATTCCTTTTTATAGAGCCTTAGAAAAAGCCAAAGATGATAGTAGTATAGATGAATTATTAAAAAACAAAATTAATCAGTTTATTGACTTAATAGAAGATTTAAAAATAAAACAAAATGAAATGAGTATTGATGAACTTATATGGTACATCTATAATAAAACTGGATATTATGATTATGTACTATTAATGCCAAATGGTAACTTAAGACAAGCAAACTTAAAAAAGTTATTTGAAAAAGCAAAAGAATATGAAAAAATTAGTTTTAAAGGTTTATTTAACTTTATAATCTTTATGGAGAAAGTAGGATTAGCTAGCAAAGATTTAAATTCAGCTAAGATAATAGGAGAAAATGATGATGTAGTAAGAATAATGAGTATTCATAAAAGTAAAGGACTAGAATTCCCTATAGTATTTTTATGTAATTCAAATAAAAAATTTAACTTAAGAGATATAAGTGAAAAGATAGTATTAGATAATGAAGTAGGAATAGGGGCAAACTATATAGTAGAAGGAATAGAATTTCCGACTTTGACTAAAGAAGCTATTAGAATAAAAGCAAAAAAAGAAGCTATTTCAGAAGAAATGAGAGTTCTATATGTAGCCTTAACAAGAGCTAAAGATAAATTAATAATAACGGGTACAAGTAATAAAGTACAAGAAAGTTTATTAAAAAAAGAAGAAGAAATAGAAAAATACTGTAAATATGAAAAAAAAGAAAAAATACCAGCAGCATTAGTTGAAAAATATACAAGCTATTTAGATTGGTTAGAATTAGTATATAAGTATAATGAAGAACCATTTATGAAGCTTAATATAATTAATAAAGATACATTAGCAAATACTGATGATAATGAAAAGAAAATTAAACTAAGTAAGAAAAAACAAGTACTAGAAAAAATAGAAAATATAGATGTTAATAAAGAAAATTTAGAAAATATTAATAAATTACTTGAATTTAAATATAAATATGAAAAAGAAGTAGAATTATTAACTAAAACTTCTGTAACAGCATTAAAACAAGATAAAATAATTAATAAAAAAATACCAAAATTTAAAGAAACTAAAAAAATTACAGGAGCCAAAAAAGGTACTTTAATACATTTAATTTTAAGTAAAATAACAAATGAAAATAGTATAGATGAGGTAAGAGTTTTAATAGATAAATTGAAAAATAGTATGATAATCACAGATGAAGAAAAAGAAGCTATAGACTATGATGTATTGCAAAATTATTTAAAATCAGAACTATATAATAATATGAGAAAAGCAAAAGTTATAAAAAGAGAAACACCTTTTTATTTTAATATGGACTCTAATAAAATATATGAAGGGACAAATGAAAAGATATTAGTGCAAGGTATCATTGACTTATACTATATAGATGAAAATAATAAATTATTTTTAGTAGACTATAAAACAGATTATGTACAAAACGAAGATGAAAAAATACTTAAAGAAAAATATAGAATGCAATTAGAACTATATAAGATAGCATTAGAAAAGTCTTTAAAAATGAAAGTATATAAAACATATATATATTCTACATATTTAAATAAAACAATTGAAATATAAAATAGGAGAAAAAATAAAATGAGAATTGATAAATTTTTAAAGGTAGCAAGAATAATAAAAAGAAGAACTGTAGCAAATGAAGCGGCAGATATGGGAAGAATATCTGTTAATGGAAAAATAGTAAAACCTAGTTATGAAATTAAAGTAGGAGATATAGTAGAAATAAAATTTGGAAATAACACATCAAAATTTCAAATAGTAAAAATCCCTACAAAACAAAGTGTAAATACAGAAGAAGTAGTAAAAATAATATAAAAATAAGAAAAAAATAACTAAAAAATTAAAAAATAACTACAAAATCAGAAAATAAAATAAGTAGGTAGGGCTTTTAAAAGAAAAATTTTATAAAAATACTTGAAATTATTAGATAAATATGCTATTATAATAAATAGCGATTTAAATTAAGCATAGGAGGTGCAGTAAAATGGCTAAATGTGAAATATGTGGAAAAGGTATATCAAATGGAAATAAAATAAGTATAGCTCGTTCTCATGTAAGTAGAAGAGCACCAAGAACATGGAAACCAAACCTTAGAACAGTAAGAATTAAAGTTAATGGAGAAACAAAGAAAATGTCTGTATGCTCTAAATGCTTACGTTCATCAAAATTAGCAAATATGTAAATTAGAGTAATCAAAACTTATAAATAATTAAGATAAATCCTACTAAAAACCTAGTAGGATTTTTGTCATATGTAATTAATCTTTTATTCCAAAAATAAACTTAACAAAACCTCTTAAAAACTTTGGAACTTTTTTTACTACAATAGTCATAATCCCTCCTTACTTATGAAATAGAAAACATAAACCAATAATCATTATAGCGCAACCTATTATAAAAAGCCAACCAGATATAGGAAGTAATAGTACAAGTAAAACTCCTAATCCAAAACCAATGAGGCAAGTTGCAAGTAGTTTTTTTAGTAATCTACCCATATATTACCTCCTTTGTAACATTATATGTAAATGTAAAATAAAAGGTTACTTATGTGAATTAAAGAAAAAAAGAAAAAGTACTTCACTAAAAATATCTTTTATGCTATTATATATTTGTCATAAAATTAAAGAGGAGATAAAAAATGGAGAATAATAAAAAGAAAAAAATGGTCAAAAACTTTGAAAAAAAAGAAACAAAAATAAATGTACCAAGACTAATTCTAAGAATAGTAATAGTAGCACTAGCACTTTTATTGCTTTTATTTATTATAAAAATAGCACCAAACTATACAAAAGATGAATTTGCAGATAGAATTAATCTTGTAATTAATAATAATAATATAACGAGAAATGTTAAATCAGAAATTATCATAGATGATAATACTATCTATTTGTCAACAGATGATGTAAAAAATTTTTTTGATGAATTTTTATTAGTAGAAAAGGAAAATGATAGAATAATTACTACATCAAATACAAAAACTGTAGTAATCCCATTTAATAGTAATACTATATATGTAAGTGGAGCAAATATAGATATTGAGCATAAACTTTTAATAAAAGATAATATAATATATATGCCAATGACAGATTTGACAGACATATATAATATAGAAATTAAATACTCTTCTAATAGCAACATTGTAACAATAGATTCATTAAATAGAAAAGCAGAGCAAGCTCTTAGTTCTAAAAAAATGGGGGTAAAATATAAGGCAACTGTTTTCTCAAAAGATGTAGATAAAGTTGAAAGAGGAGATACACTAATTATAGTACAAGATAAAGCAGGAAAAGATGTTACAGTAGATGATTGGATATTAGTTAGAACTAAAAATGGTGAACTAGGATATGTTAAACAAAAGGATTTAAGTAATAGAACTGTAGCAAGAGAAGAATTAAATCAAGTAGAGAAAATTGAAGGAAAAGTAAGCTTAGTATGGGATTATTATTCTCAGTATGTTACAGCACCTGTAAGAGATGGATATATTGAAGGATTAAATGTAGTTTCCCCATCTTTTTATGAGATTTCTGCAAGTGGAGATGTTGATGCAAATATTGGGACAAGTGGAAAAGAATATATAGAATGGGCACATGCTAATGGATATAAAGTATGGCCTATGGTAAAAAATAGTGAACTTGGTGACTTGGATGCAATGTCTAAGATATTGTCTTCTTTTGAAACGAGAGCATATTTAATAGAAAATATTGTAAAAGAAGCAGTAAATGCAAAAGTAGATGGAATAAACATAGATTTTGAAGAGATGTATCAATCTGATAAAGATAATTTTTCAAGATTTATAATAGAACTTGCACCAAGGTTACACGAATTAGGGTTAACATTATCTGTAGATGTAACAGCACCAGACGGCTCAGAAACATGGTCTTTATGTTATGATAGAAATACTATAGCAAAAGCAGCAGACTATATTATATTTATGGCTTATGATCAAAATGGAGTATCATCGGCAAAAGCTGGAACAGTAGCTGGTGCAGATTGGGTTGAACTAAATATAAAGAAATTTTTAGGACAAGAAGGTGTTGAAAAAGATAAATTAATTCTTGGAATACCATTTTATACTAGACTTTGGAAAGAAACAGATGGAACATTAACAAGTTCAGTAGTTAATATGAGAAGTGTAACAGTTCCAGATGGTGTAGCAAAAGTTTGGGATGAAGATACAAAACAATACTATATGGAATATACAAGAGGTGATGCTACATATAAAATGTGGATAGAGGATGAAGAATCTATAAAAGCTAAGCTAGATTTAATAAATAAATATGAATTAGCAGGAGCAGGTTTTTGGTCAAAAGATAGAGAATCAAATACAATATGGAATATAGTTGCAGAAGAATTACAAATAAAAAATAATAGTGAAAATAATTAAAAATAAATTAAAGATAAATTAAAAATAAATTTAAATTAAATAGTAATAATAGTAAAACCATTTTCATATAATAATATGGGAGTGGTTTTATGAATATTAAGTATATAAAAATGGACAAGTTAAGTAAAATTGAATATATGTATAGGAATTTATTTTGTAAGATTAAAGAAGAAAATAATATAATATACATACCTTCTAATAAAGAAAAAATTATAAAAAAGTTAGTTCAAAAGTTAAAAGAAGATGAAGTAGATTATATAATAAAAGATAAATCTGTACAATTAAAATATAATGAATTAGATGGAAGATATATAAATAAATATCTGATTCCAGAAATACTTGATTTTTGCTTTAAGTACCTTGAGAAAGAAGGAAAATTAGAGGAAATATATGTATGTACTAATAATTTTAATAGAGAAAATATTGATATAGTACAAGAGTTGGTAAATAAAGTAAAAGTAGTAAATATTGTAACTAATCAATTAAGACAATTTCAAGAACTAGAAAAGAGATTAGAGAAAAATGATATTTATATAACTGTTTCTAGCAATAAAAGAAAAGCTTTGAAAAAAGCAAATATAATTATAAACTTGGATTTTCAAAATTTTAATGGATTTAATATAAATAGAAATAGTATAATTATAAACTGTAATCAGAATATTGAAGTTGGAAAAGATTTTGAAGGAATATATATCCAAAAGGTAGCTATAAGTACTAATAAAGTAATGAGAATTTTTAGTGAAATGCCAGACATGGATAAGGATAAGTTGATTGAAGCTGAACTTCTGAAAGAAAAGGATTATTTTTCAAGAAGAGCATTTATAATATCTAATAAAATAAAAATAGTTAACCTTATGGGAAAAAGAACTATTATTAATAAAAATGAATTCATTGATGTAAAAAAGAAACAAAATGTAGAAAATAAAACTCATATTGCATAATATATGTAAAATTTAAGTGAAAATCAACCAAAGGGGACGGTCTTTTTTGGTTGAAGCATATCTTGCAACGAAGCAATAAGAAGAGATACAGAGGAGGAAAAGCTAAAACGGGTTCAAATGAAAATTGGAAAGCAAATAATATTTATGATTTTGCAGAAAATTGCTACGAGTGGACACAAGAGGCAAATATGGAATAAATAGAGGAGGTTGTTGGTAATATACAGGAGCAGAGTCTGCAGTTATGGATAGATGGAGAACTGGAAATGATTCTAATGGCACACATTTAGATCGTTCAACAAGAGCAACACTATATATAAAATAAAGTTAATTTATTGAGAAAAATAGCAAAAAAAATATAAAAAATTTGTTCATAAACCTATTGACAAAACTCTAAGATGGTATTAATATAATAAAGATAATTTTTAAGCAGAAGGAGGAATAGGTATGGGCAACGAAGAAGTACTGCTAACACAAGAAGGTTTTGACAAACTAGAACGAGAATTAGAATACCTAAAAACAACTGAAAGAACAGAGATTGCCGGAAGAATTAAAGTAGCTTTAGGATATGGAGATCTTTCTGAAAATTCTGAATATGATGAAGCTAAAACTGCACAAGAAATGAATGAAAATAAAATAGCAGAGTTAGAAAATAAATTAAGACATGCAAAAATTATAGATGCCTCAGAAATAGATACAAAAACTGTTCAAGTAGGTAATACAGTAGAAGTGCTAGATATGGATTTCGATGAAAATGTAACCTATACAATAGTTGGCTCAACAGAAGTTGATCTAGCACAAAATAAAATTTCTAATGAATCACCAATAGGTTCAGCACTTTTAGGAACTAAAAAAGGTCAAATAGTTGAAGCAAAAGTGCCAGCAGGAGTAGCAAAATTTAAGATATTGTCAATAAAAAAATAAAATAAAAGTGATAAAACTAAATCGTAAGGTAAATATCTCATTTAAGGGATAGTATTTTACGATTTTTTTCTTTAAGTTGAAACCATGTTTTTTCCTCAAAAATATTGACTTTTAGCCTATAACATAATATTATATATATATTAAAAAAGGAGAATGGTGACTATGGAAGCTCTTATGACTACAACTAGTTTTGGAGGAGAATTAATTAGTTTTAAGCTAGATGGAATAGAAAAAATTCACCAAGGAGAAAACAGTAGGGATGATAATGGAAAAATATATTGGAAAAGGCATAGCCCTGTATTATTCCCAATTGTAGGAAAGCTAAAGAGAAACCAAACAATTATAAATGGAAGAACATTTGAAATTCCACAACATGGTTTTGCAAGAGATATGGAATTTGAACCAGTTACTAAATTAGATAATTTCCATTCATATGTATTAAGAAGTAATAAATATACTCAAGCACGTTATCCTTTTGACTTTGAACTATATAATACATATAGGCAAGAAGCAAATAAGTTAATATTCATATATAAAGTAATAAATACAGGAGTTACAAATATGCCATTTGGAATAGGAGGACACCCTGCATTTAAGATAGATCAAGATGATTTAAAAAGGGGTAATTATTACCTAGAATTTGCGGAAGAAGAAGATAGAACTCACTTTTTATATCTAGTAGATGGTTTAGTTGGAACAGAATATGCAAAAAATAAACTTATAAATAATAGAATAATAGCACTAGATGAACACACTTTTGATAATGATGCATTAATAATAAAAGGAATACAAAATAAAAAGATAAGCTTAAAAAATAGCAGGACAAGAAAAACAGTACTTACAATGGAATTTGAAGGATGGCCATATTTAGGAATATGGTCAAAGCCAGGTGCACCATTTATATGTTTAGAACCTTGGCAATCAACAGCAGATAGAATACATAGTTCAAATGTATTTGTTCAAAAGCCAGACATGATAGTGTTAGAACCAAAGCAAGAGTTTGAAGCTAAATTCTCAGTACAATTTTTTAACTAAAAGGTGTTTAAAATGATAGAAATAATATTACTAATAATAATTGCAATATGTATCACAATAATTTATGACGCAAGAGACATAATAGAAAAATATTTTAGTTCTGTAGATTTAAATAAACAAGCTAAAGTTTTAAAAATAATAGGAACTATAGTCGCAATAGCTTGTGCTTTAGCATTATATTTTTTGATTAGGAGATAATGTAAATGAAAAAAATAGAAAATAAGTACAATCCAAAAGATTTTGAAAGTAAAATATATGAAAATTGGGAAAAGAATAAATATTTTAGACCGACTATGGAAAAAAATAAAAAGTCCTTTTCTATAGTAATGCCACCACCAAATGTAACAGGAAGACTACATATGGGACATGCATTAGATGGTACTATACAAGATATTTTAATTAGAACCAAAAGGATGCAAGGATATAATACATTATGGCTTCCAGGAACGGACCATGCATCAATTGCTACAGAAGCAAAAGTAGTAGAAAAATTAAAAAAAGAAGGAATAACAAAACAAGATTTAGGAAGAAAAGCATTTTTAGAAAAAGCATGGGAATGGACTAAACTTTATGGAGGAGAAATACAAAATCAACAAAGAAAGTTAGGTTGTTCTTGTGATTGGGAAAGAAATAGGTTTACTTTAGACGAAGGTTTATCTAAGGCTGTATTAGAAGAATTTTGCAATTTATATAATGATGGCTTAATATATAGAGGAAAGAAGATGATAAATTGGTGTCCTTATTGCCATACATCAATATCAGATGCAGAAGTAGAATATGAAGAGGAAAAATCTAATTTATGGCATATTAGATACAAGATAAAAGGTGAAGAAGGATATGTAGAAGTAGCAACTACTAGACCAGAGACGATGCTTGGAGATACAGCAGTAGCAGTAAATCCAGAAGATGAAAGATATAAATCACTTATAGGGAAAAAATGTATTGTACCTATTGTAAATAGAGAAATACCAATAATAGCAGATGAATTTGTAGAAAAAGAATTTGGAACAGGACTAGTTAAAGTAACGCCAGCACATGACCCAAATGATTATGAAGCAGGTTTAAGACATAACTTAGATATAATAGAAGTATTTGATGAATCAAATATTATGAATGATATAGTTACAGAATATGAAGGATTAACAACTTTAGATGCAAGAAAATTGATAGTAGAAAAGCTAAAAGAATTAGGTGACTTAGTAAAAACAGAAGAATATAATCATAATGTAGGAAAGTGCTATAGATGCCATAATACAATAGAACCTAGAATATCAGAACAATGGTTTGTAAAAATGGAAACTTTAGCAAAGCCTGCTATTGATGTAGTAAAAAAAGAGATAATTAAATTTATTCCTAAAAAATATGAAAAAACATATTTTAATTGGCTTGAGAATATTAAAGATTGGTGTATATCAAGACAATTATGGTGGGGACATAGAATACCTGCATATTATTGTAGAGAATGTATGCATATTACAGTATCAAAAGAAGACCCAGGAAAATGTGAAAAATGTGGTAGTATGAACATTTATCAAGATGAAGATACATTAGACACTTGGTTTAGTTCTGCACTTTGGCCATTTTCAACAATGGGTTGGCCAGATACTAATTCAGAAGATTTTAAAATGTTTTATCCTACAAATGTATTAGTAACAGCTTATGATATAATATTTTTCTGGGTTGTAAGAATGATTTTTTCTGGACTATATGCTACAAATGAAAAACCATTTAGTGATATAGTAATGCATGGAATAGTAAGAGATAGCCAAGGTAGAAAAATGTCTAAAAGTCTTGGAAATGGAATAGATCCAATAGAAGTAATAGATAAATATGGAGCAGATAGTCTAAGGTTTTCAGTACTTTCAGGAACAACAATGGGAAATGATATAAAATACATGCCAGAAAAACTAGAACAAGCATCAAACTTTGCAAACAAAATATGGAATGCAGCAAAATTCATTACCATGAATGCAGCAGAAGATGGAGAAATAATAGAATTTAGTAAAAATATACATGGATTAAAAGTAGAAGATAAATGGATAATAAATAAATTAAACACATTAATAAAAGAAGTAACAGATAATATAGAAAGTTATGATTTAGGAATAGCACTTGATAAAATATATTCATTTATGTGGGACGAATTTTGTGATTGGTATATAGAAATGGCAAAAACAAGATTTAATAAAAATAATGATGAGAAAATAGTTGTATCATATGTACTTGACTATGTATTTAGAAATTCATTAAAATTATTACATCCTTTTATGCCATTTGTCACAGCAGAAATATATTCTAAATTAGTTAACTATGATAATAAAGACATAATGATATCAGAATGGCCAAAAGAAAGTAAAGAAACATATATAGAAGAAGAGGAATTTATCGAAAACTTAAAAGATATAATAGTGCAAATAAGAAATATAAGAACAAAAATGAATGTACATCCATCAAAAAAAGTAAAATTAATAGATGTAATTGAAAATAAACAGATAAAAGAATATTTAAATGAGAGTAAAGAATATTTGAAAAAATTAGGTTTTGGAACAGAACTTGTTATACAAGAAAATCTAGAAGGAATAGAAAGTAATGCAATATGTGCATCAAATGGACAAATAAAAATATATATGCCATTTTCAGAGTTAATAGATATAGAAGAAGAAAAGAAAAGGCTAGTAGATGAAAAAGAAAGACTAGAAAAAGAAGTAGAAAGAAGTAAAAAAATATTAGAAAATAAAGGATTTTTAGCAAAAGCACCAAAAGAAAAAGTAGAAGAAGAAAAAGAAAAATTAGAAAAATATAAGAAACTTCTAGAAGAAACTGAAAAAAATCTAGAAAGAATTTAAAAAAGGACTTGCTTTTTATAGCAAGTCTTATTAATCATTTGATGTTTTTAAATTAATATGATATAATTTTTTAGAAAATAATATTTAAATAAGTGTATAAGATGCATAAAAATAATACATAAGATTAATTATATATTATAGGAAAGGATAAAAGATGAGTGACAAACAAAAAGAAATAAAAGAAAAAGTTACAGGAGAAAATAAAAAATTTAATAAAATAGAAAAGAAAGAAAATAATAAAACAAATAAAGTATTATTAACAATTTTACTTATATTAATAATCTTATTAATTGCTGTGGGAATAATATGGGGCGGAAAAATATTAAATAAAGTAAAATTAGATAGAGAAATAAAGATGCTTTATGAAAATGATATAAATACAGTAGACTATAATAATATTACACTGCAAACTACAGGAGACTTTAGTACAGTTGAAAATGAAATAAAATCATTTTTTAAGGATTATTCAAGTAAAAAAGAAGCTTTTTTGAAAAAAGTAAATGATGAAAAAATAATTAGTATGTTAACTGTAGAAAACTATAAAACAGATGGACCAGAGTTTACTGAATCTATTAAATATGTAGAAGATCAAAAAGAAGAATTTAATAATATTTCACAAGAATTTATTAATTTATTAGATAAAGATAATATTTTATCAAGAATAGAAAATAAAAATATTAGTGAATATTATAAAGAGTTATATAAAGGATATTTCTTTGAGAATAATGAATTAAATCAAGATATTGTAAGATTTAGTAATGATATTAATGATTCAACTGAACTTATGAATAAACTATATGAAACAGAATTAAAAATGCTTAATTT
>ERZ1643246.3592-NODE-3592-length-13119-cov-6.855251_pt1 | contig 13119 bp, 12 predicted proteins | sample MGYA00579265_ERZ1643246 | MGnify/ENA primary metagenome ERZ1643246 (study PRJEB29033, sample SAMEA4952261) | chicken gut metagenome | biome: Broiler Chicken; feature: Gastrointestinal Tract; material: Caecum | place: Ireland | collected 2018 | study: Broiler... | reverse complement strand
AGCGGAAGAGCCGGAAGAACCTGCGGCCGAAAATGAAGAGGATGCTTCTGACCTCCCTGCTTCCGGCAAATATGCAACCCTCGAGGATTTTATCAATTCTGATCTGATGCAGGAGCAGTTAGACAGCCAGATCGCTTCTCTGGAAGGCACAGGCCTGACTGCTGATATTACCGCTGAGGATAACAAGCTGGTATACAATTTTACTATCACCGACCCGAACGTAGCGGCAAGCCTTGATGCTGCTGCCCTCCAGTCAAGTCTCGACTCACAGGCATCCACCTTTGAGTCCATCGCTTCCACGATCCCGCTTGCAGTGGAGATCGACAATCCTGTCGTAGTAGTGCGCTACTTAGACAGTACAGGGGCAGTGATCGTATCCCAGGAGTTTGCTCCTTCGGCTGAATGATCATCTGTAAAATCGATTTTAAAAAATCAAATGCAAAAAATACCCGCGTTAGACCGCCCAACACCCGGAGCGCTCCCGCGGGTATTTTCTTTTTATTTCAGGATATCTTATTGCACGATATCTGGTACAGCGGCTGGATAAATCCCCGGCGCCCGGAACATACCGCCATACAGCTCTGTCACCCTGTCACTTACTGCTTCCGGCTCGAGGATCACAATGAATTCGTACTCCCCGGCGGCAGTTCTTACCGTCTCTTCATCCAGGTGATCTGTAACGTCCACATCCGGGGCATACAGAAAATACCTGCTCACATACTCTGCCTCACCGTATGTCACCTGGCCGCCTTTGTCAGTCACCGCCACAAGGTATCTCCTCTGATCTTCCGTTCCGCCCGGATACCACCTGTCCCCCATGATCTTTTCTGCTTTTCCCGGCAGGGAATTTCCGTACTCCCTCTGCACTGCTGCCAGCCCGTTATATTCGGAAAATATGAAATTCAGCGCCACGACAAAGGTAACCAGCACTCCATACTGATAACGCCGCTTCGCAGCCGGAGAAGAATATGCCCGGTAAGCCCCCGCCTCATCGATATCCACGGCAAAGGAATGCTCCATATCGACGACCGCTCTCATAAACAGAAGCCCCGCAAACAACACCATAATGCTGCACGCATATCTCTCAAAACCGGCAAGGCGCAGCGCCTCTTCTTCCGGCATGGAAAACAGGTACAGTCCAAGGATCCCCGCATAGTATCCCACAGTCATCGCATCCCCCAGGAGCAGCGTCCGCAAAAGCCCCCATCTCCGTTTCAGGTGCAGTCGCGCGAAAACCACTGCCCCTGCCGCAGCGAGATTACAAAGCAGGAAGACCTGGGCCGCGCGCCCCGAGAGGTCCAGCGCCTCCCTCACAAAACGCCCTGCGATCACACCGTACATACCAGCGTCCGCGGTGACAGATCCGGGATTTCCGCCTGCCGCGCTCAGGCTGAATTTCCCCTCATATCCTGCGAGCGCGGTCTCTAAATGGTACTGCCACAGGAGATAAGGCAGGACAGCGGCAGCCGCCGTCAGGAGCGCTGCCGCCCATCTTGTCCCCCTCGTCCCGGGCCGGCCGCTCTCTCCTTCACGTTCTCCCAGTGGTCTCCGTGTGAAACGGGAGAAGACATTCCTCAGATATGGGACAAAGGCAAACGCCACGAAGATCAGTCCTGTATTCTTTACGATCCCCAGGTATCCCAGTATCACCCCGGACAGAAGGGACGCCTGCCATCTCTGCCGTCGGTACCGGTACGAACAGGCAATGGATGCCATGGCAAGGAGAGGGAGGAGAAAATCAACAAGCAGATTGTTGATCCGGATCGTCAGGTTCAGGTAAGACAGCATGGAGCACCCCATTGCGAGAAACGAATATAAAAGAAATCTTCTCCTCTCCTCCACGACGCCGAACACTGCCAGGAAACACGCAAAGATCAGGGCATTGTGCGCAAGCAGCATCACTCCCTGGGACCTGCCGAGAAACAGGCAGACATAATAGATGAACACACTGCTGCCCGGCGGGTAATCCAGGAATGTGACCATCTCTGTATCCAGTCCCGGAAAGCGGTGTGCTGACAGGAGATATTTCACCATGACCGCCCAGTGGGAGAAGTTATCATAGTGAAGAAGCTTCAGATGCAGGATCAGGCCTGCAAAGACGAGAGCCACAGCGCCGAAGCAGACGCCGAAAAATCCCGGCATGTGTATCCCTGTCTTTCTCCGAAGCAGAAGGCAGAAAAAATAAGCCGAGCCTGCCAGTCCGCCTGCCAGGACCAGGTAAGCAGCGGGCCTGAGCGCCCCGAAAAGCCCTCCTGCATAGAGTATGAGGCTGATCCCTGCCATTGTAAAAACAGGCGTAAAATAAGCATGGATCTTCAGGACTCTGTGTACGGCAAATCCACAGCCCCAGACAGACAGGACAAACACTGCTGCTTTCACGACTGATCTTATCTCTTCCAAACTCCTTCTCCTTTCCGCCTCAGGAAGATATTCTGGCGCACATCATCGTAGACGGTCCTCCACGGATCGAGCTCCCGGGGCAGGGAATGCTCTCTGTCATGGATGATCTGGAGCCAGTTCCTCTTATCCGCTTCAGTGAGCGGCATGACCGAAGCCGCATAGATCCTGCCTTTTTCATCCTGTTTCGAGTAGGCAAGCTCCGCGTCGAGCTCTGCCCTGTAATGTTCCGTCAGAACGCGGATGCGGAATTTTTCTCCGCCTTTAAACGCAGGAGAATGTTCCTCCTCTTCTGCCTCCACATTTTCTCCGTCTGATAAACGGAAGGCGATCCCCTCCTCTGACACATCCACTGTCGTTCCCTTCTTTCCCTTCATCCCCGCCGTTTCCGTCTTCCCTGCCCGGATCCGGACCGGCACCTCTGCCCGGATCCGTTCACTTTTCCTCTTTGCCTCTCTTCCCAGCATAAAAAACACCGCGTAGACAAGCCCGGTCAGGTTATAGCACAGCCAGAACAGGATGACGCTGCTGTATACGAGCGCCATGCCGTATTTTCCGTACGAGAACCTGATCAGCGACGCCAGTGTGAGCGCCAGAAGGATCCCGTGAGGGATCAGGAAACGCAGGGAAGCTGTCCTGCCCTTTCTCTTCTTTTTGTCCGTCACCCTGAATCTGTGCTGATGGATCCCGATGGATTCCAGAAACACCGGAAGGATCAGGTAGGGTGCAAGGATCGTATCAATGATCTGGCTCCACCTCATATTCCTCACATTGGTGCTCAGATACCGCACGGAGATACCATACAGCAGGTGAGAGGGAAGCCAGAAGGCCAGCAGCTCCCAGAACCCGCATTCCACCAGCCGGAAGCCAAACAGGGCGAACAGGACAGGCGACAGGATAAAGATCATCCGGCAGAGGAATGACCACCAGTACAGGTAAGCGTTCAGATAGGCAAGACGGCCTGACGCGGGCAGTTCCCTTGTGAATATGGCGTTCGTATTCTGGATGCTCTGGATCACTCCGCGCCCAGCGGACCCGCTGCCGGATCATGCTTTCCACCGTCGTAGTGGAGAGCCCTGCCGCCAGGACCTCTGTGGAAGCATAGGTGATATACCCCGACTTCTGGAGCCGGAGGCTTGTCTCAAAGTCCTCTGTGACCGTCCCGTACGGGAAACCTCCGATCTCCTCAAGGGCGCTGCGCAGGATCACCGTATTGCTGCCGGTATACGCCGCGGAATTGGACGCATTCCGCATGACATTGACTTCCCTCGAAAAGAAATCCTGCTCATTGGGGATATCTTTTTCCGAGAAAAGGTTAAACTGGAACAGATCCTGGTTGTAAAAGCTCTGAGGCGTCTGCACAAGCCCCATCTTTACTTCGGGATCGAGAAAATACGGCACTGTCTTCATCAGGAACTCCCTCCTCGGTATCATATCCGCGTCAAACGTAGCGATCAGAGGGGAGGATGTATGGGCAAGCGCATTGTTATAATTGCCTGACTTTGCATGCCGGTTATCCGAAAGCCCAAGATAGCCCACTCCCAGCCGCTGTGCCAGCTCTTCCGCCTCCCGCCTGCAGCCGTCGTCGCAGAGATAGATATGGACCTTTCCCTTATCCGGATATTCCAGGAATGTACATGCATTCACCGTCTTGTACAAAAGCTCCGCAGGTTCGTTGTGAGTGGCGATGAACACGTCCACATCCGGGAACTGTTCTCCCGGCACATCCGGCAGGTCACGGATGACCTTTTTCGCCTTCATGCGGCTTATCATAAGTTCAAACATGCCCAGTGTGGTAATGATCTCCGCCAGAACCAGAAGGATTCCGGCCGCGGCCTGAAATACTCCATCTGTCCATGGAATTGTCCCAAACACTCTCCAGATCAGATAGATCGAAGAAAAACAGATCGCCAGCACAAAAATACGGTTTCTCTTCTTATCAGGCTCCATCTTTCTCCTCCCTCTCCCTGTCCATACATCGGTCACTTTTATCTCCGGCGAACACCCAGTTCTTCTGGATCCTGTATGACGCGAAGAACAGGGCTGTATCGCAGAAGATCTTCCACAGCGGCGTCACCGTGACAAAGCGGCTCAGCGCAAAGAGAAAAGCGCTTTGAGGACACTGGCACTGTCCCTGAACGGGCGGAAATGGGAGCCCGTGTTTCCGTCTTCATAGATTGTCCGTATCGGCCTGTCCACGATAGGCACTCCGTTTTTCGCGCAGGAGACCAGCATCTGTGTCTCATACTCAAACCGCTCTCCCGGTATCTCCCGCATCAGATCCAGAAGACTCCCGTCAAACGCGCGGAGTCCTGTCTGAGTATCCCTGAGCCACTCCCCGCACACAAGCCAGAAAAGGAACGAGACAGCCCGGTTCCCGAAAAGAGACCGGAACGGCACTCCTTTTTCTGAAAAATCTCTCACCCCGAGAATAAGCGTCCCCGGTTCCACTGCTGCCAGTCCGAGGATATGCTCCACATCTTCCGGAGAGTGCTGCCCATCGCAGTCCACGCAGATGATACGGCTTCTCTTCCCTGTCTGCTCCTCCACGTAAGCGAACGCAGTCTTCAGCGCCCTTCCCTTTCCCCGGTTTTTCTCATGCCGCAGGACAGTGCAGCCTTTCATCTCCTCAATCCTGCCAAATATATGTCTGCTGGCGTCTCCGGACCCATCGTCCACCACCAGGACAGAAGCGCAGATTCTCTGCTGTAACTCCCTGATATATGCGCACAATCTGTCCCCCGGCTCCAGCGCCGGGATAATGATCCAGTTCTTCATGGTCTCACACTCTTTCATTTCCCGTCACTCTTCCCTGCTCTTAAGATCCAGCAGCCTGCTCCTCGGACAGTCCTCCCGGCATCTGATGCATTCCTTCTTCATGCAGGATATTTTTTCTTTATTGATATAACAGCGGTCCTTTCCAAGATATTTCGCGATATAGAGGGCGGTGTCCGCACACTTGTACAGCCCTTTATATGTCCGCACCTTACCGTCTATGGGGACAGCCCCGATGCTGACCGAAACTCCGTATTTCTTATAATATGTTTCGAGCCCCTCCCTGACACCGGACATTACCGTACAAAAAATTTCCTCCAGCCTCTCATCGGGAACCGGTCCTGAGATCAGCGCTGCAAACTCATCACCGCCAAGCCGTCCCAGACTGTCATCCTTTCGGAAACACTCTCTCAGACATGCCGCGAACCTCTCCAGCACCCGGTCGCCCTCAGGATGCCCCTCTGAATCATTAACCCTTTTAAAATTGTCAAGGTCAAAGAGTACAAAGGTCCCCGCAGGGGTCTCCTGCTTCAGGAATATTTCCACCCGCTTCTCCATCCCTCTCCTGTTATAGAGCCCGGTAAGCTTATCCCGCTCTGCCTCTGTCCTTGCCCGGGACAGCTCATCCTCCATCCGGTGCATCCCTTCTGCCTGATCCAGATATCCCTTCTCCAGTTCTGATATGGCGGCCACAAATGCCCGCACCTCAGGTATCCCGGCATCCGCGGCCCCTGAGCCCGCCGCTCCCGCCAGGACCCTGCTGATGTCTTCCTTCACAGTCTCAAAATGCCGGAACAGGTATTTTTTCAGATAATAGCGCACGAGCAGGATCGCCGCAGTACTGACAGCCCCGATGCCGATGAGCCCCTCCCAGAAAGACCACGTCATATCCGCGAACACTGTATCCAACGCGGAAAAAGCGACCAGATAATACCCCTCCGTCTCCCTCACGAGGACCCTCTGATACACTTCATTCACCCGCAGGACAGCGGCCCTTCTGTCCGCCATGGACTCCAGCAGGCCCAAAAACTCAGAAGCCGTATCAATGCCTGCCAGTTCAAAATCCTGGGCATTATTCCTCGTAAACCCGATGATCTCCCCGGTCTCTGGGTCCACTGCCATGATCCCTGTCCGGTGCTCTGTCGTCGCCTGCCGGAGTGTGGAGCGCATCAGGTCTTCCCGGTCCATCAGCCCAAGCCTGCCGGGATCCGCGTCCACCCGGACCGCTGCGAAGCGGTCAGACTGAGCCTTTACCGTCACATGGAAGACAGATTCCTCACTCTCATCCCCCGTCCGGTCTTCGGTGCTCATCAGGATCTCGCCGGAATTTCCGATGACAGTGACCGCGCGGACTTCCATGAGCTCTTTTATGATCTGAAGCTCCTCTTCGGAGACCAGTCCGGGGCCGGATGACAGGATATACTCTGCCGCCCTGGCTCTCTTTAAATAGTCTTCTTCCAGAAGCTCCAGCCTCTCCCTGTAATCTTCGGAGTTATGGGAAAGATTCTCCTCTACCCCATCCAGGAGCTGGCGTAAGTAATGGATGTTCTCCGCTCGGCTGCGGCCGTACAGGCTGACCGTAAAGATCAGCACAGTCATGACCGCTGACATCCCGAGGACAAGCGCCAGTCTCTGATAAAGTTTTCTCATATGCCGCGCCTCCCTGCATTTCCGCCACACCTGTCTCTAGGATGTGCTGCCTGATGCTTTTCTATACTCCGCCGCGCCTGCTTTCTCTGTGGCTCTGTCCAAAAACATCTTCCTCTCTTGATTTTTCACAACTGTATATATTTGATATTGACAGTTACTACAGTTTATGTTAATCTGTACTTGTCAGATAAGTACAGTAATCACAAAGGAGTGAATCAGATGAATCAGCATTATATATCCATACGGCATCTTTCCAAAAAGTTCAGCAAAGACTTTGTGCTGAAGGATGTAAACGCAGAACTCGGGAAAGGCGAGATCCTTGGTTTCCTGGGCCCCAGCGGAGCAGGCAAGACCACGACCATCAAGATCCTGACCGGACAGCTCCGCCCCACTTCCGGGGAGGCGGAAGTGCTCGGCATCCCCTGTGACCATATCGATGAAAGGATCTATGAGCAGATCGGCATCGTCACGGACGTCAGCGGCGTCTATGAGAGGATGAGCGTATATGACAACCTGAAATATTTCGCACGTCTCCTGAATGTTCCCCTCAGGGAGATCGATCCTCTCCTGAAACGGATCGGCCTCTATGAGCACCGCAAAAAGCCTGCGTCAAAGCTGTCCAAAGGACAGACACAGAGGCTGATCCTCGCCAGGGCGATCCTCCACAGGCCGAAGGTGCTCTTCCTCGATGAACCGACAAGCGGTCTGGACCCGTCCACAGCGCTTGAGGTGCATAAGCTTTTGATGGAGTTGAGGGACGAGGGCATGTCCATCTTCCTCACCACCCACAACATGGAGGAAGCGACGAAACTGTGCGACCATGTAGCTCTTTTAAACGAGGGTGTTATCGTGGAGTACGGCTCACCTGAAGAGATCTGCCTGAAATATAACCGGAACAAAAAGTACCGTGTCCAGCTCACGGACGGGACCAGGCATCTCTTAGAGCAGAATTCTCAGGCAGCGGAAAGGATCGCGTCCTGGATGGCCAGCGGCCGGATCGAGACGCTCCACTCCTGCGAACCCACGCTGGAGACAGTATTCTTAGAAGTGACAGGGAGGGAATTACAATGAAAATGAAACCAGTACATCTGCGGAAACTTGCCGCGATCATGGAAGTAAAAGGAAAAGCGCTGTTCAGCAAGAACTTTATCATTATGCCCATCTTTTCTCTTGGGTTTACTTTCCTTATGAAAACGATCTACGGGGCAGTCACAAAAGGCGCCTTTGATATGAGCGCCTATGCCCTTGCCCTGGGCGTGCTCATGAACCTCATGATGGTAGGCGTCTACTGTACGGCAGCTGCCCTTGCGGAAGAAAAAGAAAAAAATACGCTCCGCACGCTCATGACGTCCTCTGTAAACGGGCTGGAGTTTTTCCTGGGGAGCCTGATCCCTGTCGTCCTGATGTCCACAGTTGTGAATGTGCTCTGCGCATTTATCGCCGGATTTGACATGGGGCTGTCCCAGTGGATCCCTTATCTCGCGATCACAGTGGCATGCTCCGCCATCAGCGCGGTCATCGGCATGATCTTCGGTATCTTTGCAAAAACACAGATGTCCGCGGGTACGATCACAACTCCCGCTCTCCTCATCTTAATGATGATTCCCATGTTCTCCGGGTTCAGCGGGACATTGGAAAAGATTTCAGGACTTCTGTTTACCGGGATCATCTTTAACGCCATCGCAAATATCGGCAATGCCCTGCCGGCGGCAGATCTAAAAGGCATCCTTGTCCTTGCCGCGGAGTTCCTCGTATCTGTCGCTGTCTTCCTGGCGCTCTACCGGAAGAACGGGTTCGAGCGGTAAATAAAATACATGTTGTGAGGTGATGCGGATATATGGAAATTATTTTAAGCAATGCGAGTGACCGCCCTATCTACGAGCAGATCACTTCGCAGATCAAAGAGATGATCATGAAAGGGGAGCTGAAACCGGGCGAGCCTATGCCTTCTATGCGCAGGCTCGCCAAAGACCTGCATGTGAGCGTCATCACGACCCAGAGGGCGTATGACGACCTGGCGCGGGACGGCTTTATCGTCACAGTCCCTGCCAAAGGGACCTTTGTCTCCGCGCAGAACCAGGATTTTATCCGGGAAGAAAACCTGCGCAGGGTGGAGAAGCTGCTCTCCGACGCCGCGGCGCTGGGAAGGGAAAACGGCCTCTCCCTTGATGATCTGAAAAATACACTGGAAGTCGTTTACACGGAGGAGTGACCTATGGATTACGCGATACAGGTAAAAAACCTGTCAAAAACATACAAAGATTTCAAACTGGACAATATCTCTCTTGACCTGCCCTGCGGGACAGTGATGGGACTGATCGGGGAAAACGGGGCAGGGAAATCCACCTTCATCAACGCCCTTCTCAATATCACAGACTCACAGTACGATCAGGTGACCATCCTGGGGCGCGACCTGAGGACGCAGGAAACACTCATAAAAGAAGATATCGCCGTCATTTTCAGCGATTCCCACTATGACCTGGACTTTACGCCCATCTTTGCCGGGAAAATGCTCTCCATGATCTACAAAAACTGGGATCAGCAGAAATATCTTGATTATCTGGAGCGCTTCGGGCTCCCTCCGAAGAAACGGCTGAAAAAGTTTTCTACCGGCATGCGGGTAAAATTAGAGTTCGCAGCCGCTTTAAGCCACGATCCGAAGCTGCTCATCCTCGACGAGGCGACAAGCGGGCTGGATCCGGTCGTGCGCAATGAGATCCTTGATATCCTCAGGGAATTCACTGAGGAGGAAGACCGGGCGGTCCTCATGTCCTCCCACATCACAAGTGACCTGGATAAGATCGCGGATTATATTGCCTACATTCACGAAGGGAAGCTGCTGTTCGTCAGGACATATGACGACCTGCAGAATAACTACGGCATCATCAACTGCGGCAGACAGCTCTTTGACGCCTTAAGCCCGGATGACATCGCGGCTTATAAGAAGGAGGCGTACAGCTACCGCGTGCTGGTTACCAACAAACAGAAGCTTAAGCGCGTTTTCTCTGACATCCACATTGAAAATGCCTCGATCGAAGATATCATGCTGTTTTATATCAAAGGAGAAAAGATACGATGAAAGGGATCATTCTGAAAGATTTATATGACAATTTCTGTATTCCGAAAAATGCGGCCGCCTACATATTCGCCGGCCTGCTCACCATACCGGTCGGATTCCTGGTCCGTTCCGAATATTATTATATCCTGTTTTCGATGATCATCCTGCCTCTGATCGGCGGCTGTGCCCTGGAATATCCGACAGAGCAGGAAGAAAGAGCAAATTTCACCAGGCTTCTGGCCACATTTCCCGTGTCAATGGCGCAGATCGTGACTGCAAAGTATATCCTCGGGCTCTGTTCTGCTGCAGTCTGCAACCTGTTCGCCCTGATGTGCGCCATGATCCAGGTATATGTCCACCATACGGTCTCTCTGTCGGAAGCGCTGCGCATATGGGGCGTCGGGATCAGCATCTCCCTGATCTTCCTCTCTCTCATATATGTAGGTTATTTCCTTCTCGGCAGACGGTGGGGAACCGTCTTTTTCATCGGCGTAACAATCCTGATCGCTGCTGTATACGGAGCATCCACTGTTCTGGTAGGTATTGAGGCGGTCTTCAGTCTCAGCCCTGTACTGATACTCTGCCTGCTGCTTGCCGGAGCAGTGATGCTGGTGCTCAGCCGCTTTGCCTCAGTCAGGATCTATAAATGGAAGAATTCCTGATCCTGTATCACAGTGGAAAGGAGCAGGCCCGCGCACACTATGTAATACTTGCCACATGGTATCCTGCCTTTTCCACTGCATTCCGAAGGATCTCATCCCCGATCTCTCTGTCACAGGAAATGCGGGCGCTGCCCTTTGAGAGACTGACTACTGCGCTCACACCGTCGATCTGGTTCAGGATCTTCGTCACATCCATCACACAGTGGGCACAGTTCATTCCCGATATCTTCATTGTCCTCCGGCTGACCACACGGCCGGCCAGCTTCTTTTTCGGGATCTTCCCGCTGCCAGGGCAGCTGCCCCCGGCGGGACACCCGATGCACTTCACGCCATTCTTCTTCGCCCTGATCATGTATGCCGCCGCGCTTCCGATCAGGAGCGCCAGGATCATGATCACAATAATGTCTGCCATAACAAACCACGTCCTTTCTATATCCGGCAACAGGCGGCAGACAAAATGATCCTTTTGTCCGCCGCCGGCTTGTTTATGATTTCTTCTTATGCTGCATGCAGGCTGTATTCTGCCGCGAATTCTTTATCAGACTTGCGTATCCTCCACACGATGATCGCCGCAAATACAAGGACTGCGATCAGTCCCGGTACAAACGCTGTACCAAGAGCGCCTGTGGTGATCAGAGTTCCGATCTGGTATACAAAGAATGCTACTGTATATCCGGTTGCAAGCTGCAGGCAGATACCGCCGAACAGCCATTTTCCACTCTTCATCTCCGAGTTCATCGCCCCGAGTGCCGCAAAGCACGGCGGTGTATACAGATTGAACATCAGGTATGCGAGAGCCGCTGCCTTTGTGAGCGCCATAACTGTAGCCACTTCACTTCCGCTTCCAACAAGCGCCAGCTCATCTGTATCGATCAGGTTTGTAACTCCGTAGACAACCGCCAGAGTACCTACCACGTTTTCCTTTGCGATAAAACCTGTGATCGCTGCTGCCGCCAGCTGCCATACACCGAATCCGAGTGGAATGAACAGGATCGCAAACGGATGCGCGATGCTTGCAAGGATCGAAGTGCTCTCCGCTCCTTCTTCCACGAGCTGGAAATGCCAGTTAAACGTCTGCATGATCTGTACGACTGTGTTGCACACAAGGATGATCGTTCCTGCTTTGATGATATACGCTTTTCCTCTCTCAAGCATGGACACACACGCTCTCTTCAGGCTCGGGAGCTTATATTCCGGGAGCTCGATGATAAAGAAGGATTTGCGGTATTTCTGACCTGTGATCCTCTTCACAAGCAGCGCCCCTAAAAGGACAAGTACAATACCTACCAGATACATTGTAGCAGAAACCCACCACGCATCGGCAAAAAATGCTCCTGCAAATAATGCAATGACCGGAATTTTTGCTCCGCACGGCATAAATGGCGTAAGCATCGCCGTTGTCCGTCTCTCTCTTTCATTCCGGATCGTACGGGAAGCCATAACCCCGGGGATCGCGCACCCTGTACCGATGACCATCGGGATCACGGATTTTCCTGACAGTCCGACTCTCTTAAAGATCGGATCCAGTACGACTGTCGCGCGGGCCATATAACCACAGTCTTCCAGAAGGGCAATGAGGAAGTACATCACCATTACGAGAGGAAGGAATCCGACTACCGCACCAACACCGCCGATGATACCGTCAACGAGAAGAGCATACAGCAGGGGGTTGGCGTTTTCAAGCAGACCGCCGACCCATCCCTGGAACGTCTCGATCCAGCCCACCAGCCAGTCTGCAATCCAGGTTCCCAGTGTTGTCTGAGATATGTAGAATACAAGGAAGATCACCGCCGCAAAGATCGGGATACCGATGATCTTGTGGGTAATGATACTGTCGATCTTGTCCTGGAAATTCTTATCCTTTGTAAACACCTTTCTCTTTTCGACCTGCTTCACGATCCCATTGACAAACTCAAAACGTTTCCTGTCCGCAGCTTCTACCGCTTTTTTGTCTTTCAGGTCAATATCTTCCTGCACATAGGGCGCTTTCTGGGTTTTCCCTTTTAGAGCTGCCGCCTGGGCGACCACCTCTTTGAGTCCCTCATGTCCTGAGGAAGTAGACACCGTCCTTATGACCGGGCATCCCAGCTTTTCAGCCAGGAGCCTGACATCGATCTTTGTCTGCTTCTTATCCGTAAGGTCACTCTTATTCAGGGCGACCACTACCGGGATCCCAAGTTCAAGGAGCTGTGTGGTAAAAAACAGGCTCCGGCTTAAATTCGCCGCATCTACGATATTGACGATCGCATCCGGATTTTCATGCTTCACATAACTGCTGGTAATGCTCTCCTCCGATGTAAACGGAGACATGGAGTAAGCTCCCGGGAGATCTACCGCGGTCAGTTCCTCCCCACCGTCGTAATAAGCCTTTCTGATCAGGCTCTCCTTCCGCTCTACCGTAACACCAGCCCAGTTTCCGACACGCTCGTTTCTGCCTGTCAGTGCATTATACATGGTTGTTTTGCCGCTGTTCGGATTTCCTGCAAAAGCGATTCTCATCTTACAAATCCTCCTTCATTCCGATTAGAATAGACTAACCTTTGTGCAAAAAAATAGCAGTCAGATTACTATTTTTAT
>ERZ1643246.3590-NODE-3590-length-13121-cov-4.210011_pt1 | contig 13121 bp, 13 predicted proteins | sample MGYA00579265_ERZ1643246 | MGnify/ENA primary metagenome ERZ1643246 (study PRJEB29033, sample SAMEA4952261) | chicken gut metagenome | biome: Broiler Chicken; feature: Gastrointestinal Tract; material: Caecum | place: Ireland | collected 2018 | study: Broiler... | reverse complement strand
TGCCGGACAGCCGCCATAATTTAGTTGTTCACTGTCTTATGGACTACCGGCTAAGGCCGGGGCTTTTTTGTGTCAATGCATACATAAAAAAACAATAATTATTTATTGAAATACAATAAATAATTATTGAAATTCGAAAGTTAAAATGCTATTATAAAGTAAAAGGAGGTTTTCTCTATGTACCAGAAAAATTTGTCTTATTGGTTGAAAGCAGTCATTATCGGTGTTTTGGTTTGCCTGCTTGGGCTTTATGGCTTTTTGATCCCAATGTTGGGAAAGCGGTTGACTGTGCTTTATCCCGAATATTTGTCTTATTATTTTCCGTGGCTGGTTTTGATCAGCCTGACCGCCATTCCCTGCCTGGTCATTTTGGGTTTTGGGTGGAAAATTGCTCGGAATATAGGAATTGGGCAAGCTTTTTCCCACTCCAGTGCTTTAGGATGCAGGGCCATTGCCTATCTATGCTTTGGCGACACACTTTTTTTCTTTGCAGGTAATCTCTTGTTCCTTTTGTTGAACAAGAGCCACCCTGCGGTTTTGATCGCATCGTTTCTGCTTTTGTTTGTCGGCGTCTCCCTTGCGGTCGTTTTTATTACTATTGGGCGCCTGGTGGACGAAGCAGCACTGATTCAGGAAGAAAACCGTATGACAATTTGAGGAGCAGAAAATGATTGTTGTAAATTTGGATGTGATGTTGGCAAAGCGAAAAATGCGGGTGACAGAACTTTCGGAGCGGATCGGGATTACTATGGCAAACATCTCTATTTTAAAAAATGGGAAAGCAAAGGCAATTAAATTTGATACCCTGGAAAAAATCTGCCGTGTACTTGATTGCCAACCAGGAGACTTGCTGGAATGGCGAGATGATGGTAAACAAGGCGGAGATCCGGTTTCAGATTGAATACTTTCCTTTATTAAAAATTCCTTGTGCAGATGGATATAAAATGTTACAATATTGTTAACAAACAGGAAAGACGGTGATGATATGTCCCTTGCAGTGCTCCGTAAAATGTCCGCAGATTTACATCTTGTGTATGATCAGAAATCCGCAATGATGTATGGGAATTTTGGCGGATACTTTTTTGCCGTACAGGATAAATCGCCAGTACGCCAATACTTGATTTCTACTTGGGTAAAACCAACTGTTCCAGGAAGGACAACGCCTGATGTATTCTTGGCCTCCTACAGCAGCCAGAAAAATTTTACCGCTGGTTTTTATTATGGTCAAAATACACTGACCCTAGGGATAAAGGCGTCCGGTTCCTCCAAAAATATGTGTGCGATGATATACGACGCCCTGTCTGCAATTTCGGGTTTTCTTTCTCAGAATGGATATGTTGGATGCTGTGCTGACTGTGGATGTGAAAGCGGGACATCCCTGTGCCTTATCAACGATATTGCACTGAATGTATGTGATTCCTGCTACAACACCAGGACGGCAAATCTCACTTCCTTGAGGGAGCAGGAAAAAGCAAAGCCTGCAAAAATCCCACTGGGAATCCTTGGCGCCATTTTAGGTGCTGTCATTGGCGCGGTACTCTGGGTAGTGATCTATCATTTTGGGTATATCGCTGGAATTGCAGGGTTTGTAATGTCCTTCCTTGCACTGAAATTTTATGGGAAGTTCAGCGGAAAGATTGATTTGCCGGGGACAATCATCGCCACAGCGATTGCATTTGTAATGGTGTTTGTGGCACAGTATTTTGCCATGGGGTTGGAACTGTATTTGGTACTCAGCGAGTATTATATTATCACATTTCCCGAGGCACTTCAGGCAGTATTTCCATTTATGCAACAGGAACCGGAGATTGCAACGGCATTTGTTACAGACTTGGTTGTTGGCTATCTGTTGACTGCTGCGGCTTCTATCCCAAGTATTATTACCTATTACCGTACACAAAGCCGGCAATTTAAGGCAATCCGTCTTGCTCCCACCAGTATGCCCCAACAATCCGAAGCAATCAGATAAGCTATTGGAAAGCAAAAACTCCTCCCCGCTGTGTGGCAGGGAGGAGTTTTCACTTCTAGTAAGAATTTTAAGGCTCCATATCATTTTTTATCCGTCAGGAAAAGTTTCCACTGTTTAATGTACTGGATAAGTGCAAATAAAAAGAAAACCAGAAATAGGATACTGATAATTAGAAAAAATATTCCAGTACAGGAAGTGTTTTGGAACAAACGGTACCAATGGTTATCACCCATGGTGTACTGGGTATTATCCACAATAGAACGTGACAGAAAAGTATCTTGGTAAAAAGAAAGGTCGAAAATCTTTTCTGGAGGGATGAAATCGACAGGAACCTGTGGGTGATAAGGATTACACAACAACAATAGAAGAATCCCAACGATACAGAGAACAGGCTTTAAGACCGCGAAAATGATCCGCTTGACATCTTTCCTTAACATTTCCAGGAAATACCCTTCCTCTTTCTGGCCAATAAAAAAGCGGATATCCTTGCGGACACTGCGATATGCCAGGATAGCAAGCACTACACAGGGGATGAGTAAGACAATCATCAAAAACATGCTGAAATACTGTGTGCTGACGGGACCATATTCTGTAAAATCATATTTCCGATAATATTGGTATTTCCCACTGGCAATGGATTCAAATTTATAATAAAAAGTAGATGTCTCATCATTCGCCTGGTATGCAATGGCGTCCAGTGGTATCATATCTTGATCTGCATAACTGGTATAGGGGATAAAAATCCGCTGCAGTCCATCTGTAGTAATATCATTCCAGAACCCCTTGTGGGAATCATAGACGCCAATGACAGCATATTCACAGCCGTCGATGACAATTTTTTGGCCTACGGCACTGTAGGTGAGAAAACGTTCCAAGGCAAGCTCATCACTGATAATGGCATAGGGAAGGTTCTGCTGGATCATTTCCTTGGTAAAGGTACTTCCAGTAATCATGTCGAATTCATAGACGTCCATTACCGATTCGTTACACAGGACAACCTTTGCATCCTCTACAAAATCCACGGGTAAATCCACTTCCCGATAACCTGCAATGTTGTCGTATTGTAACACGTTTTCATAGACGGAAAGGTCATAGAAAGAGATTCCAGCTCCCTCAGTTCCTCCTTCGCCCATGCTCTGGGCATTTTGTGCGGAAATCAATCTGCGGTGTTCTATCATATTGGGGAGATTGTTTTTGGCAAAACTCTGCGTGTAAATGAATCCCCATAAAATCCATCCCAATAGAATGGCAAACAAAAGCAAAGTAATGCCCCATCTTCTTCGGTGCTGTAGAATTGTCATTTCAGCCTCACCTGCATTCCATCTTCCAGAGTCCTGGTTGTGGAGAGGATCACCTCATCTCCATCTTGGAAATCAGCTATAATTGAGTATTCCAAAGGGGTCGCTTGGGAATATTCGGTTACTTCCAGACGTTTGACATAGTATTTGTGTTTTTCTGAATCCATCCGGAGTACATAGACATAGTTGCCATTATCCTGATGTAAGACGACTTTGGGTACCACATTCAGGTTGGACGACTCCGGAGTACTTACTGTAACAGTGACACGGGTAGTGATCTGCAAAATTTTATCCTCTGGAATCCGTGCGCGGAAAACATAGACCCCGGTCTCTTGGTCCACTTTTCGGTCAATAAGGGTAGCAGTAAAGGTATCTGTTCCAGTTGTTGCAGTAATTGTCGCTGCATCGGTAAAACGGGTTCCTTCTACAATACTGGTACTCCATTCCAGAATCATCGGGCTACCGAGAACACCGTAAACATAAGCCACTTCGCCCTGGACCATGTTTCCGCTGAGGGTGATATTGTCAGTTACAACCATTCCTCCGGCGGGTGCTAAAAATTGACCTTCCTCATTGATATACTGGAATGCCTCTGTAAATTCCTTTTCCAAGGTGTTATATTTTATCTGTGCCACTTCAATTTGCTGCGTGTAAATGGAAGTATCCACTTTCTGCCGTTCTAGAGATTTTGTGTTTATTTTTAAAGATTCACTTGCTGGATCAGTGGGATCAAGCGCAGCATTTGATTTGTTGGCAGCAGCAATTTGGTCGTCAATATCTGCATTCGTGTCCTGGGCTTTTTTTAGACTACTCTGTAGCTGACTGATGGAATTTCGAGCTTCCATCAACTGGACTTCGTAATCAGTGCGGACTTGATCCACAGTGGTTTTGTCGAGCTGTGCGACAGGCTCCCCTTCCTTGATTCCTACTCCGTATTGGAGGTAACTTTCCAAAACGGGGGCGGGCACGGGAGCATAGACAGTTACCGGGTTTTCATAACTTGGGGTTGTCATAGCCGTGCTGCTTGTTGTAACTTTTTGATTGTTGACAGGATATGTAGTGACTTCAGGTAGCATTGCGTTTTCGATAGAACCAGAGAAAAAAGTCAGTACTAACACAACGATAATAAATACTGTCCCCAATCGTACCGCAACCAATCGGACTCCCTGCAATTTTTTTTGATTCATATTCACTCCTCCTATTCCCCGCTAAAAGGTCAGACCTTGTACTAAATCATCTTCAAACAGCAAATAAATGACAATTGCTGGAATCAAGAAAATGACGCTGAATCCAAATGCAATTCCTGCGTCAAATTCACTGACTTTGGAAAGCATTACAGACATTGGCATCTTCGCTTCGTCCTTTAACATGACCAAAGGCTGCTCAATCATGTTCCAGTTGTCAATAAAAGAGAGAATAACAAGGGTTCCAATACCGGCTTTGGATTGCGGAACAATGATCGATAGAAAAATTCTGAACGGACTTGCTCCGTCAATTTCAGCGGCTTCACAGCAGGTATCTGGAATATAACGCATATACTGCCTGAGCAGGCAGATGCCAAAAGCGGAAAACATCCCGGGCAGGATGACGGATAGATTATTTCCAATGAGCCCTAGCTTATCAAGTACAATATAGTTGGAAACCATGGTTGCCTGGGGAGGAAGGACCAAGAGGACAATAAATACAAAAAAGATTTTGTCCCTTCCTGGAAATTCGAATTTGGCAAATCCATATGCACCCAAAGTACAGATTACCACTTGCCCCAAAACAATCGGCACTGTCAAAATTACAGAGTTCCAAAATTTTTGAAGATATTCGCTGGAACGAAACAGAGAAAAATAGTATTGGTCCAGAGTGATTTTATCCGGGATTAAGTGAAGGTAGGCAAATCCTTCTTCCGGGTAGGCAAGCTGAATTTCGTTTGTGGACATGAAGGAGTTAACAATTATGTAGACAATGGGAAATAGCATGACAATTGTAATGCCGATAAGAAATACAAATTTCAACAGGGAAACGATTGTCTTTTTTTTCATTTTGCTTCCCCTCCCTAACCAAGTTCAGTAGACTTTTTTTCCAAGCGGAAGACAAAGAACATAATGACAGAGAAAATCAGGCTTAGAATGACAGCCGCAGTACATAATCTGCTATAATTGAGGTTTTCAAAATTGTTGTTCATGAAGTGCTGGACAAAGTAGATATTGTCGTTTGGGTAGCCGCCGGACATTTGGTAAATTTCCCGAAATATTTTTAAGGAATTAATGATGGACATCAGTAATACAAAAAAAGTAGTCGGTTTGAGCAGCGGCAGGGTAATTTGGAAAAAGGTTCTAATTTTAGATGCCCCGTCGAGTTGCGCAGCTTCCCGGTATTCGGGAGGGATGGCGTTGAGCCCAGTCATAAACAGGATGACATTGTAGCCGAGGTTTTTCCAGATAAAGATAATGACTATAATATAGATCGAGTAGGAACTGTTGAGGAAAGAAATCGGTTCAATACCAAATTTGTTGAGAAAACCGTTGATAATGCCATCATCATTTAAAAATAGCTGCCACACCATGACCACGGATGCACCGGGGATAATCATTGGGTAAAGCATAGCACTGCGGAAAAATGTCATTTTACTGACCCCGGTGTTGAGCAAGGTTGCGAGAAACAACGAAATAATTATCAACAGCGGAATGCCCATGATGCTGAATAAGGCCGTGTTTTTCAATGACAACAGGAAAGCACCGTTTTGTGAGAGCAGTTGGATATAATTGTCAAACCCTACAAAGGTAAGCTGTCCCACGCCCTGTGTAAAACTGTACACAAAACTAATTAGCATGGGTATGACATAGAGTACAAACGCCCCCAACAGACAGGGAAGTACAAACAGGAGTGCTGTAATGGTTTTCCTTGTCTTGCGCTTTATAATCCGCTTGGCTGCCATAAAAATACCTCCTCACACAACATAGTTAACCCCTATAAGCAGATGCCTCAGGTACTTAATTGATTCAGCGTTCCATTAAAAATAGGGTGGACTTTGTGTCTAAGCGATTATAAAAATCCTGCTCCGAAATCAGCCCTTCCCTATAATCCTCTAACATGGGGACAAAGATTTTTTCAATAAAGCGAGTATCCATTAAAAGCCCGCAGGAAGTAGTGTTTGCTACAATTTCCGTATAGTCTTCAAGAAGGCCGGCCATGCGGCTGTCTTGTAACAGGATTGTCTTTTTTGCATTTTCAAACATTTGCTCCTGCGCGCGAATGTGGACAGGGAGTCCGCCGAGGTTGCAATTCAAATTGGCAAAATAATCTCCGCGCTGATACTCTTCACTCAATAGGAATTCTGCCGCAGAAAAAGCTTCTTGTGGATTTTTGCACTTTTTATTTATGGCAAATAGGCAGTTGGCATAGGAGCGATATGTATTGGAGCCGGCGTCCTTAATAGAAAAGAACCGAGCTTCTTGCCCGTTGTTATATCTGGACGAGCGCGTTAAAAGTGCTGCTGTCATGGCGTTTCCGTCAAATGATTGGTTAAACAAAATATTTTTTTGGTAGTCCATTTGCTGCTGAAGATATTCCTGAAGCTCTTTATCCAGAATTTCGTTGGATATTCCCAGGGATGTTTCCTGCTTGTTTTCAGGGTGGTCTGCGGTATACTCCAGATAGGAATGGAGTTCTTTTGGAAAGTCTGGCGATAAAAAGTTCGCCCGTTTTTCCATTTCATCTAAATATTTGGACGAAACCATCCTGTGGAAAATAAGGGAATCACTGGAAAAAAGAAAAGCAGGTTTTCCGGGAAAAGCCTTGAAAAGTAATTTTTCGTTTTCCTCCCAGTTATCATACCGGAGATCGATGTCATCTTTTTGAATTCCATATTCTTCAAGCTGCTGTGTAGTAATGGTGAACATGTTGATTTCATAAGATATGGGTAAAAAAAGCCGCTTTTCTCCTTTTATTCCCGTGTCCATAACCATGGATTGGTAATCTTCCAGGTTTATGGTACTTTGTTCTATCAGAGGGTTTAGGTCCAGAAAGAAGTCGGTGTTTAACAGCGAATAGAAAATTCCTATATAATCAGTTGAAAAAATGTAGATATCTGCGGTCTGTTGTGTGAGCAATTCTAAATACTGCTGTTCGTTTGCGTCTTGCGTTTCCTCCAGAATTGGTGTTTCTAAAATTGTAATCTGGTTGGATGTAGGAGAAAAATAGTTGTAATCCGCAATAACAGAAGAACTGTCTCCCCCAAAGCAGCGGATTGTAATGCCGTTCTCAGCACTGGTATTGGAAGAAGTCTGGACTTGTTCACCGCAGCCCACTAATGATACAAGCAGGACAAACATAAGGAGGAATGCTGCAAGAGGTTTCTTCATTGTAAACTCCATTTCCAAGATGTTTAGGTATTTATTATGTAAAACAAATACATATACAAATTATTTTAATCAAATTTTACATCAAAGACCATAAAAAATCAACCAAATTTAAAACTTTTTTCCAATTCTTTCTAAAAGTCTACTAAATTTGTCAAGGCAGTTGATTCCCGACAGATTTGTACAGAGTATACCATTCTGCTCTGGAAAGGTGGATACTGGTTGCCTGGCACAGCTGTTTGAGGTGTTCCGGATCCGTTGTGCCGACAACAGCTTGTATCCGAGCGGGATACCGCAGAATCCAGGCGACTGCTATCGCGCCTTCGCTCACTCCCTTTGCATCTGCCATCTGTTTAAGTTGCTGTTGAAGCTGAGGAAACTTTGGGCTATAGAACAGATTGCCTTCAAACATCCCGTATTGCAACGGTGACCAAGCCTGTATGGTCATATCATGCAGCCTGCAATATTCCAAAATGCCGCCATCCCGGTCTACAGCCGCTTCATTTTTCATGTTGGCGTTGACTGACGTATCCAACATGGGAGTATGGCCGAGCCCAAACTGAACCTGATTGATTATCAGATTTTGATGAAGGTAGCGGGACAGTAAGTGGATGGTATATGGGTTTTGGTTGCTCACGCCAAAATACCGTACTTTTCCTGAGGATTTGAGGATGTCAAATGCAAAGGAGACTTCTTCAGGTTCCATCAGCAAATCCGGACGGTGCAACAACAGGATATCCAGGTAATCGGTTTTCAGCCGTTTGAGAATACCGTCTACTGAAGAAAGAATATGTTCCTTGGAAAAATCATAATACCCATTGGCAATGCCACACTTGGATTGCAGGATAACTTTTTCCCTCATGCCGGGATGGTTCTGCAAAACGGAAGAAAAAATTTCCTCTGATTTTCCCCCACCATAGATGTCCGCGTGGTCAAAAAAATTGATCCCCTGTTCCAGTGCTGTCCCAATGAGGGTATCCGCCTGCTTTTCATTCAGGGAAGACAAACGCATACAGCCGAGCGCAATCCGCGAGGCTTTTAATTTCGTATTATAGATTTGTGTGTATTTCATAAAAACCTCCAATGATTAGAATACTATTTATCAATTATATCATTGCAAAAAACAATCCGCAATGGTGTTATCTGTGGGTTTTCCATATAAGATTTCGTATAAATTGATTGCCGCTGATTTACAAATCTCCAAAATATATAGTATAATATAGCCATAACAACCGGTACTGCAGTGGCAGTGCGGGAGGAAACTGCAAAGGGGACGAGAAAATTGGGCTATAAAGAAGAGTTTATTCAATTTATGGTGCGCTCCGGTGTTTTGACATTTGGGGATTTTACAACAAAAAGCGGACGGAAAACCCCATATTTTGTCAATACAGGGAACTATAAGACCGGGGAACAGGCAGCAAGGCTTGGTGAATTCTATGCACAATGTGTGATGGAAAATATCCACGGAGACATAGATGCGCTGTTTGGGCCGGCATACAAGGGAATTCCCCTGTCTGTGGCAACAGCCATCGCACTGAGCAACCATCATGGAAAAAATGTGAACTACTGCTTTAACCGGAAAGAAGTCAAAGATCACGGAGAAGGCGGAACCATGGTTGGCTACCGGCTTAAGGATGGGGACAAAGTCCTGATTATAGAGGACGTTATTACTTCCGGGGCGTCCTTGCGCGAATGTATGCCCATTCTTAAAGCGGCGGCGAACATTGAGTTGCTTGGCTTGATTGTATCTGTTGACCGGATGGAGCGCGGGACGGGAGATAAAACCGCGATCCAGGAAGCTTATGATACCTATGGAATTAAGACCTATCCAATTGTTACGGTGAGAGAAGTAATTGATACCCTTCACAACACCCCAATTGATGGGAAAGTCTATATTGATGATGAGATGAAGGCAAAAATGGAAGCCTATCTCGACCAGTACTGCGTCAAGTAATTTTTTAAAATTTTGCAGAAAAAATCCCTCCCAGGATTTCCTGGGAGGGATTTTTTTAAGGCTAGAATCTTGGCCCGTTGTTTGGGGTTGTCCGTATCAGGCACCTCATGGAATTCTTTCCACCATAATTCCTGGAAAACAGGGAAAACCCGAGGAAAGGGAATCACAGCCTGGTTTCCAGATATCCGGACAAGCCGTTTTGGTTTTCAGTTTGTCCGTGCGGCAAAGAGTCTTGTATCCAACTTGAACTTTTTCAGAACAAAATACAAAAACAGGCCGATTCCCATGCAGGGAATCACCTGACCGGCGGATACGCTCAGGAAATTAATGCCGTAAAGGGAAAAATTAAATGGATTGGACTCAAAAAAAGTCAGTTCCGCACCGACAATAATACCGTTGACCAGTACAGGGGGTACGGTGGAGAGTACAGGAAACCCCTTGATTTTCACATTTCTAAGGGCATAAGCGAGCAATGCTGCAATCAGGGTAGCCGCCGAACCGAAAAAAATATCGATAAACCCGGCAGGATTAAGTCCTGTGGCAAGCCCAATGGCATTAGAGAGCATGCAGCCCACAGTTAATCCCCAAATGGCATTGGGCGTAAAGACCGCCAGAATGGAGAGAGCCTCTGAAAAGCGGATTTGCACAATTCCAAAGCCCAGGGGCGCCAGACAGAGCGTCAGCGCCGCATAGAGCGCGGCAATCAGTGCACAGCTCACCAGGGAGTGTACTTTCGTGTGTTTCATATTGAACTGTCCTTTCGTAGTGTAGTTTTAGGTCAGGAGGTTGCGACTGACCGCACGCAAATGCGTACATATATCATCTCCCCAGTAGCCAGGGAGGACATACCAGAATTAGCCCACCAGGATTTTTCCGTCCGGGACAACAATGTCTTTGGAAGGTTTCCCGCGCATAGCAAGAGCAAGCGCAAGTGAAACAGGCCCTACACGCCCGATAAACATGGTGAGGATAAGGGCTATCTTGGAGGGGATATTGGCGACCCCGGTTACACCCGCGCTAATGCCGACGGTGCCAAAGGCAGAGACGGATTCAAACAGGGCGTTAATTCCTGTTACTTCCGCATGATCTGGATTGGTAAAATAGATGGTAACGGAAGAAATGCATACCACCAGCAGAGCAATGGAAACAACGGCAAGCGCTTTGTATACAACGCCTTTTTCCACTCTCCGTTTGAGAACAATGGTATCCTCTTTTCCGCGGATTACAGATACAACGGTCATGACAATAACAGCAAATGTGGTCACCTTTACGCCGCCTGCTGTTGAACCAGGAGCCGCGCCAATAAACATCAGGACAATACTGCCGAGTTTTGTCATTCCATGAAGGGAGTTGACATCTACGGAGTTAAATCCAGCGGTTCTCAGTGTGACAGATTGGAAAAATGCGGCGGAGAACCGATCGGCAATGGGAAGGCCGCCCAAAGTATTGGGATTATTCCATTCCAAGATCAGGAACAGAATCATGCCGGAAAGGATCAGGGTAGCTGTCATGATTAGTACGATTTTAGTGTGGAGTAACAGAATCTTTTTCTTCCGGTAGGTGTAAATGTCCTGCCAGACTGCAAAGCCCAAACCGCCGATGATAATTAAAAAGGAAATTGTAAAAATCACCACGGGATTGCCATTGTAATTACACAGACTAATATATTCCCCTTCCATGCCCAGCAAATCAAATCCCGCATTGCAAAAAGCGGAAATTGACATAAATACTGACATGAAGATTCCCTCCGCCCCATATTTTGGAACAAAGGTGGTACACAGGAGCACGGCACCGCAAAATTCCATGACAAGTGAAAACAATACCACTGCTTTCACCAGATGTGTCACATCGAAAAAAGAGGTGGAGTTCAGAGATTCCTGTGCAAGCTGCATATTGCGAAGACCCAATTTGCGGCCAATCGCCACATTGAAAAAGGTAACAAGGGTGATTAATCCGAGCCCTCCGATTTGAATGAGCAGCATAATGACAACTTTTCCAAATACCGACCATTTGAGATAGGTATCAAAGACGATAAGTCCGGTCACACAGGTGGCACTGGTGGCAGTAAACAGGCAGTCCAGGAAGTTCGTCGGCAACCCGTCATTGGAACTGATCGGGAGCATTAAAAGGAGTGTCCCCGCCAAAATGACCAAGGCAAAACTGATTGCAATTAATCGCATTGGCAGGGAAGGAGAATTCCGTTTACTCTGTGTTTTTAGGGGCATGGTTATTGCAGCTTCCTCTCTATGGTAATTACAATTAAAATTTCTATCAAGACCCCATTATAACAACCTTTGTACCGCTTTGCAACCACTGTTTTTTACCTGTTCCAGAAACATGTATGGACCTTGTTTTCAGGGGCAATTTCCACATCTTTTTTGAGTGAAATCAATACGGAAATTTTACATTCCAATGGATTTTTAATGTTAAAAAAAGAACTTATGGATGGATTGTAAATCGGAAAGAAAAGATATATAAAATTTCTGCTACTCCCCACTGGTACAGATTGTGGGAAAACGCGGGGGTATCCCTCGGAAGGGAGTATGATGGCTCACTCCATTATAATTGTGAACCTTGATATCAGGCAAATTGGGGCATTTGGTTTATGTTTTTTCTTTTGTCTGCCTTTCATTTTCCAGGGAAATCCAGTCAGTTACCGCCCTTTTCCCGTTCCCAAAATGGAGACGGAGAAAATTTTACATAGCCCTCTGTGCCATAAAACCGTACTGGATAAGCGGGCGGGGACCCCCTCTGCTGTCAATTTAAAGAGTTGCATAGAATGAAGGCTTGTCATATGATACAATGAAAATATACATAATAGCAACTTGAATGGATGGAGGAATGGATTCGATGGAATACGAAATACTGCGTTTAGCGGATAGGCCAGAACTGATAAAAGAAGCTGCACAGTGGTTTCATGAAAAATGGGGAATTCCTGTAGAAGAATACGCACAGAGCATGAGGGAATGTCTCACGGGAAAAATGGCTGTCCCTCAGTGGTATGTAGCAGTGGAAGGAAAGCGAATTATAGGCGGGATGGGTGTTATAGAAAATGATTTTCATGACAGAAAGGATCTCAGACCCAATATTTGCGCGGTTTATACGGAGGAGGACAGGCGTTGTCGAGGAGTGGCAGGCGCTCTGTTACATTATGTCTGTGAGGATATGAAGGAAAGAGGAATTGATACTTTATACCTTATTACCGATCATACGTCCTTTTACGAACGATATGGATGGGAATTTCTCTGTATGGTACGGGGGGATGGAGAACCTGAATTGATGAGAATGTATATTCATAAGGCATAATCTCCCTTGGACTTCATATTGATGGCCACAGAAAAAGGGTGGATGCTGAATTTTTGTGGTCTTGTTGGCTTGGTTCATGAATTGACAAACGGACGACAGTATTCACTGCCGTCCGTTTTACAGTTTTTTGCTCCAAACTCCAGTTGGGGGATCTTCTATCGGTCCGGAAAAAGATCGTGAATCCCCTGGCAAAAAAGTGCGGCCCCATCGCCAGGAGCCGCACGGTTTTTTTACGGTAAAAT
>ERZ1643246.3588-NODE-3588-length-13121-cov-10.240242_pt1 | contig 13121 bp, 14 predicted proteins | sample MGYA00579265_ERZ1643246 | MGnify/ENA primary metagenome ERZ1643246 (study PRJEB29033, sample SAMEA4952261) | chicken gut metagenome | biome: Broiler Chicken; feature: Gastrointestinal Tract; material: Caecum | place: Ireland | collected 2018 | study: Broiler... | reverse complement strand
TCAGCTTCCAGACCCTTAACTTTTTCTAGCAGATTATTCCGAAGTCGCCTTCCTCACATACTGGACATCTCATTTTAAGCATTCCTGTACCTCATCTCCATCCGTTTTCTGCTTCATTGGATTCGGCAGTCACTCCGACAAAACTGAAAGTCAAAGAAACCGGTTGAAATGGGGATGTAGTCTATAAAGCTTACCCGTTTAACTGGTTTCTATAAATTTTGTGATTATCGGGGAGACACTTCCGATTGGATGAACACAGAAAATCAGTCGGATACAGCCCTTTTGATGAACCTTTCGGGACGGGCGGGGATGGGATGCTGACGGTGACTGTGTCGGAATATTAGGCAAAGTTAAAGCCTGCGATGCGACGTTAATCAGGAAAATGAAGTTGTCTGAGCGAAGCGAGTTCTTCATTTTCCTGATTGCTTTTAGCCGTATCACAGGCTTGTTACTTTGCCTTATGTTCCGTAACCGGAGCCGGGAGCATCCCATCCCCGCCCGTCCCGGATACGTGAGTCAATACACTGTATCCGGTTGATTTTCGGACGTTTTACCGAGGAGATGTCTTTCCGGCGAACACAAAATTTAATAGTTCTCAGCCTTTCTCTCGAAGTAAGCCTTCGGATGTGCGCATACCGGGCATACCTCCGGAGCCTCATCGCCTTCGTAGATGTATCCGCAGTTGTTGCATTTCCAGCCAAGAGGTGCATCGTCTTTAAAGGTCTTGCCTTCGCGATAGTGATCGAGCAGTCTCTGATAACGTCTCTCATGAGCGGCCTCTACTTTAGCTACACCGCGGAATTTTGCAGCCAGTTCAGCGAATCCTTCTGCTTCAGCTTCTTCTGCCATACGTTTGTACATGTCTGTCCACTCGTAGTTCTCGCCTGCCGCAGCATCCTCAAGGTTCTCTTCAACATTTCCGATACCGTGGAATTCTTTAAACCACATTTTGGCATGCTCTTTCTCCTGGTTTGCGGTCTCCTCGAAAATATTAGCCATCTGTACAAATCCTGCTTTTCTTGCAGCAGATGCATAGTATGTATATTTGTTGCGCGCCTGTGATTCACCGGAAAAAGCATCCATCAGGTTCTGTTCCGTTTTTGTTCCTGCATATTTAGACATAAATCATCTCTCCTTTTCGCAAATATTCTGGTGTTCTACTGCTATTTTCAGTTAGAAAAAGACTGCCTCCGAATAGAATATTTAATTTGCAACAGTACCCTGTTGCCTGGATCTTCAAAGGCAGTCTCAAATGTATTACTTATTCTACAGTTGTAATTATATTTCCGGATTAGCCGAAGTATCTCTTCAGAAGTCCTGCAAATGCTTTTCCGTGGCGAGCCTCATCTCTTGCCATCTCATGAACTGTATCATGAATTGCGTCAAGATTAGCTGCTTTTGCACGTTTAGCCAGATCAAATTTACCAGCTGTAGCGCCGTTCTCAGCCTCTACACGCATCTCAAGGTTTTTCTTTGTGCTGTCTGTAACAACCTCACCGAGCAGTTCAGCAAATTTTGCAGCATGCTCAGCCTCTTCATAAGCAGCTTTCTCCCAGTAGAGTCCGATCTCCGGATATCCTTCTCTGTGAGCAACTCTTGCCATTGCAAGATACATACCAACCTCAGAGCACTCGCCCTCGAAGTTTGCTCTTAAGTCTGCAAGGATATCCTCGCTTACGCCCTGAGCAACACCTACAACGTGCTCAGCAGCCCATGTCATTTCTCCAGACTGCTCCTGGAATTTCTCAGCTGGTGCATGGCATACCGGACATTCAGCCGGTGCAGCTTCTCCTTCATAAACATAACCACATACTGTACATACCCATTTTTTCATAATTCCTGTCTCCTTTTCTTGAAAATGTATTATTAAGACTTTTTAATGCAGTCACTGCATTCACCATAAAATAATGTAGAACTTGATTCGATCAGCCCGTCAAAATTTTCCGCTGCCAGGCGGTTGACTTCCTCAATGCTTTTCATATCCAGTTCCAGATCCAGTAATCGTCCGCATCTGGTGCAGAGAAAATGATTGTGCGGTTCAGTCCTTCCATCAAACCGGTCTCCTCCGTCAGGGGTGGAGATCTTTACTGCTTCACCGATATCGGTCAGAAGATTTAAATTTCTGTACACGGTTCCGAGACTGATGTTCGGAAAATCTTTTTTTACGTGCATATAAACCTCGTCGGCTGTTGGGTGTTGTTTGGTTGTCATCAGGAAATGTTTGATGGATTCTCGTTGTCTACTGTATTTTAAAGTTGTCAATGGGAATCCCCCTTTCATTGCTAAATGAGAACCGTTATTAAAATAATAATGATAACGATTACTGTGATTAGAATATAATATATTTCCAATCGGTTGTCAACACATATTTTATAAAATAATTGTAAAATATAATAGTTTTATAAATCTTATAATAGGTAGGGATAATTCAAACAAAATATTACAAAATAGTTAACAATATAATGTGAAAAGACATGTTGTGACAAAACAGAAATTGTTGTGTGTCGACTGATGTATCCGAAAATATGGATAATTGAGTTGACATACGGCGGGTGAGTTGTTATAATATCAACGTAACAAATTTAACAATTGTGTAACATTTAGAACTTCCTACAAAAGATAAAGACACAGATATCAAGGAGGTTTTATATGGGTAAAACGCACATAGGTCAAAAAATGATCCTTTCCGCAGCAGTGGGAATGATCATGATTCCGGGGAGTACGCTTACTGTAACTGCGGCGGAAAATAAAGAAGAACAGCCGCTTATACAGACGTCAGGGATCGAATCGGTACTGGAAGAATGTTATGAGACAGAAGTAAAAGATAATATTAATCTCTATCTGGTGCCAACAGAAGAGGGAGAGTATTTGAATATGGCATTTTCTGATACAGGAGATTATACCTATATCAGAAGTGCCCCGGATGAGGACAGTGACTGGGTCGGAAAGCTTTATAAAGATTCGGCGGCCCAGGTGCTGGAATATCTGGACGGCTGGACAAAGATTCGTTCAGGCTCGGCTGAGGGATATGTTCCTGCAGATACGCTTATTACAGGAAATGAAGCTCAGGAACATGCAAAAGAGTATGAAAATAATAAGGTTACGGTTACGGCATCCGTTCTCAATGTCAGAGACGGACAGGGGACGGATGCAAATATCCTGACACAGATTGAGATGGATGAGCAGTATCAGGTAACCGGAGAACCGGTTGATGGCTGGTATCCGGTTAAAGTAGGAGATATTGACGGCTGGGTATCAGGAAATTATGTAACGCAGGAAACTTCCTACTCCTATGGGGAGACAAAGGAGGAAGAAGAACAACGGATTGCGGAAGAAAAAGCAGAGGAAGAACGAAAAGAGCAGGAAGCAGCCAGGCAGGAGGCGGCAGAGGCTTCTGTGCTGAATGACAGCACGGGAGTGTCAGGACAGGCTGTGATAGATTATGCCTGTCAGTTTGTGGGAAATCCCTATGTATGGGGAGGAACAAGCCTTACAAACGGCGCGGACTGTTCCGGCTTTGTCCAGTCGGTATATGCATATTTTGGAATCAGTCTTCCAAGGACGACATATGATATGGTAAATTCCGGATATGCTGTAAGCTATGATGAAGCACAGCCGGGCGATCTGATTCTGTATGGAGATTGCAGCCATGTAGGGCTTTATATGGGAGATGGAAATATAGTAAATGCTCTCAACTCAGAAAAAGGAATCTGTATCTGTAGTGCCACATATACAAATATTTATGCGATCAGACGCGTGCTCTGATACAGATCTATAGTACAAAGCGAAGATATATTATAATAAGAACGGGAAGATTGTATTTTACTGAAAATGCAGTTTTCCCGTTTTCGACATTATATATGATAAAATAAGCAAAATGCACAAAAATGTTTTTATTTGTAAAAATCCGTCGAAATCAGAAATCAGGAAGTTTTCAACTTATCCACACTCTGAACAATGAAAAACGTGGAAAAAGTAAGGTTTTCTACTGAGTTATCCACATTATCCACACAAAAACATATGTTTTTGGTGAATTACTCGGGAACGAAAAAAGAACGAACGTTTTGGTGAGTTGTTATGAAAATGTAAAATTGTCGAAAAAAATCAGTTTGATTCTTGACTTTTAAGTATTCAAAAAAACAAAAAAATATGGCGAAACATGTCAGAAAATTCAGAAAAGGACATCAACTGCCATCTGTATAAAATGGAAAACACTGTTGATAATTTAATTGACAGGGATTATAATAAAAGCCATTGAAAGAATTCAATTAATTTTTAATAAGGAGGAAATAGAAATGGCACAGATTTCTAAAGATACAAAAATCGGAGAACTGCTTAATATTTTTCCGGATTCAGCACCGATCCTGATGGAGATTGGAATGCATTGCCTTGGCTGTCCGGCATCTCAGATGGAGACACTTGAGGAAGCGGCTATGGTACATGGTATTGACAGCTCTCTTCTTGTGGAAAAAATTAATGCCGCTATGGCAGCAGCAGAGAAATAGGCTGGCGGAATACAAAAAGCCCCGGGATACACGTCAAATGTTTATCGGTTGTCGTGTATCCCGGGGCTTTTATTGTTTTATCCTTATAATGTGGATAATTTTTGTACGGCATCTGCTGACACTACGATTTCGCAGTGTTCTTCCAGAAATGCAAGAACTGCGGAATCAGCTTTTTCAGGCGATCCATATTCAGAAAGCATATTACATATTTTATTAAATTCGTTGGTGGAATGCTCTGATGGTGCAAGAGCAAGAAGGAATACTCCTTCATCAGCATCCTTATACAGTGTGTTGGAACCTCTGTAAACCGGTGCGATAAGGCGTGATGCCCGTATCACCCCGTCCAGTGTTTCAAAGGAAAATATCCTGACAGAAAATGCCGGTGCATTTTGGGTTTCCTCATTATTAGTTGCCGTATGGGTACCCGTTGCAGCCTCTTTTACCTTATTTAAAAGATTCAGGAATTCATCGGCTCCCTCGAGCTTTTCCAAAGTTTCCAAATTGAGAGGATCATTTTCCTCTGCCGGTGTGAATTTGGAAAAACGTGTATCGAGTTCCTCGGGATCTTCTACCTTTGTGATAATCAGTACGATAGAATCTGAAGAAGAAGGAATCGCTTCTATCATAAGGGGGATGTTTTCCGCTTCAAAACCAAAGTCAAAGGAAGCTTGCTGCATCATATCACGAAATAAAGATTTTGCTTTCTCAGTGCCATAGGCGAGCTCACTCAGTTTTAGGTGGCGCGCCGCCAGATCAGCGTGTGTCAACGTACAACGAATCTGATTTTCATTGAGTTTTTCAATCTTCATATAATCACATCCTTATACTATATAAGATAATATGCACATCAAATTGATTTAGATACATATTCTCACGATTAGTATAAACAAAAAAGATGACAATGTAAAGAAAAATTATGTGTTTGCATACTTATCAACAAATCTACACAGGTTATGAACAATAAACACATTGCAAAGGACAGGAGCACCACATATAATGGCACTTACAAAAGACGGCAGTCCTGATAAATAAATACAAAGGCAAGGAGGTAAGAGAGAGTACGTTTCTACGATTTTCCATTCTTTTTGGATCTGATGCCGGAGATCCCGGCAATTATTTCATTAAGCAGGAAAGGCGATTATATGATGGAAAGGCCCGATGCGGATTCTGTTGTCTTTTGCGCTGCCAGGTTACCGACAGTATGTCACAGATACTTTCTTATGGTAATTAGAATGGTGTTACATATTTATCGTGGTCCGTATGGGGAAAGGAGAGTATACAACAGATGAAAATGGATGAAACAGTTTATCGGAATTTGTTTACAGAGCTGGAACAATATGAACAGAAAGGCATTGATATTTCCATTGACGGATATCGGGCAAGCCCGCTGCAGATTGTGACGGCTTACATGACAAAGGAAGAGGGAACCTATATGCGCGATTATGTTCTGAGCCGTGACGGATATATAGAAGCGCTTGCATTTACTGATATTAATGACTGTCAGCAGGCGGAGAATACCCCTTAATCCGCCGGACATCTCGAAAAAGACACATTTGTATATTGTTATAAAGCTGTTTAAAATCTCCTGAAACAGGCAAATTATTAATGAATCATAATGAAAATATGGTATAATGATCGCGAAGAACGCGATCCGAAGCGATTACACCGCTTCGCCCTGTTACACAGGGATTATACCGGCAACCCATGGCTTGGGAAGTAAATGGAGCTAAAGCTCCGCTTCCTTCCCTGTGCACGTGGTATAATGATTCGTAATAGGAGGTACGGCATGGACGAAAGAGAAAGAACGGGCGCGGAAAGACGGAGATCTGAAAGAGAAAGATCCCGCAGACAGCGCCCTGACAGATACGCCCACAGATCGCCAGGCGGCGGTTCAAGTCAAAGAAGACAAAAGCCGGGCAGACCGGAGCCGAACAGATCAGGATCGGGTAAGAGAAGCAGCAGAGCCAGGAGAAGACGACGCAACGCAGTGATACGATGGCTCATATTTATCATATTGATTTTAGCGGTGATCGGAGGAATTCTGGTCTGGAAGAGATATGGTGCATCAAATGAGAAAGCAAATCTTGAACAATATTATGGAATAGATCAGGAAGACGAGATTGCAGTTGTTGTCAATGAAGAAGTGGTCAGAGAAGACGACGAGGCGTCATCAGGTAATACAGAGCCGGCACCTGCACCCGGGAAAGTTTACGACGGACAGTATTATATTGAGTATTCTGTCGTACGAGAACGTATCAATAAGCGTTTTTATTGGGATCCGAATGAAAATATCCTGCTGTATACACTACCGGACGGCAATGTTTCGGCAGAGGTTGGAAGCAGCGAATATACAGATATAACAGAGAAAAAGAGCGTGGATTATACTATCCTGAAGACGGAGGGCAGAACTGCATATATCGCGCTGCCATTCATCCAGGAGTATACCAACATGGAGTATGAGGTGTATGATGATCCGGGGCCGAGCAGAGTTGTGATCACATCCGTCTGGGGTGAGATACAGACGGCGGAGATAAAAAGAGATACCCAGGTCCGCTATCAGGGAGGCGTGAAGAGTCCGATCCTTACGGAGATATCCGGTAATAGTAAAGTTGTTGTGCTGGAGGATGAAAACGACTGGATGAAAGTCGGCACAGAGGATGGATTTATCGGATATGTTAAGACAAATACGTTGAAGAATATTACTACCGAGACAAGATCGCGTGAATTTGAAGAACCGGTATATACAAATATTTCCAAAGATTATACGATCAATATGGCATGGCATAATGTTTCCAATAGCGATGCCAACAGCTATATCCTTGAGACAATAGCGGGAACGAAAGGGCTGACTACTATAGCTCCTACATGGTTCAGTCTTTCGGACACGGAAGGAAATATATCTTCCCTTGCGGATCCGGATTATGTGAATTATGCGCATCAGTCTAATCTGGAAGTATGGGCTGTGCTAAGAGATTTCCATGGAGGAATCAATTCCTATGATGAGACGTATGAGGTGCTCAGTTATACTTCCAAACGAACGAAAATCATAAATCAGGTGATTGCCGAAGCAATCCAAAACGGAATAGACGGAATTAATCTGGACTTTGAACTTGTGTCGGCGGAATGTGGAGAGCACTATATTCAATTTGTGCGGGAGCTGTCCGTTCGCTGCAGACAAAATGGACTGGTGTTCTCGGTGGATAATTATGTGCCGCAGCCATATAATGAACATTATGACATTAAAGAACAGGGCAATGTTGCCGATTATGTTGTGATCATGGGATATGACGAACATACGGACGGTTCGTATGAAGCCGGTTCGGTTGCATCTATCGGATATCTTGAAAATGGTATTACAGACGCTCTGAAATCCGTCTCAGCGGACAAACTGATTGCGGGAGTGCCATTCTTTACGAGGCTTTGGTTTGAAACCCCCAAAACACAGGAAGAGCTTTCTCAGGAGGCAGGAACCGAAGCTGCAAATTATCCGGACAAAGTAAGTTGTTCGGCATATAGTATGGATGAGGCGGCTCAGGTAGTGAAAGACGCCGGCGCGCAGGCACAATGGGATGAGGAAACCGGGCAGAATTATGCAGAATGGGAAGCTGACGGGGGCACTTATAAGATCTGGCTGGAAGACAATCGGTCTTTAGAAGAAAAACTGAAAGTGATTAAATCTAATAATCTGGCTGGGGTTGCTGAATGGAGCCTGGGCATGGAGAACTCAAGTGTATGGGATCTGATTCTGCAATATGTAAATTGATCATAATTCAATACCTGTAAAACTTCATATATCTCAGAAAGAAACATCTCCTTTTTGCATATACATTTTATATATGTAGAAAAGGGGATGTTTTTATGCGCAGAAAAATGAGTATAATAGTCTCAATCATGGTATTGTTGGCGATGATTGCGGCCTGCTGCAGCTTTGGGGAAATGCTGCAGACAAATATTGCGCAGAGCAGAGAGTCATCGGCTTCGGTTTCGGATGGTGGACGACTGGTAATTCTGGATCCCGGACATGGCGGTATTGATGCGGGAAAGATTGGAGTAAACAATGCAGAGGAAAAGGAAATAAATCTAAAGATATCTTTAAAAATAAAAACATTGCTTGAACGTGAAGGGATATCTGTGATGATGACGCGAACAGATGATGAAAGGTTGTCAGATACACACAGAAGTGATCTGGAAGAGCGGGTGCGTATCATGAATGAGGAAAAACCGAGGCTTGTCGTGAGTGTTCATCAGAACAGTTATCAGAGTCCGGAAGTTAAAGGACCACAGGTGTTTTACTATACGGGGTCCGTCGAAGGCAGAAAAGCTGCGGAAATCCTTCAGTCCGGGCTCAACGAGATTGATCCTTCATATTCGAGGACGGCAAAAGAGAATTCTTCTTATTATATATTAAAGAGAGCGGAGGTTCCGGTGGTTATTGTGGAATGTGGGTTTCTTAGCAATGCAGATGAGGCAGATAAGTTGATCAGCGATGAGTATCAAGAGGTAGTAGCCAAAGCCATTGCGGAAGGAATTACAGGATATGTAAATTAACGTTATGTTATGGCACGATGAAAGATTAAACGACTGTAGCGCGGCACACCAGACAAAGTGGTTTTTTTTTGATACGAATAATGGTATAATAGATTACATGGAGACATTAATCAGAAAAATAGATAAAAATCAAATAGATGAAGATATTATAGAGGAAGCGGGAAAACTTCTGCGTGAGGGCAGACTGGTGGCATTTCCGACAGAGACCGTGTATGGACTTGGCGCAGATGCGCTGAAAGAGGAGGCGGCTAAGAAAACTTACGCGGCGAAAGGAAGACCTTCTGATAATCCGCTTATCGTACACATAGCCGATTATGAAGATCTGAAAAGGATTGCGGTAAATATTCCGCCGGAGACAGATATGTTGGCAGCACATTTCTGGCCCGGACCTCTGACTATGATATTTGAGAAGAGCGATATTGTTCCTTATGGAACTACTGGAGGGCTTGATACGGTTGCGGTGAGAATGCCGTCTGATCCGGTGGCTCAGGCGTTGATCAGGGCAGCAGGAGGGTTCGTTTCAGCGCCCAGTGCGAATACATCGGGAAGACCAAGTCCTACGACAGCGCAGCATGTAGAGGAAGATTTGAGTGGTAAAATAGATATGATCCTGGATGGTGGCGCTGTAGATATTGGTTTAGAGTCAACAATACTGGATATGACAGTTATTCCCCCCATGATATTGAGACCTGGCGCGATTACAGCCGAGATGTTTGAAGAAGTCATAGGACCGGTAAATGTGGATGAGACACTGTTAAGTGATAAGAGTACACAGGCGCCGAAGGCTCCGGGAATGAAATACAGACATTATGCGCCGAAAGCAAAGCTGATGATCGTGGAAGGGGATCTCCGGGAAGAGATACTTGCAATACGCCAGCTGGCGTATGAGGCTGACAGAAAAGGTCACCCTGTCGGCGTGATTGCAACGAATGAGACTCTTCCGTTCTATAATTATGGAATTGTCAAAAATATTGGTACAAGAGAAAATGAAAAGACCATCGCCAGAAATCTATACAAAGTACTGCGGGAATTTGATGAGGAAAATATAGACACAATCTACAGCGAGTCTTTTGCAGTGCAGGGGATGGGAACGGCGATCATGAACCGATTGGAGAAAGCGGCCGGACATCTTATAATTCCGGCTAAAAATATCGTAAAGCTTCAGAAGTACAGGAGAATTACATTTGTAAGCGGTACGGATTCGGCCAGAGGGCCTATGGCGGCAGAACTTCTCAGACATTGCGACCTGGAACAGGAATATGTGATAAATTCAAGGGGCATAGTTGTACTTTTCCCTGAACCGGCTAATCAAAAGGCTGAAGCGATAATGAAAAGCGCGCAGATGACCCTGGAGAACCACAGTTCTCTTCAGTTTGACGGAGAGAATATTCAGGAAGATACTCTGATTCTTACTATTGATAAAAATCAGAAAGAAAAATTACTTGCGGAATACCCCCTTTTGGAAAATGTATATACTTTGAATGAGTTTATTGACGATGACACAGAGATCCCGGATCCGTATGGCAAACCATTGACTGCATACGGAGAATGTTATGAGGTGCTGGACAGGCTGATAAAAAAACTGGCAGATAAATTAAATTCATTAACGGAGGAAGAAAAATGGCAGGAAGAACAATGGTGATGGATCATCCGCTGATCGCACATAAGATCAGCTATATTCGTCAGGAAAGTGTAGGAACAAAAGAGTTTCGAGAGGTAATAGGGGAGATTGCTCAGCTTATGTGTTATGAGGCGACACGTGATCTCAAAACAAAGGACGTGCAGATCAAAACACCTATTGCGGAGATGACAGGGAAGGTCCTTGCCGGGAAAAAACTTGCGATTGTACCGATATTAAGAGCCGGCCTTGGCATGGTGGATGGAATGTTGTCTATGATCCCGGCTGCCAAAGTGGGGCATATCGGACTTTACAGGGATCCGGAAACACTGGAACCAGTAGAGTATTATTGCAAGCTTCCGGCTGATTGTGGAGAAAGAGAGGTATTTGTAGTAGATCCGATGCTCGCTACAGGCGGATCCAGTGTGGCAGCAATCCGTATGCTGAAAGAAAAAGGGGTGAAGAATATCCGTTTCCTCTGTATCATAGCAGCTCCTGAGGGACTGAAGCGTATGCGGGAGGAGCATCCGGATGTAGATATTTATATAGGCGCTTTGGACGAAAAACTTAATGATCACGGATATATTGTTCCAGGACTTGGAGATGCAGGCGACCGTATATTCGGTACAAAATAAAGATAATACGCAAGGCTGAAGCTTATAAAGGCGAATTGTAAAGGAGATATGAAGATGTCAGGAAAAAGAACGGATTATCTATCGTGGGATGAGTACTTTATGGGGGTTGCGATGTTGTCCGGTATGAGGTCAAAGGATCCGAATACTCAGGTTGGCTGCTGTATTGTAAGTCAGGATAATAAGATATTGTCCATGGGATACAATGGCTTCCCCATCGGCTGCTCGGATGATGAATTCCCCTGGGTGAGAGAGGGGGAAGATCCGTTGGAAACAAAATATGTATATTCCACTCATAGTGAGTTGAATGCAATATTGAATTATAATGGTGGAAGTCTTGCCGGTGCAAAATTATATGTCACTCTCTTCCCGTGTAACGAGTGCGCTAAAGCCATTATACAGTCGGGAATCAGAGAGGTGATTTATGATTGCGACAAATATGCTGAGACTGCAGGCGTGCAGGCTTCTAAACGTATGATGGACGCCGCGGGCGTGAGATATCATCAGTATCACCGGACAGACAGAAAGATTGAAATAAGTCTGTAATGTATGTGCTCCCCTGTGAGGGAGCATTTCTATGCGAAATAGAAATACCAAAGAATGAGGAGTATGTATCATGAGACGCATTTTGATGATGGTGTTGAGAAATTTGCTTATGGTTCCGGTTGGCTGGATCCGTTTGTGTTATAGAGCCTCACATGTTGATAAGTATAGTGAAGATAATATGTATTCATTTTTGAAATGGATTGATCTTCGGGCAAACAGAGGCGGAAATGTTCATATCGATGTGCATGGTGTGGAAAATCTTCCGGAGAAAAACGGTTTTATGTTTTTTCCGAATCATCAGGGGTTGTATGATGTCCTGGCTATAATTGAAGCGTCGCCAAGACCGTTCGCTGTTGTGGCAAAAAAGGAAATCGCGAATATTCCGTTTTTAAAACAGGTATTTGCCTGCATGAAAGCATATATGATTGACCGCGAGGACGTTCGACAGGCGATGCAGGTTATAATTAATGTTACAAAAGAGGTTAAAAAGGGAAGGAACTATCTGATTTTCGCTGAAGGAACACGCTCGAAAAACGGAAATCATGTCGGAACCTTTAAAGGAGGCAGCTTTAAATCGGCGACAAAAGCGCAGTGCCCTATTGTACCGGTCGCTTTGATTGATTCGTTTAAACCATTTGATACGAATACAATTAAACCGGTAACAGTACAGGTACATTTCCTGGAACCTATGTATTATGATGAATACAAAACTATGAAGACAACAGAGATTGCGGAGATCGTTCAGAATAGAATACAGAAAGTGATAGATGATAATATAGCTGCTGATTGATGGGAATATCAAATTTTTTTAAATTTCCGTTGACATCAGGGCGCACGTTTAGTATAATAAGTTTCGCACTATTGGTGCAGAACTGAATAATCTGCTGTGGTTAATAAGCTGCAGTCTCATTCAGAATCAGGAGAAATACTCAAGAGGCTGAAGAGGCGCCCCTGCTAAGGGTGTAGGTCGGGAAACCGGCGCGAGGGTTCAAATCCCTCTTTCTCCGTTCGATATTATTCGAAAAAACTACTGGAGAGTCCCAGTAGTTTTTGTATGTTCAAGGTAAACTTGTGGATAATATCGTGTAAAAATACCAGATATAGTGCTGAGATGACAACCGAGAAAAAAGTTGAAAAAACTTGTAAAAAATGGTTGACATTAGCAGAAACGGATGGTATTATATTTAAGCTGACTCGTGAGGGACAGCAAAAAACAAAGAAAAATAAAAAAGTTCTTGACAAAGCGGAACGGATTTGATAAAATATCAAAGC
>ERZ1643246.3585-NODE-3585-length-13132-cov-4.241875_pt1 | contig 13132 bp, 8 predicted proteins | sample MGYA00579265_ERZ1643246 | MGnify/ENA primary metagenome ERZ1643246 (study PRJEB29033, sample SAMEA4952261) | chicken gut metagenome | biome: Broiler Chicken; feature: Gastrointestinal Tract; material: Caecum | place: Ireland | collected 2018 | study: Broiler... | reverse complement strand
GCAGCAAGGTTTCAAGCAAGAAGTCATCAGTTGTATCAAGCAGCAAAGCTTCAAGCAAGAAGTCATCAGCTGTAGCAAGCAGCAAGGTTTCAAGCAAGAAGTCATCAGTTGTATCAAGCAGCAAAGCTTCAAGTAAGAAGTCATCAGTAGTTGCAAGCAGCAAGGTTTCAAGCAAGAAGTCATCAGTTGTATCATCAATGAGCAGCAAGAAGAACAACGCAAAGAGTTCATCAGTTGAATCATTGAGCAGTAGCAATACTGAAAATACTGAATCAAGTTCAACAATGAATACAGCTTCTGAATCGACAAGCAAGCCAGGCAAGAACACTGAAACAAGTGTGAAGGTACCATCAAAGGCTTCAACGATCAGTTACGTAAACAAATCAACTGAAAAATCAGTTCCTGTAACTGTAAGCAGCACAAAGAACACAATGGTTGAAAGCTCAATTTCATCAGAAGTTCGCAATGGATCAGGTTCAGCTTCAACAGCATACAAGCCAACCCTTGTATCAAGTTCAATGAACGTTTCAGCAACAAGCTGGTCAAATGAAATTGTGAACGGAAGTTCAGCAACAACTGTTGGAACAACGGTAATCACATACTCACAAAGTGAAATTCCTAACAAAGCTAAGACAAACAACACAACGACAAATGCTAACAAGCCAGTAAATAATGTTACAAACAATAACATTACGAACAACAACCACAATGTAAACAAGGGCGGCGTTACAGTTGTTGGCAACAACAATAACAACGGTAACGGTAACAACAACGTTCAAGGCGGTCAAACAAACCAAGGTGGACAAGGCGCTCAAGGAAACAAGAGTGGCAAAGGCAATGGCAACGGTCACGGTGAAGGCTTACCACAAACTGGTGAAGCAGCCGCTTCAGCAATTGTAGGCTTAGGAATCGCATTGATCGCAATTTCAGGAGTAGTTGTTCTCGAAAAGAAGAAAAACTAATTTCTGAAACTGAAGATAAAAAGTCTTAGAATCAGTAAAAGCTGGTTCTAAGGCTTTTTTTTTGTTGAAATAATTTTGATTTTTTTATTAAGACCGAAAATTTAATATCGGAACGATAATTTTTAAAAGTTTAAAAAAGATTAATATTCACTAATAATAGTGAATTATATAATGAAGGCATTTATTAATGTTCACTATATATTTAAAAAGTAGTGCAAAATTTATTTGCAAAGTATAGGATACTTCGAACATTTTAACTTGTTTTAATTGACAAAGAATTATTAAGCATTCATAATACTATTCGGAATTTTATAAAAGAATAATTTTTATTCAATTCCAAGGTGAGTGTAAAACTTTATGGGGAAATTTAATAGAAAGAAAGGCGTAAGTGAATAATGAAAAATAAGTTTAAGATAATCCTGATTGGATTAGCTTCATTATTTTTTGCATTGACTTTCCCAGTCAAAATCAATGCTGCAACGAATAGTTATCGTCCTTCAACAGCGGAGGTAACGGATACACAAGATGTATATACATTACCCCCGCAACCTGCTTGTGAAAGTCCCAAGGGAGCTGGTCAAGATCGGCAACCATTAGGGTATATATTACAACCTGGTGGTTCAATTACGATCACAAATAATTCAGATATTGGATTCACAGTTCAACTTTCAAATGATAATAGTGCGGCAACAATTAATGAACGGGTTCCAGCTCATTCAACGGTTACAATTACGGCCCCGAATCCTCCTCTTCCGCAAACAAATAAAGCTGGAAAGGCAATTAAAGCTGATGCAAATGATGTTGATTTAGTTCCGTTTATTCTAACTCCGCGGACCAATAAAACGACAGATAAAATATCATGCAATGTGACAGTTCAGGGACCGCACGCCAAACTTCCAATATTCAGTTATACAAATGATAATCAGGCGACTTTTATGGATGAATGGAAACAAAGTGGGAGTTACGCCTTGATTCAAGGTAAAGGATTCCAAATAATGCTCCCGACTGATGCTCAAAGTTATGTTGAAAACATGGATAAGGCACCGGAGGGAATGGATGCGGAAGGACAACCTAAACCTGTTCCAGAGGGGCAAAAGTATGTTTGTTATAATTTAATGGACGTTCTCCATTTCTATGATGATGTTTTATATCCAACTTATGATAAAATTGCCGGATTATCGACTGATGCAAAGGAGCCGTATAATAAATTAGTTCCTGGGAAATATTTCTATACTTCAGATATTAAGTTTGCAGGTGGTGCTAATTACAGTTCTGCGCGTACAGAAGATGGAGGAGTTGATGATGCACTATGCTGGCTTCAACCTAATTGGGTTTTATTTCATGAAACCGGACATGGTTATCAAACACGTGAATTAGGAGGTAAAGAAGCGGATCAACATGTAATGGAAGTCTCAAATAACATTTTAGGTAATTACATGTATTATTATATTTTATTTAATGGCGATTCAAAGGGAGCCGATCAATATTCATGGAATTATATGAGTGCTAAAGGGGTTAATAAAGAACAGATGGAGACAGATGTTCATAACATTCTTGTTGATAACAATTGGTCATGGGATCAAATTTTACCGCATAATGGCGGCCGTGGTAAGCATCTTGGATTAATTTTGTTGCAAAACATGGTAGAGAAAATGACCTATGCGGGATGGACTGAAGTATATCAAATGGATCGGCAACAAGTATATGAAGCTAACCAGAAGAAAGAAACGGATTTAAATGATAAATTAATGAATATTTGGAACTTAATTACTAAAGCTGCAGCGGACCATGGTTACGACTATACAGCAATCATGGATGAAATCGGAAAGACACCCCAGCTTCCGCTTTCACAAGAAGCGCGGCAAAAACAAGATAAAGCAGTGAACTTCTTATGGTACTTAATGCCTAAGGCCTCATACAATCAAGTTTATGCCGTAGTTCAGGAACTTGCTAAGGCTGATCCCAGTTTAATTTATGATTCAAACTTTACGTTGGTAACTCCAGATGAAACCAAAGCATTGAACTTGAATGGTAAGTTGAACCTTACGATTTATGATATGCCATCATCATGGGCTGGAAAGACGATCAACATCATGGATGGTAACCAAGTATACGGAACATTAACGATTGGACCAAACGGTAAGTGCAGTTTGAACAATGTCCCACTTGGAACATACACATTAGCTGGATTGCCTGACAGCAGTCATACATTGACAAACTACTATGTCACTGTAACTGATGATCCAGCATACATGAACTCAACGGATGTCATTCCACATTCAGAAAGCTCATCGACTTCATCAACAACTTCAAGCAGCAAGCAAAGCAGTACAGCAAGTTCAAGTTTGAAGAGCAGCTCAAGCAGCGTTAAGTCATCAAGCTTAATTAAGAGTAGCGGTTTGAAGAGCTCATCGTTGAAGTCATCAAGTGTAATTAAGAGTAAGAGCTCGTCAAGTGTGAAATCAAGCTCAGTGAAGAGCAGCGTAAAAAGCTTAAGCGAAGTTTCAAGCAAGAAGAGTTCAATGATCAAGTCAACAAGCAAGGCCTCATCAAAGAGCGTTTCAAGCGAGGAATCAAGCTTAATGAAGAGCAGCTCAAAGAGCTCAAGCGAAGTTTCAAGCAAGAAGGGTTCAATGATTAAGTCAACAAGTAAGGCCTCATCAAAGAGCGTTTCAAGCGAGGAATCAAGCTCAATCAAGAGTTCAGTAAAGAGTTCAAGTGAAGTTTCAAGCAAGAAGAGTTCAATGATCAAGTCAACAAGCAAGGCTTCATCAAAGAAAGCTTCAAGCAAAGAATCAAGCTCAATCAAGAGTTCAGCAAAGAGCTCAAGTGAAGTTTCAAGCAAGAAGAGTTCAATGATCAAGTCATCAAGCAAGACTTCATCAATGAAGACTTCAAGTAAAGAATCATCAGTTGAATCAAGCAGTAAAGAAGTTGCAAGTTCATCATCAATGAAGTCAACAACAGCTAAGAGCCACCGTGGCGGGGTTCGTCCTGTAAAGAGTTCATTATTAGTTGAATCATCAAGCAACATCAATACTGAATTAAGTTCAACAATGAACACTGTTTCAAGCTCAGCTAACAAGTCAAGCAAGGATACTGAAACAAGTGTGAAGGTCCCATCAAAGGTTTCAACGATCAGTTACGTTGACAAATCAACTGAAAAATCAGTTCCTGTAACTGTAAGCAGTGAAACGAACACAATGGTTGAAAGTTCAATTTCATCAGCAGTGCGGACAGGATCAGGCTCAAGTTCATTTGGAAGCTCAATGATCAACAAGCCAACGTTGGTATCAAGCTCAATGAACGTTCCAGCAACAAGCTGGTCAAAGGAAAACGTAAACGGCAGTTCAGCAACGACGGTTGGAACAACGGTGATCACATACTCCCAAAGTGAACTTCCAAATAGGGAAAGTAACAGTGAAAGCATCATCAGTAAGCCAACGGCTAATACAGCAACAACGCAAAATACGACTGTAATTAACAACAATAATCACAGTCCAAAGCAAGGCAGAGTCGCAGTTGCTGGCAACAACAATAGCAACGGTCAAAGCGGTCAAGCTGCTCAAAGCAACAAGAGCGGTAAAGGCAATGGTCACGGCGAAGGGTTGCCACAAACTGGTGAAGCAGCCGTAACTGCAGCAGTTGGCTTAGGAATTGTATTGATTGCAATTTCAGGAATCGTTGTTCTTGAAAAGAAAAAATAGATTCTTGAGATGAATAAAAGTCTTAGAGATTTTGAAGTGCAAAACAAAAGTTAGATAAGATTAAATTATCAAACTACCAAGGTGTGATTTCGGTATTCAACCGAAGTCATGCCTTTTGTTTTTAAAGTCGTTCTAACAGTATTAAAATACTGAACGTCAAGTAGAGACCTGCGATGGTAAAATGTCAAAGCGGACCGCTATTTCAGCATCGAATCCTCGTGAGTTTGGTAATAGTTTATTACATTTAATTTGAAATCAGCAATAAAATTTCGTTTATGCTACCATTACTTGAGGGCACCAGGTATCCTAGATATTTGACGATCCCAATATAGTATTTCTCACTTAAATCATTGATACTCTGCACAGTTGAAAAATATTCATGAACAATCTGTGCATTTAATTCGGGTCCATACAAAGAGTGCCTCACAATCATTAGTGTCTAACAATTGTAGGGCATTTCACTGACTCTAAGACTTTTTATTCATTAGAAGATGATATTCAACAGTTAAGAAAGTTTAAAATTAGGAATATTCATGGATACTGAAACTAATTGAAAATAAAATGGTGTATACTAGTTTGTATTAGGGAGTTAGGAGCAAGTAGTTATGTTACAATTTTTGTCTTTTTTTATTGAACCTTTACATATCATTTGTTTTTACATTCTATTTTGTACTCAAAATTGGCAATATATACGCGAGGTCCGTTCAAATAAGTTTATTAAGTTAGCTATTTCAGTAATTACATTGGTTGTAATTCAAGTGGTAATTGAACTTGGCCTCATTCCTATTCCATGGTTATTTTTCTTATGTACAAATGTAGTAACAATTCTATTTCTAATAGTAATTACCTATTTGTGCTTACGCCGACACGCCAATTCAGATTTAACATTACGAATTAATGTGTTGCTTTCCATGGATATTTTTATTGCGATTCAAATTTTTTGTGCATTTTTAGATAAGTCATTAATGGTAATTTGCCGTAATATTACGGTTGTTCACCCAATGCTGATTGTTGTGATTATTCACAATATAATTGAAGCAGCGCTTTCATTTTTTATGGGAATAATTTCAGCCCGACTATATAAGTTGAATCGCATTATTGATAAAAAAGTTGACCGGCAAGTTCATCGCATTGTAGTTGTAATGTTTATTATTATGTATGCATTAACATTGATTTTTACTGTAATGCAAAAACTTTATGATCATGTTGAAAATTTATTGATATTTTTGATTATCCAACTAATCTTTTTCTGGATTTTATATTTCTCAATTAACCGGCGTGAAAAACAAAGGATTCATAATGAACTGGTTGAAAATCGATTAAGTAATTTAAAAGAATATACTGACCATCTAGAACAGGAACAGCGTAAGTTACGGAAATTCAAGCATGATTATCAAAATATGCTTTTAAGTTTGGAAGAAAACTTACGGTCGTCTGATTCGCAAGATGCGAAGGATTATCTTCAAACATTTAAGCAATATAGTGATAATTATATTAGTGAAAGTGGTTTATGGATGTTTAATGATTTTGACAATGTTAAAACACCATATTTGAAAAGTATTTTGATTAATAAAACATCTCAAGCTACAGAAAGGGGAATTGATGTTCACTTTGAATGCAGATACGATGTTGACCAAATTGCAATGGAACCCTACGATCTGGTTCGAATTGTAGGAGTTGCCTATGATAATGCAATTGAAGCAGTTCATAATTTGGATAAAAATCATCGGAAAATTAATGTGATGGTTTACCGGACCAAAGGACAGACGGAAATTACGATTACTAATCCAATGCAAACCTCTGAAGACCTGATCCATTTGAAAAAGGAAGGTGTGACTACCAAAAAAGGGCACTCTGGACTTGGGCTGGCAAATATTGAAGAGATTAGCGCTAATTATTCGAATGTTTTGGTAAACTACCGCGAGGTTAAAGGCTGGTTTACTATTCAATTTACGATTATGGATAAGTAAAAATAGAAAAATAATTAGTTTTAAAAGAAATCAAAACAATAAAAGAGCGTTGCGGGTAAGGATGCTTGAATTTAAAGCGGAAATTCAAAAATTTGAATTTGGTTTACCTTGCGTTGATTGTTAGAAACATGCTTGATAGAAGAGATTGTAACGTGCTGTGCGTTACAGTCTTTTTTTATGGCTATAAAAAAATAATTTCATTAAAATTTGAGATATAGTTATAAGGTGAGTATAAAAATTCAATTTTCATTATGCACAACATTATTCTTAATATTTTCTTAATGATTATTAATTATAAATGAAATTGGTTGTTGACTAAAATGCTAAAAAATAAAAATTTAACGGCTTAAATGATTGATATATCAACCATTTATGAGAGAAAAATTGATTTGAAAAACGTCTTTTAATTAAACGAAAAATCATGAATTTTATTAATAAAAATTCATAAAAATGCCAAATTTATTTCACAAACCATCGACATTTAATATTTGTTTTGTTATAGTACTTTCCAGTGATTAGCAATCATTATATAAAAAAGATAAGGAGTGAGTAATGAAATGGCAAATCACAAGAATCTTAAAAAAGTAATCGCGGTTTCAAGTATGGCAGCCGCAACAATGGGTGCAGGTGCAATGGTAAACGCTGATAACGTTCACCAACAACCAGTATCATCACAAAAATCAAGCATTTCAACAAAGGTTTCATCAGAATCACAATCTGTTAAATCAAGCAGCAAAGTTGTATTGAAGTCATCACAAGCTTCATCAACAAAGGCTTCATCAGCTAAAGCAGCAACATCATCAGTTGCTTCATCAAGTTCAAGTGCAGTTGCTTCATCAACTAAGCAAGCTGCTCAACCAATGAACTTGGCTGCGACAGTTACACCTTCAATGACAAGTGCTCAACACGACACGATTCAAAACGACATTAACAACGTAAATAATGTGATCAACAAGTACCAATCAGATAACTCAATGGCTGTTTCAATGGCAAGTTCAAACTTTGGTACAGATCTTGTTACAGACGCACTTGGCGACTACACAAGCGGTTTAGCAACTAAGGAAGAACTTCAAAAGGATGTTCAAAAAGTTCAAGGTGTCCTTAACGATGACAAGGATGCTTTAGCTAAGGAAACAAATGCGCACGCAAAGGAAATTATTCAAGCCCAAGTCTTGACCAAGATGTATACAACTTGTTATCACAAGCTGTAAACGGTAATGCTTCACAAGCTTCAAGCTCATCACAATCATCAGCTAAGACTTCATCACAAAGTTCAAAGAAGAGCGAATCAAAGGTTTCATCAGCATCATCAAAGAAAGCTTCATCAAGTTCAAAGGCTGACAACAAGAAAGCATCATCACAATCATCAGCTAAGGCTTCATCACAAGCTTCAAAGAAGAACGAAGCAAACGTTACATCAGCTGTTAACGCATTGAAGAATGACGCTGACAAGTACCAAAACTCAAGCGATGCAATTACGAAGTCATATGCTCAAGAAGCTCAACAATGGTTAAGCAATGTTCAAACATTTGCGAACGGAAAAGGCGTTAACGGTCAAAGCGGCTTAAATGACGAAATCAACTTCTTCAAGAATGACATGAAGTCAATCGAAGACACATTGAATGCTAGTTGGTTTAAGGGTAATGCTCAAACAAAACAAATTATGCAAGACCAAATCAATGCTGACAAAGCAATGTTGGCTTACTTAACAGGTCAAAACCAAGGTGCTCAACAAGCTTCATCAACATCATCAAAGAAGAATGATGTTAAGGCACCAGCTAAGAAAGCATCAAGCAACAAAGCTGTTAAAAACAATAGCGTAAAGAGCAGTGCAAAGGCTGTTGTTAAGACAATTAACCATCAAGCAACATTTTCAAACAAGAAAGCTGTTGCAAATTCAGCTGCTTCATCAAAGAAAGCTTCAATGCCACAAACTGGTGAAACAAACAATGCTGGGATTTTAGCCGGAATCGGTGCCCTTGCAATTGCTGTAGCCGGTGCATTCTTATTCCGCAAGCGGGGATAATTAGAAATTAAGAATTACCTTTAAGTCACAGGCGATTACGTCTGTGGCTTTTTTTATATGGTTGGAGATAGTATTTGGAAGGATGTTTGATATGATAAAAACCTTAAAAATAAGAACGGCACAAAGAATCCTAATTAGGGTTCCTCGAAATTCCATCAATCCATGCAGGCCCTTTACAAGGATGACAAAAGTTTGGTGAAAAGGGTGAAAAATTTGAAATCCCCCCTTTTTAATAGATTGTACTTTAAGTACGTTTATATCTTAAGCGAAAATATGTTCGATATAAATAGAATGATGATTGATTTTTTTAATCGGATTTATTAGAATGTAAATGAAAAGGGTGAGGCTCACACGGTTGTGTGAGCTTTTTTATTTATATCGAATGTAAGCGTTGTCTCAATCCAAGTTTACTTATATAATACAAGTAAACGTTAATGGAGGAAAAGCAATGAAAAAATATAATTGGGCAATCGTTGGAACTGGTTGGGCAGCCAGTGATATGGCGGATGCATTAAATAAAGAAAATGGCGAAATTTACGCAGTGGTCAAACCGCATAAGGAACATGCTGATCAATTTGCGGAAAAGTATCAGGTAAAAAAGACGTATTATGATTATGCAGCAATGCTTGCGGATCCCAACGTGGATATTGTTTATATCGCAACCCCGCATACATTTCACTATGAACAAATCAAGCAAGCATTTAATGCTGGTAAGCATGTCTTTTGTGAAAAGGCGATCACCGTTAATGCAGCTCAATTTGATGAAGTTGAACGGATTGCACGCTCAAAAAATCTGATTTTGACAGAAGGCTTTACGTTATATCACATGCCAATTTACCGCAAAGTTAAGCAATTGATTGCGGACGGCAAATTAGGCGAAATCAAAATGGTTCAGGTCAACTTCGGCAGTTTGAAGAACGATGATCCGACGCAACGATTCTTCAGCAAAGACCTTGCGGGCGGGGCTTTACTTGACATCGGCGGTTACGCAACGGCATTTGCACGGATGTTTCTTGATACACCGCACGTGGCGAAAACGTCGGTTAAGTTTTTTGAAACCGGGGTTGATGAAATGTCAGGAATCATTTTGAAAAATGCCAAGGAGCAAATGGGAGTAATCAGCCTTTCATTCCGGGCCAAGCAGCCCAAACGCGGTGTTGTTTCTGGAACCAAGGGCTATGTTGAAATCAATAACTATCCGCGAGCAACGGAAGCAGAAATTACATACACTTATGATGCCCATACTTCTGAAACTGACAAAATCAGTGCAGGGAAAACTGATGAGGCACTGCAATATGAAGTGCGCGATATGCAACGCTACATTGAACAGGGACACGATGATGGTGAATTAGAATTCAGTCGTGATGTTGCCCATATTTTGGATGATGTGCGTTCTGATTGGGGAATGCGGTATCCGTTTGAAAAATAAAAAAGTAAGGCTGTGACATAAGTCACGGCCTCTTTGCTATCTTCATATCATCGGGTTCCAAAACAAAAGAGCTACGACGCGAAGCTAGTGAAGGACGCAAATCTCCGAATCTACGTTGCACGATTCGTTCGCTTTTCTGCTTTCACCACGCTCGTTTTTGAAGTTTTGTCATACCTTCTATTTTTGATATCATTTTAATCGATTTGACATCAAATTGACTTAAATGATATTGAATAATTAGACATGATAGCGAATATTCGATATCATTTACTTACGAATGATATTGAATAATGGAGACTGATAATGAAAAAGTTTGATTATAAGACCTTAAATCATTTGAAACTTACAAATTCAATTGTTAATAAACTAAATAAAATATATGAGATTCGCGGGCAAACAGTAAGTTATCAAGCGGAAGCGACAGAGGTTCTTGAACGATTGACAGAAGTTGCAAAAATTCAAAGTACGGATGCTTCTAACCGAATTGAAGGAATTTACACCACCGATTCACGATTGAAAAAGATCGTTGAAAGTAAAGTTGAACCACATAACCGCAGCGAAGCTGAAATCTCGGGATATCGGGATGTGTTGAAGCTGATTCACGAAAATTATACTTATATGCCGGTTAGTAAAAACACAATTTTAGCAATGCATAAACAGTTATTTGAATATACTGGTGATTCATGGGGCGGTCAGTTTAAAGATACAAATAATCAAATTATTACAAAATATGCGGATGGCAGCGAGGAGATTCGATTTACCCCGCCGGCTGCGTTGATTACCCCTGAACTGGTTGAACAGTTATGCGCTGCGTATGATCAAGCCGTTGAAAGATCAGATTTTTCGCCGTTAATTTTAGCCGGAGCGTTTATTTTTGATTTTGTTTCAATTCATCCATTCAAAGATGGAAACGGGCGAATGTCGCGGCTGTTAATGTTGTTGACTCTTTATAAAACGGGATTTGATGTCGGTAAGTATATTAGTTTGGAAAAAATCATTGAGGAAACCAAACCGTCCTATTATGAAACTTTAAAGCAAAGTTCAGCAGGATGGAATGATAATCAGAATGATTACGAACCGTTTTTAGATTATTTCTTGGGAGTAATCGTAAAGGCATATTGGCTGTTTGAAGAACGTTTGGGAATTGTCGGTCATCAATCATTGTCAGCCTCGAAACTGGTAATCAAAATTTTACGCCAGGAATTACGGCCACTTTCAATGAGCGAACTTAGTGAAAAAATTCCTCAATTTAGCAAAATTACCATTCAACGAACGGTACGTAAATTACGCGATGAGCAACAAATTGAAATGATTGGTAAGGGAAAAAATACAAAATATATTTTGAAGTGATTATTGAGAATCATTTTAATTGATTCGATATCAAATCACCCTAAATGATATCGAATAATTGGATATGATAGCGAAAGACAGAAAATGAAACAAGCAGAATTAGTAATAATTGCTGGAATCAATGGCGCGGGAAAGACGACCTTTTACCAGCAAAACCAGCAACGATTTAATCGATTTACGTATGTCAGTGCGGATGAATTTTTGCGAAAGATGCATGGTAATTGGCGCAAAAGTGATGATCAAATCAAAGCACTGTTGCAGACGGATGCAGCAATTCGAAAGCTAATTAATCAGCAAATAAATATTGTTTATGAAGTTAACCTGGGTGGCAATGCCCGCAGTTTGATTAAAATTATGGATTTAGCGCATTCAATGCAATATTCTGTAACGGTGGTTGAAATTCGAATTCGGGATGCAGCTCTTGCGGTTAAACGGATTTTACATCGCTTCAAGGCAGGCGGTTTTGGCGCTGATCCGGCATTGATCACGAAGCGGTTTACGAATCTTGAATCCGACTTTGCTGAGCTTGAACGCGCGGCGGATCATGTCGTTAAGTTTGATAATACCCAAGCGTTTATCAAATTGAATTGATTTTAATTATTATTGAACTATAATTTTAATATTAGTGAAATAAAGAAGAGGAAATTGAAATGGCAACAATCAAAGATGTGGCACGCGAAGCCGGCGTGTCACCATCAACGGTTTCGCGAACTTTGCATGACAGTTCGTTAATTAGTCAGGAAACCAAAGAGAAAATTTGGCGAAAAAAAAAAAAATTAAATTACTCACCGAATTTTGCGGCGCAAAATTTAGCAAATAATACTTCAAATATTATTGGGGTAATTCTCCCGCCGAATGAGGAATCGGTTGCGAATAACCCATTTTTCGGGCAAATTTTACAGGGAATTACTTCAGTTTGTAATCAGCAGGCCTACATGGTATCAGTTGCGACGGGAAAAGACAACGCGGAATTGATCGAAAACGTTCAGATGATGATGGAACGTGGCCAGGTCAAACGGTTTATCGTTACTTTCTCTCAACAAAGCGATGATGTTCTCGAATATTTAGATCAAAACGATGCTGAATACGTTCTGATTGGAGAGCCAATCAAAAACATCGCCGAAACGCTGTATGTCAACAACGATAATGTGGCTGCGGGGAAGGATGCAACGGAGTACCTGCTTGATAACGGTTATCACCATCCAGTTTATGTTTACGAAGATTTAGAGGAAATGGTGCAAAAGGATCGTTTCATCGGCTATTCGCACGCAATGGAAGCGGATGAGCGGACACCGTTAAGCTATCAAATTAAAAAAGAACATACCAAGGAAGAACTTCAAGAATTCATTGAACAGCACCCCGAAGTTGATTCAATGGTTGCTTGCGATGACATTATGGGCGTGACGTTGCAAAACGGCTTGCTGGCCATTCATCAGAACTTAGCTGATTACGGAATAATCAGCTTCAATAATTCATTGTTTGCCCGGGCTTCGCATCCATCATTGACTTCGGTTGAAATTTTCCCAACTTCTTTGGGGATGGAAGCGGCAGTATTGGTCTTGAATGTGGATGATCGGGATTTTACCAAATTGCGTTCAACGCTTTCACATGTGGTTATTCCGCATAAGATTGTTGAAAGAGAATCAACGAAAAGAAAATAGAATGAGTAAGAGCAGGTGAAGAGCCTG
>ERZ1643246.3584-NODE-3584-length-13136-cov-5.734806_pt1 | contig 13136 bp, 12 predicted proteins | sample MGYA00579265_ERZ1643246 | MGnify/ENA primary metagenome ERZ1643246 (study PRJEB29033, sample SAMEA4952261) | chicken gut metagenome | biome: Broiler Chicken; feature: Gastrointestinal Tract; material: Caecum | place: Ireland | collected 2018 | study: Broiler... | reverse complement strand
ATATTCTGCGTAACCGAGATTATCGTTTGGAGAACTGCGGTGCGCGACGGGCTGCTTTGAGACCGTATTTCTTTCTCTCTTTCATTCTCGGATCGCGGGTCAGATATCCTGCTTTTTTCAGGATCGGTCTGTACTCGGCGTCTGCCTGCAGCAGCGCGCGGGAGATTCCATGACGGATAGCTCCAGCCTGTCCGGTGAATCCGCCGCCGTGAACATTTACCAGAACATCGAACTTGTCGCTGGTATCGGTGGCAGCCAGGGGCTGACGAACAACCACTTTCAGGGTCTCCAGACCAAAGTAATCGTCGATATCTCTTTTGTTGACGGTGATCTTACCGGTTCCCGGCATCAGATATACTCTTGCGATAGATTTTTTTCTTCTTCCTGTTCCGTAGAATCTTGTATTAGCCAATGTTCCTTACCTCCTCATTAAAATGTTAATACTTCCGGTTTCTGTGCTGCGTGAGCATGCTCTGCTCCGGCATACACATGAAGCTTCTTGATCATCTGTCTTCCCAGGGGTCCCTTGGGCAGCATACCTTTCACGGCCAGCTCAACAACCTTCTCCGGTTTCTTTGCCAACATCTCTTTCAGAGTGGTTTCTTTCATTCCGCCTACATAATCGGAATGGCTGTAATATACTTTCTGATCCAGTTTCTTTCCGGTTACTTTCACTTTCTCAGCGTTGATTACGATCACATAATCACCGGTATCCACATGAGGAGTGAAGACGGGTTTGTTCTTTCCTCTTAAAACACTGGCAACCTCTGAAGCCAGACGGCCCAGTGTACATCCTTCAGCATCAACTACATACCATTTTCTCTCAATCTTATCCGGATTAGCCATAAAACTGTTCATGGATTTCCCTCCTGTATTATCTGAATTAAACTGTTGGATCTATCATGGAAAATACCCTTACCGGGGCTATGGTCAGGTATTTACGCACTTCGTCACATTGAGATATTATATTATACGCGGCCGTGCGTGTCAACCGTTTTTTTCATGTTTTTCATAACAACCGTACCTGTTCATTACGGTTTTTCTTTCCGGCTTTCCTGTCACGCTTATTCTCCCGCCCGTTCCCAGTCCGGATAACGGATCTCCATCAGTGTCAGTCCCTCCGGCCGGGCAGTCTCTCCGGCCAGATTCCGGTCCCTGGCATCCAGGATTTGCTTTACCTGCTCCGGAGGATACGCGCCGCCTCCCACCCGGATCAGTGTTCCGGCGATGATCCGCACCATATTATAGAGGAAGCCATTTCCGGTGATCCGCAGGGTAATCACATCATCCGCAGAGCGGCTCACCTCCAGCGAATGGATGGTGCGCACCGTATTGTCCACCCCCGGCTTTGCGGTGGAAAAACTGCGAAAATCATGCTCCCCCACCAGATACGCGGCTCCCTGACGCATTTTCTCCACATCCAGCGGATAATAATAGAAAAACGTATACAGCCGCTTGGTGGGATCAGGAAATTTCCGGTTGTAAATCCGATATTCATAAGTCTTTATGGTTTTCTGAAATCTGGGATGAAAATCCTCCGGCACCTGGCAGGAATCCTGAATCCGGATATCCGGCGGCAGATAGGTGTTGAGCGCCAGAGAAATTCTCTCCGCAGGCATCCGGGAGTGGGTGTCGAATACGCAGACATTTCCCAGGGCATGAACGCCCGCGTCGGTGCGGCTGGCTCCGATGACGGAGATATCCTCTTTCAGAAGTTCCCGCAGACACCGGTTCACCACCTCCTGCACAGACAGACCATTGGGCTGTACCTGCCACCCGCAGTAATTGGTTCCGTCATAAGCCACGATCAGTTTTACCCGCTTCATACATGCGCTCCCCTCTGTTTTCCGCCGGACAAAAAGGCGAAAAACTTAATTTCAAATCCCCAGCACCCGAAATACGATACTCACCGCCAGATAGGCCCACACAATCCCGTAAGCCACATAATCCCGTTTCTGATAGATCAGCGGTTTCATCTGGGTTCTTCCCTCGCCGCCGTGATAGCATCTGGCCTCCATGGCCATGGCCAAATCGTTGGCCCGGCGAAACGCCGAGATAAACAGCGGTACCAGCAGCGGTACCATGGCCTTCACCTTCCGGATCAGGCCGCCGCTTTCAAAATCCGCGCCTCTGGCTGTCTGCGCTTTCATGATTTTGTCCGTCTCATCCAGCAGAATGGGAATAAAACGCAGTGCGATGGACATAATCATGGAAATCTCATGCACCGGCACATGAATCCGGTTCAGTGGTTTCAACAGCCGTTCCAGACCGTCCGTCAGCTGATTGGGCGTGGTGGTCAGCGTCATCAGAGAGGCGCCGATCACCAGAAATACCAGACGGATTCCCATCCGTACCGCCAGCTGAATTCCTTCTCTGGTCACAGTGATGATCCAGAAGGAAAATACCGCCTCCCCCGGCGTAAAAATCAGATTGAAAAACAGCGTAATGCACAGCAGCACCACCACCGGCTTCAACCCCTTCACCATAAACCGGAAGGGTACCTGAGACAGCCAGATCATGGCCGCCAGAAAAACAGCTGCCACTCCATATCCGATGATGGAATGAAATACAAACAGCGAAACGATATAAATCAGCGTACTCACCAGCTTTACCCGGGGATCCAGTCTGTGCAGAATGGAATTCACCGGATAATACTGTCCGATTGTAATATCTCTTAACATAATTCTCCTCTTTCCCTCAGCGCCGAAAGAATCGTATCTCTGGCTTCTTCCACAGTGGTAGCTTCCGTATCTACTTTAAGTCCCGCTTCCCTCAGATCGTGAACAATATAGGTAATCTGGGGAGCTGCCAGCCCCATGGCCTCCAGCTCCTTATAATGGGAAAATACCTGTTTGGGCGGGCCGTCGAAAGCTTTCTCCCCATGGTTCATTACGATAATCCGTTCCACATAGCGGGCGATATCCTCCATACTGTGGGATACCAGAAGAATGGTGATCCCCCGCACCCGGTGGAGGCCGGCAATCTGATCCAGAATTTCATCCCGTCCTCTGGGATCCAGCCCCGCGGTAGGCTCGTCCAGAATCAGCACCTTGGGATTCATGGCCAGTACGCCGGCAATGGCCACCCGGCGTTTCTGACCGCCGGACAGTTCGAAAGGAGATTTCGCGTAAAACGCTTCTCCAAGTCCCACATGATTGAGGGCCTCCCGGGCTCTTTTCTCACATTCCTCCTGGGAAAGGCCCTGATTTTTGGGGCCGAAACATACGTCCGACAGCACATCCGTCTCAAACAGCTGATGCTCCGGATACTGGAATACCAGCCCCACCTGACTTCTCAGACTGCGAAGCGGATAATTCTCCTGCCAGATATCTTCCCCTTCAAAATACACCTTCCCCCGGGTGGGCTGCACCAGACCGTTCAGCAGCTGCGTCAGCGTGGACTTTCCGCTGCCGGTGTGGCCGATCATTCCCACAAACTGGCCCTGGGGAAGCGTAAGGTTCACATCCTTCAGGGCATGCATCTCATAGGCGGTTCCCGGACTGTAGGTATAGTACACATGCTCCAGTCTGAGTACCGGCTTTCCTTCGTTTATATTGCCCTGCGCCATCCCGGAGTCCGGGATGACCTGGCTTTCCGCCGCCGTCCTCTCGTTTTCTGCCTCCGGTATATCCCGGTTCTCTGCTTCGGATCTTCTGCGTCTTTCATCCTCCGCCCCGTGCTCTTCGCTTCTGTCCGGCTTCTCTTCCCGAACTTTCTTTCCGCACGCCGCAGACTGCGGAATACGGATTTCTTTCCCGGTCAGTTCCTCCACCAGCTCTTCTCTTGTGAGAATTCCCTCCTTCAAGGGTACCCCTGCCTGAATCAGCTCATGAGCCAGCAGCGTTGCCTGCGGAACATCCAGCCGGTATTTCTTCAGCTGATCCACCTGCGAAAAGATTTCCCGGGGCGTGCCGTGCATCACAATGCGTCCGCTGTCCATCACATAGATATCATCCGCGAACACCACTTCCTCCATATAATGAGTGATCAGAATCACCGTGACGCCTTCCTGCTGATTCAGCCTGCGCACCGCCTTCAGCACCTCTTTTCGTCCGTTGGGGTCCAGCATGGCGGTGGGCTCGTCCAGCACGATGCACCGGGGATGCATGGCCATAACCCCGGCGATGGCCACCCGCTGTTTCTGACCGCCGGACAGCTTGTTGGGGGACTGACGGCGGTAGGCGGTCATCCCCACCGCCTGCAGGCTCTCGTCCACCCGCTTCCAGATATCCTCCGTGGGTACGCCCAGATTTTCCGGGCCGAATCCCACGTCCTCTTCCACCATATTTCCGATAATCTGATTGTCCGGATTCTGAAATACCATGCCCGCTTTCTGACGGATTTTCCATACATCCGCCTCGGAGGAGGTATCCATCTGATCCACCCACAGCGTTCCTTCTGTGGGTACCAGCAGCGCATTGATCTGCTTGGCCAGCGTGGATTTTCCGCTGCCATTATGACCCAGTACCGCTATAAACTGGCCTTCCTTCACATCCAGATCCACCTGGTCGATGGCCCGGTTCACCTCCGGCTCCTGGCCATCCTCTCCGTATTTCAGATAATCATACACCAGTTTTGTTGCTTTTATTATTCCCATGAAACCACCTGGTCTTTCTGTCTATACTCGTAACAGCTCAGCCTTTCGGCTTCACTGAATAATTACCTGTCCTTTTCCATTTGTTCCTGCGCATCCGCACCACGTTTTCCTGCAAACCGGCAAAGGCAGGCTCCCGTCTTTGCTCCCTGTAATCCACACAGAACGCAGTAAGGCTGATATTCCGTAAGTTATCCAGAATATCAGCCCTATTGTAGCGGATTTTCTTCTATATTACAAGGTAAAACTGCCGGATTCCGCGTTTTCCGCCGCTTTCCCTGGATTTTTCCCCGTTTCAGTCCTCCTGCTGCGGCTGACCAAAACCGGTGAGCGTATCAATCAGCTCCCATATTTCTTCCCTTCCCTGCTTTGTCTGAGCGGAAAAAGGAAGAATTTTTGTGCCGGGAACCACCTGCAGGCCCTCCCGGATCAGCTTCAGCTGTTTTTGCAGCTGACTTCTCTTGATTTTATCCAGTTTGTTGGCAATGATCACCGGCTCATAGCCGTGATCCAGAATCCACCGGTACATAATTTTATCATTGCCGGAGGGCTCGTGACGGATATCGATCAAAAGCAACACCGCGCGGATTTCCTTCGACTGGTGCAGATAATCCTCGATCAGCTTTCCCCATTTTGCCTTAATCTCCTCCGAAGCCCGGGCATAGCCGTAGCCGGGAAGATCCACCAGGTAAATGTCTCCGTTCACATTGTAGAAATTAATGGTCTGGGTTTTCCCCGGTGAGGAGCTGGTGCGGGCCAGCGACTTCCGGTTCATCAGCGCATTAATCAGGGAAGATTTCCCCACATTGGATTTCCCCGCAAAAGCGATCTCCGGGCGGCCGGTATCCGGCAGCCTGCTGGTAATTCCGCAGACAATATCCAGCGAAACCTGTTTAATTACCATTACGCTCTCCTTTCTTGTTCTTGGCCATAGAAGGATCCCCGAAGGGGGCTTCCTTATTCCTGGCCGCATGGCCCTAAAGGGATCCTCGCAGATGTTACTCCGTCAGTGCCTCCTCCAGTACCTGGCTCATATGTTCCACATAGACGATCCGGATTCCCTCTGTGATCTCCCGGTCAATTTCTTCCACATCCGGGCGGTTTTTGGCGGGTACCAGAACCGTGGTGATCCCTGCGTTTTTCGCCGCCAGAAGTTTCTCCTTCAGACCGCCGATGGGCAGTACCCGCCCTCTCAGAGTGATCTCTCCGGTCATGGCGAGATTTGCCCGCACCGGTCTGCCAGTAATCGCGGAGAACATGGCGGTGGCCATGGTAATTCCCGCCGATGGGCCGTCCTTGGGTACGGCGCCCTCCGGGATATGAATGTGGATATCATGCTCCCGGAAAAATTTCGCCTCGATGCCGTACCGATCAGCCACGGAACGAAGATAACTGATCCCTGCCTGGGCGGATTCCTTCATCACATCGCCCAGCTGACCGGTCAGAAGAAATTCTCCTTTGCCCGGCATCAGATTCACCTCGATCTGCAGAGTATCGCCGCCCACGCTGGTCCAGGCCAGACCGCGGACGATACCCACCTCGTCCTTTTCATTGACCATCTGATAAGTATAGCGGGATTTTCCCAGGAAATCCTCCAGATTTTCTCTGGTTACTTCCACTGTCTTCTGCTGTTCCTCCAGGATCTTTCTGGCAGTTTTCCGACAGATCCGTCCCAGCATCCGCTCCAGATTTCTCACCCCTGCCTCTTTCGTATAACCGTTGATGATCGCCCGCAGCGCCTCGTCGGAAATGGTCAGCTGGTCCGGTTTCAGTCCGTTGGCTCTCTCCTGTTTCTCTATCAGATGTTCCCGCGCAATGTGTTCCTTTTCATTGCCAGTGTAACTGGAAATCTCAATAATTTCCATACGGTCCATCAGGGGCCGGGGAATCGTCTGCAGATCATTGGCAGTGGCGATAAAAAGCACCTCCGACAGATCCACCGGCAGTTCCACATAATGATCCGTAAACCGGCTGTTCTGCTCGGAATCCAGCACCTCCAGAAGAGCGGAGGCCGTATCCCCTTTATAGTCGCTGCTGACCTTGTCGATTTCATCCAGCAGCATCAGAGGATTCTTCACACCGGCCTGGATAAGACCGGCCGCGATTCTTCCCGGCATGGCGCCCACATACGTTCTCCGGTGTCCCCGGATCTCCGCCTCATCCCGGACGCCGCCCAGGGAAATCCGTACATATTTTTTATTCAGCGCTCTGGCCACTGACCGGGCGATGGAGGTTTTTCCCGTTCCCGGCGGACCCACCAGACAGAGGATGGGACTCTCTCCTTTTCTCGTCAGGGTGCGGACCGCAAGGAACTCCATCACGCGCTCTTTCACTTTTGCCAGGCCATAGTGATCCGCCTGCAGTACCTCCCAGGCTTTCTCCAGATTCCGGTTATCCCTGGAGGCCTTGTCCCAGGGCAGTCTGAGCAGCGTCTCGATATATCCCCGCATCACCTGGCTCTCGGAATTGTTGTTGCCCACATTCCGGAACCGGCGGATCTCCTCGGTAATCTTTTCCTTGATTTCCTTCGACGCTTTCAGCTTCTGTACTTCCTCCAGGAAACGGTCGGCGTCGGATACGGTAGTATCCTCCCCCAGTTCTTCCCGGATCAGCTTCAGCTGCTCCCGCAGGATATACTCCCGCTGATTTTTGTCAATCCGCTCCTTGACCTTTTTCTGAATTTCATCCCGCAGCTGCATTACCTGGATTTCATTGCTCATAATCACGCCCAGAAGTTCATAGCGGTCATCCAGCTGTACAGCCTCCAGAATCTTCTGGCGCTGCTCCCAGGTCATGGGAATATGGACGGCAATCTGATCCACCAGCCGGTCCACCCGGCCAATTTCCAGTATCTGTCCCGCCAGTTCCTTGCTGACCTTCCGGTTTTCCTGACAATAAGCCGTGAAAATCTCTTTCATGCTGCGCAGCATGGCTTCCCGGACATTTTCCGGATACTCCTCCTGGACATTATCGAAGGAAGCCACCTCCGCCTCCAGATAGGGAAGATCCTCCTCCAGTTCTGTCAGTTCTCCCCGCTCCTGGCCTTCCACCAGCACCCGGATCACATTTTTCGGCATCCGGACCACCTGTTTGATTACGGCCACGGTACCGATCCGGTACAGATCCGCCAGCCGGGGCTGCTCTACCTCCGGGCTTTTCTGAGTGACCAGAAAGATCTTCTGATCCTGCGTCATGGCCTCTTCCACCGCCCGGACAGACTTTTCCCGGCTGATGTCAAAATGAACAATCATATCCGGCAGGATCGTGGCTCCCCTAAGAGCCACCGCCGGCATCACCTGTATCAACTGATTCATAGATTTGATTTCTCCCGTCAGGCGGTTTCCGGTCTGCCCTGGCGCTTCACAGAGGATCTCCTCTTGGGTGCTTTTTTCTCTCCGTGAACAACCACCGGAGCGCTCTTTCCCATCACCGCGTCTTTTGTAATAATGCATTTCTGCATGGAGCTGTCAGAGGGCGCGTCAAACATCACATCCATCATGGTCTTCTCCATAACGGAACGCAGGCCTCTGGCTCCGGTTTTTCTTTCCATGGCAATCTTTGCCACCTCAGTCAGCGCGTCCTCGTCAAAATCCAGCTCCACATCATCCAGCTCAAACAGTTTTTTGTACTGCTTCACCAGAGAATTCTTCGGCTCTGTAAGAATTTTCACCAGCGCCTCCTCATCCAGCGCATTTAAGGAAACCACCACCGGCACCCTTCCGATGAACTCGGGGATCATGCCGAATTTGATGAAATCCTGCGGCATTACTTCTTTCAGGACGTCGCCCACGTTCTTGTTTTCCCGCATTCCCAGAGAGGCATTGAATCCGATAGCCTTGGTGTCCTGGCGGGATTCGATGATCTTTTCCAGTCCCTCAAACGCGCCGCCGCAGATAAACAGAATGTTGGTGGTATCAATCTGGATAAATTCCTGATGGGGATGCTTCCGTCCTCTCTGGGGCGGAACACTGGCCACGCTTCCCTCCAGAATTTTCAGCAGCGCCTGCTGAACTCCCTCACCGGACACATCTCTGGTGATGGAGGGATTTTCAGATTTTCTGGTAATTTTATCAATCTCATCAATATAAATGATTCCATGCTGTGCCCGCTCCACATCGTAATCCGCCGCCTGGATGATCTTCAGCAGAATATTTTCCACATCCTCACCCACATAACCGGCTTCGGTCAGAGTGGTAGCATCGGCAATGGCAAAGGGAACATTCAGCATCTTCGCAAGGGTCTGCGCAAGGTACGTTTTTCCGGAACCGGTGGGCCCCAGCATCAGAATATTACTTTTCTGCAGCTCCACATCGCTGGTTTCCGCGGAAAGCACCCTCTTATAGTGATTGTATACCGCCACAGACAGCACCTTTTTTGCCTCGTCCTGTCCCACCACATATTCGTCCAGGATATCCTTCATCTCTCTGGGGGTCATCAGATTGATTTCTCCGGAATCTTCCACATAATCATTGGTAAATTCTTCGTTGATGATCTCGGAGCATATTTCGATACATTCATCGCAGATATACGCACCTTCCGGTCCTGCGATCAGCTTCCGCACCTGCTCTTCCGTCTTTCCACAGAAAGAACAGCGGATCCTGTTATCGCCATTTTTCAAAACCATAGTTCTATTCCTTTCTCTTTTTTAAACCTTCTGCAAACTTCCTGCTGTCCTGATTGGCGGCGGCCCGGGGCAGCAATGTTTGGAGGCATGGGGCATGAACAGGCCCTGCACGGGAACCGTTCCCTGCAGAGCCCTGTTCTAACTGCTAAGAGGGCGCCGCATAATGCAGCCCCCTCTTTTGCATGCCTGTTATCTGTTGGTAATTACCTTATCGATCAGTCCGTATTCCAGCGCCTCCTGGGCAGACATATAGTTATCTCTCTCCGTATCCTGAGCAACCTTTTCCAGGGGCTGTCCCGTATTCTCCGCCAGAATGGAATTCAGGTTATGCTTGGTTTTCAGAATATGATCCGCCACAATCTGAATCTCCGTGGCCTGACCCTGCGCTCCGCCGGACGGCTGATGAATCATAATCTCGGAGTGCGGCAGCGCCATACGCTTGCCCTTGGTTCCTCCGGCCAGCAGGAACGCTCCCATGCTGGCAGCCATGCCCATACAGATGGTGGAAACATCACACTTGATATAACGCATGGTATCATAGATAGCCATACCGGCTGTAACAGATCCTCCCGGGCTGTTGATATACAGATGAATATCCCTTCCCGGATCCTCGGATTCCAGGAACAAAAGCTGCGCCACAATCAGGTTGGCGCTCACATCGGTCACCTCTTCGCCCAGAAAAATGATTCGGTCTTTCAGCAGACGGGAATAAATGTCATAGCTTCTCTCGCCTCTGCTGGTCTGTTCAATAACATAAGGTACTAAACTCATCTTCAAGCCTTCTTTCTATGCTGCACCGCCCGCAGGCGGCATATCCCACGGTGTCGGAAGACATCCGCTTTACTCAGCGGCCTCCACAGCTGCGTCGGCAATCAGAGTCACTGCTTCCTGAACGGCCAGATCTTTCTTCATCTGCTCCTTCTCGTAGTCACCCATCATCTCTTTCAGCTTGTCAGCCTCCATCTTATACATCTCGGCCATCTTCGCGATTTCTTCGTCCAGTCTCTCGTCAGAAATCTGGATATTCTCTGTCTCAGCGATCTTCTCCAGCACCAGACGGGTCTGGATTCTCTTCATGGCCTGGGGTTTCATCTGCTCTCTCATGGCATCCTGGGTAGCCCCTGTAAACTGCATATACTGTTCCATGCTCAGGCCCTGTGCCTGGATTCTTCTGGCAAAATCATCCAGCATCTGATCCACCTGAGTCTCCAGCATAGCGTCCGGAATCTCCATGGAAGCATACTCAATCGCTTTCTCCACGGCCGCATCCTCTCTGGATCTCTTCGCCGCGTCTGCCTTCTTCTCTTCCAGATTCTTCCTGATGTCCGCTTTGTACTCCTCCAGAGTGTCGAACTCGGATACATCTTTCGCGAAATCATCGTTCAGCTCCGGAAGCTCTTTCATCTCGATTTTCTTTACCGTGCATTTGAACACTGCGGCTTTTCCTGCCAGTTCCTTTGCCTGATAGTTCTCCGGGAAGGTTACGTTTACTTCCTTTTCCTTGCCGATCTCGGCGCCCACCAGCTGCTCCTCAAATCCGGGAATAAACGCGCCGGATCCGATGGTCAGGGGATAATCGGTACCCTTGCCGCCCTCGAAAGCCTCTCCGTCCACGGAACCCTCGAAGTCCAGCGTTACTTTATCTCCGTCCATAACGGCTCTGTCATCCACATCGATGGATCTGGAGTTGTTCTCCTGCTCTCTCTTCAGCTCACCGGCGATCTCCTCCTCGGTAACCTCCAGGTCGCTCTTGGGTACTTCCAGTCCCTTGTAGTCTCCCAGCACAACTTCCGGCTTCAGTGCCACCTCAGCGGTGAAGATGAAGGGTTTGCCCTTCTCCAGCTGCTCAATGCTGATGGACGGACGGGAAACGATCGTCTCTCCACACTCATCCACTGCCTTGGAATATGCCTCCGGAATCAGCGCGTTGGCAGCATCCTCATAGAAGATGCCTGCTCCGTACATTTTCTCGATCATGGCTCTCGGTGCTTTTCCTCTGCGGAATCCCGGAATATTGATTCTGTTCTTCTGTTTCAGGTAAGCGCCCTGAATCGCTTTCTCCAGCTCCTCAGCAGGAACTTCCATCGTCAGTTTCGCCATGTTTTTCTCAAGTTTTTCCACTTTTACGCTCATTGCCGTGTTTTCCTCCTTCTATCTATGGAAATCTTTTTTCTGTATTATTTCACACTCATACATTTGAGTAGTATAACACAAGCCTTTGGAAAACGCCAGCATTTTTTACGATAAATGCCCGTAAATAATGGATTTTTTAATCTCCTCCGCTTTTTCTCTGCTCTCCAGCTGTTCGATCAGCGCCGCGGCAAATGCAATGGCGGTTCCCACGCCGCGGCTGGTGGTGATATTTCCATCCACCGCCACTTTTCCGGTACCGATCCGCGCGCCGGTAAGCCGCTCTTCAAATCCGGGATAGCAGACTGCCTCTTTTCCCTCCAGGATCCCCAGATCGCCCAGCACGCTGGGCGCCGCGCAGATGGCGCCGATCCGTTTTCCTTCCCGATTCCATTCGCCCAGCAGCCGGCACAGCTCCTCGTGAGCGCCCAGATACCTGGTTCCCGGCATCCCGCCCGGAAGCACCAGCAGATCGCCGCCGGAAAATCCGGTTTCTTCAAACAGGCTGTCCGCCTCCACCCGGATATTATGGGAACCGGTGATCTGTTTCCTTCCCATGATGGAAACCATCTCCACATCCTCTCCTGCTCTTCTCAGCAGATCCACAACTGTCAGGCCCTCCACTTCCTCAAATCCGTCTGCCAGAAACACAAACACTTTAGCCATAATGATTTTCTCCTCTCTTTTCCAAAACCGCGTACCCTTGGGGACGCATTTTTTCTTTCAAACTGATTCTGTCTGAACTTTCCGTATTATGTCGTATCCGCCGCCATATGACGATTTCCATGCTATACTTTTTATCGGGGTGGTACTATGTTTCAGGAATATCTTTCCGGAATGCTCCGGCAGGAACGTGTCCGCCGCCATATGACCCAGGAACAGATGAGCCGGCTGCTCCATATCAGCCGTCAGACCTACTGCAATTATGAAACCGGCCGCCGCTGCCCTTCCATGGATATGCTGATCCAGATTTTTGAAATTCTGAAAATACCGGCAGAACAGGTTCTCACCGGCCTGCCGGCCTTCACCGCCCAGGACCGGCAGCTATTGATGGATTTTCACCGGCTTGCGCCGCAGCAGCGGGTCCGGGCGCTGGAACTGATCCGCTCCATGCTGTCCTCCTGATATGCACGACGAATACTGCCGGAAACCGTCCGCATCTGCAACCCCCGGGCCAGAGGCGACGGTTTTCCGGAAAGGCTGTCAGCACTCCCGGCTTTTGCGGATGCATGCGCGTACCGCTTCCATCACCGCGCTGCGGAACCCTTCTTTTTCCAGGACGCCCACCGCTTCGATGGTGGTTCCCCGGGGTGAGCATACCATATCTTTCAGCTGACCGGGGTGTTTTCCTGTTTCCAGTACCATCTTCGCGCTTCCAAGCACGGCCTGGGCTGCGAAACGGTAAGCCTGCGCCCGGGGCATTCCTTCCGCCACCGCGGCATCCGCCATGGCTTCGATAAACAGGAACACATAAGCGGGGGCACTTCCGCTGACTCCCACCACCGCGTCAATCAGTTCCTCCGTGACAATCTCCGTTTTCCCGAATCCGTCAAATACCCGGCAGACTTTTTCCACATCTTCCTGTGACGCCCGGCTTCCGCCGCACACGCAGCTCATTCCCTCGCCCACCAGAGCCGGCGTGTTGGGCATGGTGCGCACCAGCCGCATGGGACGGCCAAACTGGTTTTCCAGCCATGCCAGTGTTTTCCCCGGGGTAATGGATACCACCACCGTCTCCTGACGGACGCTGTCTTTGATTTCCGCGATAACTTCCTGATAATAGAAAGG
>ERZ1643246.3583-NODE-3583-length-13141-cov-42.799404_pt1 | contig 13141 bp, 11 predicted proteins | sample MGYA00579265_ERZ1643246 | MGnify/ENA primary metagenome ERZ1643246 (study PRJEB29033, sample SAMEA4952261) | chicken gut metagenome | biome: Broiler Chicken; feature: Gastrointestinal Tract; material: Caecum | place: Ireland | collected 2018 | study: Broiler... | reverse complement strand
ACAAGAAGATGATGACGATTTTGAAAAAGTAATAGTAAAAGAATTTGATTTAGCATTAAGAAAATATATAACAAAAGTAAATGGAGAAAATGTAGATGTATCAAGAAATCCAGTAATTGACACAAGTAATTTAGAAAACCAAACAGATACAACAGCAGAATATAAACATAAAAAAGATCCTGTAAGAGTAACTTATAATGATGTAGTAACATATAATATCACAATATACAATGAAGGAGACATAGACGGAAGAGCAACAAAAATAGTAGATCAATTACCAACAGGATTAAAGTATTCAAAAGTGAATACACCAGGATATACAGCTCAATATGATGAAGAAACAAATAGATTAGAACTAACAAAAACAGAAAACACAAATTTAAAAGCATTTGATGGACAAACATTATCATCAGAAACAATAGAAATAGAATGTATTGTAGAAACAATACATGAAGAAATTTTAACAAATGTAGCATGGATATCAGAAGAGGTAGATGTAGACGGAACTGTAATAACAACACAAGAAGGAGAAGACATAGATTCAGAACCAGGAACAACACCAGATGTAAATAAAGATAACATGGAAGACTACAGAGGAAATACATCAAATAAAACAGGTTTAGAAGATCCAAATTACTTCTATAAAGGACAGCAAGATGATGATGACTTTGAAAAACTAATATCAGAAGAATTAACAGGAGATTATCAAATCCAACTAGAAAAAGTAGACAAAGATAATCCACAAACAAAATTGCAAGGAGCAGAATTTGAAGTAACATTACCAGGAAAAGAAGCAGAAACAAAAACAACAGATGATAATGGAATAATAGATTTAGGAACAGTAGAGATAACAGACATAGAAAATCCAGATACAATAACAATAAAAGAAACAAAAGCACCAGATGGATATATTAAACTATTAGACACAATGACAATAGAAGTAGAAAAACAAATGGTAGACGGAATATACTTAGCAAAAAGTGCAACAATAACATCAGGAGAAGTAGAAGGAACAAGTGTAACACTAGAAGGAAATGTAATAAAAATAGTAGTTGCAAATAAACTAGTAACAGGAAATTATCAACTACAATTAGAAAAAGTAGACAAAGATGATCCAACAATAAAATTACAAGGTGCAGAATTTAATGTAACTTTGCCAAATGGTAGTGAACAAACTAAAACAACAGGAACTGATGGAATAGTAAGTTTAGGAACTGTTACAATAACAGAAATAGATAATATAGACACAATAACAATAGAAGAAACAAAAGCACCAGAAGGATATAGTAAACTACTAGATACAATGACAATAGAAATAGAAAAACAAATGGTAGATGGAGTATATTCAGCAAAAAGTGCAACAATAACATCAGGAGAAGTAGAAGGAACAAGTGTAACATTAGAAGGAAATGTAATAAAAATAGTAGTAGCAAACAAAAAAATAACAGGAGACTACCAAGTACAACTAGAAAAAGTAGATAAAAATGACCAAACAATAAAACTACAAGGAGCAGAATTTGAAGTAACACTACCAGGAAGAGAAACAGAGACAAAAACAACAGGAGAAAATGGAATAATAGACCTAGGAACAATAGAAATAACAGACACAGAAAAACCAGATACAATAACAATAAAAGAAACAAAAGCACCAGATAAATACAACAAAATATTAGACACAATGACAATAGAAATAAGCAAAAAAATAGAAAATGGAAACTATGTAGTAGAAAGTGCAAATATAGTAGAAGGAGAAGTAGAAGGAACAACAGTAAGAGTAGAAAATGGAGTAATAAAAATCCAAGTAGCAAATAAAAGAAAAGAATTTGACTTAAGTTTAAGAAAATTCATAACAAAAGTAAATGACATAGAATATGATAGAGAGCCAGAAGTAGACATTACAAACTTAGCAAATGGAAGTGATACAACAGCAATATATAACCATCCAAAACAAGAAGTATCAGTAAGAAGAAATGATACAGTAATATATACAATAAGAGTATATAATGAAGGAGAAGTAGATGGATATGCAAATGTAGTAACAGATTACTTACCAAAAGAATTAGAATTCCTACCAGACCATGAAATAAACAAACAATATGAATGGGTATTAGGAGAAGACGGAAGAACAGTAACAACTGATTATCTATCAAAAGAAAAAGAAACAGAAGAAAGACAAAATCTAATAAAAGCATTTGATGGAGAAACATTAGATTACAAAGATTTACAAATAGCATGTAAAATAAAAGAAGATGCACCAAGAAATATAAAACTAACAAACTTAGCAGAAATAACAGAAGAAGTAGATAAAGATGGAGAAGACGTACCAGATAGAGACTCAGAAGAAGGAAATGTAGAAAAACCAACAGATGAAGATTTACCAGGATATAAAGATGATGAAATAGACAAAGACTATGTACCAGGACAAGAAGATGATGACGATTTTGAAAAAGTAATAGTAAAAGAATTTGATTTAGCACTAAGAAAATTCATCACAGGAGTAGATGAAGAAGAAGTAACAACAAGAGTGCCAGAATTAACATATAATGAAGAAGAGCAAAAAATAGAATATAATCATACAAAAGAACCAGTAGAAGTAATAACAGGAAATATAGTAACATATACAATAAGGATATATAATGAAGGAGACATAGCAGGATATGCAAAAGAAGTAGCAGATGATATACCAGCAGGACTAGAATTCTTACCAGAAAACGAAACAAACCAAGAATACAGATGGGTAATGTATGATGCAGAAGGAAACGAAACAGAAAATGTAGAAGAAGCAGTAAAAATAGTAACAGATTATCTATCAAAAGAACAAGGTGAAGCAAGAATGGAAGAAGACGAAAGTCTAGAAGAAAATCCAAACCTACTAAAAGCATATGATGCAGAAAAAGGAATAACAGAAGACAATCCAGACTATAGAGATGTAAAAGTAGCATTCAAAGTAGTAGAACCAAACACATCAGACAAAATAATAATAAACTCAGCACAAATCCAAGAAGATGAAGACGAAAATGGAAAACCAGTAGATGATATAGACTCAACACCAGGAGAATGGAATGAAGGAGAAGATGACCAAGACAAAGAATATATCAAACTAACATATTTTGATTTAGCCTTAAGAAAATGGGTAACACAAGCAATAGTAATAGAAGACGGAAAAGAAACAATAACACAAACAGGACACACAGCAGAAATGGACCCAGAACCAGTAGTAAAAGTAGAAATACACAGAAAGAAAGTAAATCAAGTAACAGTAAAATTCAGATATTCAATAAGAGTAACAAATGAAGGAGACATAGCAGGATATGCAAAAGAAATAACAGACTATGTACCAGAAGGTTTAAGATTTGTAGCAGAAGACAACCCAGGATGGACAGATGAAGGAAATAATGTAATATCAACAAGACTATTAGAAAACACATTGCTACAGCCAGGAGAAAGTGCAGAAGTAGAAGTATTATTAACATGGATAAATGGAGAAAATAATCTGGGATTAAAAACAAACACAGCAGAAATATCAGAAGACTATAATGATAAAGGAGCACCAGATATAGACTCAACACCAGACAACAAAGTACCAGGAGAAGATGATATAGATGATGCAGAGGTAATCCTATCAATCTCAACAGGACGAGCAAAAATGTATTTATCATTAGGATTTGTAATACTAATAACATTAGGTGGAGGAGTATTCCTTATTAAAAAATATGTACTATAATTAAAAAATATTTATAAAAAATAAATGAACCAATAGGAGATTTTCTTATTGGTTCATATTTTGCGTTTCCTTATTTATTTTATCTTAAGAAGGGTGCAAGCATTCCAATCACACAAAAATTAAAAAATTTATATAATAATTTCTTTTGACTGGCTTCTCTACATAAATAAGGCTGTGAATTGTAACTTCTTATTAAAAATAGAAAAACTTTTAAAATTAAAATATTTACAATTAAAATACCTTATGATATAATTTGCAAGAGTAAACTAAAGAGGTGAAGAATATGAATCAAATACTTTCAACTGAAGTGCCAAATGCTGAAAAAAAGAAAAAACATAAAAGAACCAGTTCTGGACCAGCTGATGTTAAATCTGTTTTAAAGGTATTTTCTATTGTTTTATTGATATTTGCATTTTTTATGATAGGAACAGGCTCATATGCTATATATCAAAATTCTCAAGAAACACAAACTGCACATTCAAATCCAACAATCACAGTTGAAAAAATAGAAAATGACACAGTAGTATTTTTAAAAGTAGTTAGTGAAGTCAATATAAATGAAATTACATATCAATGGAATGATGAGCAAGAAACCACAATAAGTGGAAATGGAAGAAAATATATAGAAGAAAGAATTGATATTCCAACAGGAAGTAATATACTTAATATTCATGTAACTGATGTAAATGGAGGAGAAAACACATATTCAGATACATATGAATTAGAAAGTAATATAAATTTAGAAGCACTAGAAAATGGAAATATCAAAATAACATATCAAGGAGAAGTACAAATTTCATATATGACTTATCGTTGGGATGATGAAGATGAACAAACAATAAATATAAATAGTACAAGTATAGAGCAAGAAATAGAAGCAAGAAAAGGAACTCATACATTAACAGTAGTAGTAGTAGATGTAAATAATAAAACAGAAACAAAAGTACAAGAAATAAAAGGAGTTTCAAAACCTACAATTGATATAGGACTTAATGGAGATAATACTAGATATGTAATAAGTTTATCTGATGAAACAGGATTACAAGAAGTAGTAGTAACAATGAATGAAGATGAAAATCAAAAATTCGGACAAAAATTATCAGGAACAGAATTCCAATTTGAGATGCCTATAAATGAAGGTAGCGATAATAAAATGGAAGTAGTTGTAACAAATGCTGAAGGTGTACAAGAAACAAGAAGAGTTCAATTTCCAAAATAGGAGATAAATATTATGAAGCAACAAATTTTTATGATACTTACATATTTTATTATTTATTCTGTTTTAGGTTGGATAATGGAATCAATATATAGAAGTATATGTGAAAAAAAGGTGATAAATACGGGTTTTTTAAAAGGCCCGTTTTGCCCTATTTATGGAATAGGTGCTGTTATCATGATATTATTTTTGCAATCTTGTAAATCTAATATATTTTTATTATTTATAATATCAATGATAGTTTTAACAATATGGGAATATATAGTAGCAATTATTCTAGAAAAAACATTTCATATAAAATATTGGGATTATTCAAACAATAAATTTAATTTTCAAGGTAGAATATGTTTATTAAATTCTATTTATTGGGGTATACTAGGAGTTGTATTTATACAATTTATACATCCTTTTATAGAAAGTAAAATATTACTAATACCAGAAATGCCTTTACAAATAAGTGTAAGTATTATTATGATAATTGTTTTAGCAGATGCTATAAATACAATTGTAAGAGTAAAAAATATACGAACAACTTTAGAAAAAATAGAAAAATTAAATACACAAATAAAAGAAAAATTGCAAGAATTAAAAGAGCAGAAATTTGATGATGAAAAACATATACATTTAGACTTACAAGAAGTAGTACAAAATCTAGAAAAAAAGAGAAGACATATTGCATATAACTTATATAAAAGAGTAACACGTCTAAAAAAGGCTTTCCCAGCTATTGATTCTAAAGAAATTACAGAAATATTAAATAAAAAGATTGAATTTAAAAAGAAAAAAAAGTCCAAATAAATAAATTTTATAAATGAGAGGGGTAAATATGGTTCAAGAAATTTATATAATTGATGATGATGATTCTTCAATTTTAGTATTTAGAGAATTGTTTAAAGATGACAAAGAATATAAGTTTATAAGTGTAAAATCTGAGCAAATAGATGTAGCATTAAGAAATATTCCAGCAATTATCATAATAAATGAAGATGCAATAGAAGTTGATGTTATAGACTTATGTAAAAAAATAAGAAATGATGATGATAACAGTATTACACCAGTAATAGTTGTTTCTTCTGATGCGGACAAACAACATAGAATTGATATTTTAAAACAATCAATAGAATATTATATCAAAAAACCAGTAAATGAAAAATACTTATATTATACAGTAAAAAATTTAAACAGACTAATGAATATAAACCGTAGAATTAGTCCATTAACAGGTTTACCAGGAAATGTACAAATACATGCAGAACTAAAAAAAAGACTAGCAAACAAAGAAGATTTTTGTGTCCTTTATTTAGATTTAGACAATTTTAAAGCATATAATGATGTATATGGATTTTTAAAAGGAGATCAAATAATAAAATTTACAGCAGACACAATAGTAACATCTGTACATGACGCATATCAAGAAGATACATTTGTTGGGCATATAGGAGGAGATGACTTTATAGCAATTATCCCAGGCACAAATTGTGAAAAATTATGTCAAAATATAATAGCAAGTTTTGATAATAAAGTATTATCATTTTACACCCCAGAAGATGTAAAAAAAGGATATATAGAAGTTCCAAACAGAAAAGGAATAATAGAACAATTTCCATTAACATCAATTTCTATAGGAGTAGTTGTAGCTACACCTAATCGTTTCTTTAATATATTAGAAATTGGAGAAGTAGGAGCACAAGTAAAACATGCAGCAAAATCAGTAGTAGGAAGCAGTTATGCAATAGATAAAAGAAAAAATGATTAAAAAAATGGTCAAATGGGGGCAGGTCCCAATTGACCATTTTGGTAAATTATGTAATTTTTAAATGCAATAATAGGAGGTAAAAATGGATTTAACAATAGAAGTTGATGATTATAAATTAAACATAAGAACAGCAGGAATTATAATACATGAAAATAAAATACTTACTCATAGAGATGTAAATAAAGACCACTATTGTTTGCCAGGAGGAAGAGTACAAATAGGAGAAAATTCAGAAGAAACAATTAAAAGAGAATTAAAAGAAGAATTGGGAAAAGAAATAGAAATATCTAAGTATATATCAACAATAGAAAACTTTTTTGAAATGGAAAATAAAAAATATCATGAAATATTTTTTCTATATCAAGTAGAATTTAAAAATGAAGATGATAAGAAAATAAATTATACAATGCATAATATAGAAGGAAAAGAATATTTACACTATGAGTGGATAGATTTAAATGATATTGATAATTATAATTTATTACCAATATGTTTAAAAGACATATTAAAAATGAAACAATTTCCTGTACATATAATAAATGATGATTTAAATAAAATATGTATAAAACAAAAATAGCATAAATGAATTTAACTCTTAATATAATAAATTAAGAGTTTTTTAAAACTTTTAGTCGTATAGAATTACGAGAAAGGAAAAAAATTTATGTTAGTATTAAATAGAAAAAGACTAAGTTTAATAATTTTAGTAGTTATGTTAGGAGTTTTTACATTTTCATATAATGAATCAAAACAAATGTTAGGAGATTTGCAAACAGTAACAGCCACGCCAGTTTCTGGCAAAGTAGTAATATTAGATGCAGGACATGGAACTCCAGATGAAGGAGCAGAAAGTAATAATGGAACAACAGAAGCGGAAATCAACTTAAAAATAGCACTAAAAGTACAAAATTTATTAGAACAAACAGGTTGTACGGTATTATTAACTCGTTCAGATGAAAATGGAATATATGATTCAGGAAGTAAAACAATAAAACAAAAAAAGGTCAGTGATATAAAAAATAGAGTAAAAATAGGGAATGAATCATCAGCAGATATATTTGTATCAATACACTTAAATAAAATTCCACAAGGGCAATACTATGGATGGCAATGTTTTTTTAATACTAAAAATGAAAACAGTAAAGTATTAGCCAATCAGATTCAAGAAAATTTAAATGAAGCAATACAAAAAGAAAATAAAAGAGTTGCAATGAATTTAGACACAATATATATTATGAAAAATGTAGAAATTCCAATATCAGTCGTAGAATGTGGATTTTTATCTAATCCAGAAGAAGAAAGACAATTACAAGAAGATGAATATCAAAATAGACTTGCATGGGGGATATATAATGGAATAACAGACTATTTTATGCAATAAAAATTATTAAAATATAAGGAGGAGTTTTTATGGAAATATTAGATGTCTTGGACGAAAACGGAAATTACACAGGAAAAACAGAAGAAAGAAAAATAGTACATGAAAGTGGATTATGGCATATACATGTTGGGGTATGGATTATGAATAAAAAGGGAGAATTGCTTTTTCAAAAAAGATCTATGCAAAAAAAGGTCAATCCAGGAAAATGGACAAGAACAGGAGGGCATGTAGATAGTGGAGAAACACCATTAGAAGCTGTACAAAGAGAAACAGCAGAAGAAATTGGAGTAAAAATTCCAATAGACAATTTTAAATTATTAAGCATAAGTAAAGAAGAAGTAGATATTCCTAAATATCAAGTAACAAATAGACATTTTATATATAGTTATATTGCAATTGTTGATTACAATTTAGAAGATTATACTATGCAACAAGAAGAAGTAAGTGATTTAAAATATATTACAATTGAACAAATGGAAGAAGCATATAAAAATAAAGATGAAAACTATACTTTTATAAGGTGGAAAAATATAGATAATGTAATAAATGAATTAAAAAAAATAAGAAAGTTACAGTTGAGTAAGAAATTTGAATAAGCATAGCAAAAAGAGGGTTTTAACCTCAAATAAGAAAAGAAGTATTGAATAAAAAATATTGAAATGAATTCGTATTAATGGTAAAATTGTAAAAAAAGAGGAGATAAAATTATACATATGAAAAAAAGAGAAGGGGAATATAGTGATTTTGAAAGATTTAAAAGAAAAGCGCAAACAGAAGATAATTACTTTATAACTATATTTAATGAAGATAATATAACAACAATTAATCTTTCAGAATATAGAAAGACTTTTTTTACATTTGGAAGAGATAAAGACAATGATATTATCATCAATTCAGAAAATATTGACTATGAACAAGGTTATTTCGAAATAACAGAATATGGAGTTTTAGCTGTTAATACTAGTAAAGAATATTCTATGATTAGTAATAACAATAAACCATTTAATGATATTTATTTGTCAGAAGGTGGTTTTATAAAAATTGTAGATAAAGATTCATCAGATATGACAAATGGTATATTATTTATCATGTCTATTGGTCAAAACTTAGATGAATGGAAAAGTTATACTTTACAATCAGGAAGTAATGCAATAGGAAGTAGTGGAAGTTGTGATGTTATTTTACCTACTAATGGAGTGGCAAAAAAGCATGCTTTAATAACTAAAATGGGAGATAAAATATCTATAAAAGACGAAAATAGTTTAAATGGAACATCTGTTAATGGAAATAAACTTTTAACATCACAGAAAATTAACTTAAATAATTTAGATGTAATAGTTATTGGCAATTCTAAAATCATTTTATATAATAATAAATTATTTTATCAGATATATAAAAGAGGTATGCAATTAGACGCTATTGACATTGTAAAACGAGTGCGTATTAAATTTAAAACAAGAGAAATTTCTTCTCATGTAAGTATGCATGTTAAACCTTCTGAATTTGTAGCTTTTGTTGGTGGTTCTGGTGCTGGTAAAACTACTTTTATGAAATGTATTAGTGGAGTAGACACACCTACTTCTGGAGTAGTTCTTTTAAATGGAGAAAACCTGTATGAAAATTACGAAAATTTAAAAAGTAATATAGGATATGTCCCACAAGAAGACATTGTATATTCTAATTTAACATTACATGACATGTTAAAATATACAGCAAAATTAAGGATGCCAGAGAATTCTACAAAAAAAGAAAGAATGCAAAGAATAAAAGAAGTACTAGAAATTGTCCAATTAACAGAATTTGAAAATTCATATATTAGACAATTAAGTGGAGGACAAAGAAAAAGAGCAAGTATAGCAGTAGAATTGATTGCAGATCCAAGTTTGTTTTTCCTAGATGAACCTACAAGTGGATTAGATCCAGACACAGAAAGAAGTGTTATGAAAACATTACAAAAAATGTCTAAAATGGGAAAAACAATAATTTTAGTTACTCATAATACATTAAATTTAAATTTATGTGATAAAGTTGCATTTTTTGGAAAAGGTGGACATTTATGTTTCTATGGAAAGCCACAAGAAGCATTAGATTTTTTTGGTGTAGACGATTTTGTAGATATTTATACTTTATTAAATGAAAATATGGAAGAATGGTATGAAAAATTTACAGCCATTTATGGAAAAGAAACATCTAATAATGTAGAAGTAAAGAAAAGCAATAAGGTTATACATAAGAAAAAATCATTTATAAAACAGTTAATAACCTTAATTAGAAGATATATAAAATTGATAGCAAATGATGTTCAGCAACTTATACTGTTATTTGCACAAGCACCAATTGTTGCTGTATTATTAACAATTGTTGCTACTGAAGATTTGTATTCAAGTTATGATGATACAAAAGCAATTTTGTTTTCTTTAGGATGTGCATCTATATGGTTAGGACTAATGAATTCAGTTCAAGAAATTTGTAAGGAAAAAGTCATATTGCAAAAAGAACATATGTCGGATTTAAAGTTACCAACATATTTACTATCAAAATTTATTGTTCAAGGATTACTTGCATTTATACAAGCAACTATAATGGTATTTATATTCCAAAAAATTGTAGGAAGTTCTTCATATAGTATTTTAATAGACTCTTATTGGGATATACAAATTATATGTTTCTTATCTATATTATGCTCTTCATCATTAGGACTATGTGTTTCTGCAATTGTAAAAAATTCAAATATAGCAATGTCAATAATTCCTTTAATTTTAGTTCCTCAATTATTATTTTCAGGAATGTTATTTAAATTAGAAGGAATTGCCGATTTTGTATCTAATTTTATATTATGTAGATGGTCAGTAGAAGGCTTAGGAACAAGTGTAAACTTAAATGAATTAACACATATAATTCAAACAATAAATCCAATGGCAGAAGTCGAAGCAGAAAACTATTTTACTTTTACATCAGAGCATATGGTACATGTTATTTTAATTATCTTACTAATGACAGTAGTTTTAATGTTTTTAAGTTATTTGGCTTTGAGGAAAAATGTTAATAAAAATATGTAATAATAGAAGAAAGTGATGTGGTTTTATTATATAAGCTAGTAAGATTTTTATAAAAATGTTGAATATTTTATGAAATTATTAAAAATATGATAAAATAAAAAATACAAAGGAGTATCAAATAAAGCTATTAAAAGATAAAAGTGAAGAAAATTTAGATAATAAATTAATAATTAGAAAAGTAAAATATGAAGATATTGAACAAATTGTTGATATAAATATCAAAGACTGGAAAAAAGTATATAAAGGAATAATAGATGATGAGATTTTGGATAATCTTAATAGAGAAGAAAAAATAAAAAAACTAAAATGGTAATATGGTGTTTGGAGAAAAATCAAAATGCAAGAAAGTTCTATGAAAAAATGGGTGGAAATTTGTTATCTGATGAAAAGTATTTTGAAAAAGAAGGAAAAAAATATAAAGAAGTAGGATATGTTTACAATATTAAAGATAATGAATAGAAATTGATAAATATTATAAATTATGCTATATTAATAGCATAGTGTAAGGAGTGATGATACTATGAGTGAAAAAATATATACAATTGATGAAATAAAAAAGATATTGAAAGAATTTTTAAGAGATAAACCTGTATATCAGGTAATACTATTTGGTTCTTATGCAAAACATGAAGCAACAAAAGAAAGTGATGTGGATTTAATAATAGATACAAATGCAGAATTAAAGGGATTTGCCCTATTAAAATTAATATGCCAAATAGAAGAAAAATTGAAAAAAAATATTGATGGATTTGAAAAATATGAAATAATAGAAGATTCAGCAATTGACAAGGAAATAAAAGAAACAGGAGTTGTTGTATATGAAAAATAAAGAATATATGTCATTAAAAAAGATGATAGAATATATAAATAAAGCATTGAGATATACTGATGGGTGCGATTTTCAATCATTTTCAAGTAATGAGGAAAAAGTAGATGCTACTATTTTTGCGATTAGCCAAATAGGTGAATTAGTTAAGAATATAAGTAAAGAGACAATGGAAAAATATCCTAATATAGAATGGATTATTATAAAAAATTTAAGAAACAAAATCGTTCATGATTATGAGGGAATAAAATTAAATCTTATTTGGGATATTGTAACAAATGATATAGTGCAATTGAAAGAAGATTTACAAGAGATATTAGATAATAATAGTTAATTTTTAGAGGGCAAATATGAAATTAGGTATAATGAAGGAATATTAAAAATATTTTATGTAGATAGAAACTAAAAGGATTACTAATAATAAGTAGTAGTTCTTTTTTTGTTTCAAGTGATTAGAAATTGTGTGTGCATAATTTCAAAAAGAAATTTATAGAGATGAATATAGAAACGAATAAAAGTTACTATAACTGTTGTAAAAAACTATTTTTTGCTGATATAATATAAAATAAGAGAATTTTTTTTACACTAAAAGCATAAAATTAAATATCTAAATATGGAGGTAAAAAAGATGTTCTTTGTATTTAATAAACAAAAAATCTATACATATTTATTATCTGTTTTAACAGTAATAGTTTTACTATTTATAGGCAGTACCACGATAAATGATGAAGAAAGCATAGAAACTTCATCAAGCACAAATAAATTGTTACCAATATATAGTGTGCAAACTGAAAAAAAAGAAATTGCTTTAACAATCAATTGTGCATGGTAACAATTACTTTTATGATAGAAATTGAAAACAAGTTATTTTAGGATTTTGGAATGGATTACTAATCTAGGTTAGTAGTCTTTTTTATTGAAATTGTGAGTGCATAATTCAAAAAGAAATGAGGTGAATATTGAAGTATATAAATATAAAGCAAAAACTTAATTTTAAGTTCTGTCAAGTGCCAAGAAAAATTTTATACACAGAGCCATATAAATCGATTTTATGCCCTTTATCTCAGTTAGCATATATCTTTATACTAGATAGATTAAATTTATCAAGGATAAACAACAAAGTTGATGAATATGGAAATATATATCTTTTTATGACAAGAAAAGAAATGGGAGAAAACT